>Ga0075111_1001209_pt1 | contig 11985 bp, 8 predicted proteins | sample AntAceMetag02UKK_FD_69787 | JGI IMG/M metagenome (GOLD analysis project Ga0075111, IMG submission 69787) | Saline lake microbial communities from Ace Lake, Antarctica - Antarctic Ace Lake Metagenome 02UKK | ecosystem: Environmental > Aquatic > Non-marine Saline and Alkaline > Saline | place... | reverse complement strand
AGTTTTGAAATCAGAAAATTGGGCATTAAAGTATCGAGGTCGTTCGAAAATAACAAATCCACTTTATGAAAAAGAAGAAACAAAAAAAGCCGGAAATTATATTCAGCATAAAAAAGCGGCCCTTTTTCAAAGAGCAATTTCATGCGCCTCATCCTATAATTACGATCGGGCAAGGGCATCGAATCCTTTTTTACCCTGCCCACAAGTAACACTTCAAATCCTGATTCCAACAGAGCATTACAGGTTTTATTCACCCGCTGATCGGTAACAAGATCGTTAATAACCGAAACTATTGCTTTTTTCAAATGAGGTATTATGAATTAGAAAATATTAAAAATGATGGTACTACTACGAATATAGAAGAAAACAAAACATGAATGATTTCTTTGTGGTTGGTGAAAAAATGTCAATAGATTTCTTTACGCACGTGCGGGGCTTCACTCCTTCGAAATGACAAGGCTTTGGTGAGCTTGTTGGGGTGTTGTGACAAAGGAGTAGATTTCTCCCGGCAAAACTTGCTTCGCTAAGTTTTTTGGTCGAAATGACCCCGTTCATGGTTTGACATGGGGGGAGGGGAATGGGGCGCTTCGCGCCCCATTCCCCTCCCCCCACAACCACAATGCTATCGGTGTCACCTCGAAGGAGCTTGCGACTGAGAGGTCTATTTAACAATAGGTTTTTCAACGTTTTACAAAGAGTTGTCATTAGTACCCGCCAGTTGGCGGTGAGAAATCTGTTTACAGTAATTAGCCATTATTTACATCCACAAAAATGGTAGTAAAACCAAAATGATTATACATGAAATAAATTTTCCAACCTGCTTTTCACATCTTCAATATCGGGATCAATATCAAAAACCAATTCGGGCTTTAGGTAATGTAATTGTTTTTCGTGTTTAAACTTTTCTTCGCCGCCGCCCGTAACATTGAGCATAATCACGGCATCCTTTTCCACTTTTTTATTATTTACCGCATCAATAAGCGAGGCCGCTGCTATGGCTGCTGCCGGATGCAGGTCGTTGCCCTCCAGTTCGAGAAATAATTTTGCGGCTTCCCGGCCTTTAGTGTTCGATACTGTAAGCACTTCCCCGTTGGTATCGGCAAGTGCATCAAATAGTCCTCCGGCCAGGCCATAAGGCGGTTTACGGTTGGATAATACTTTAGCATCAATCCGGGCAACCTGCTCCCTTGCTTCGGTATGATTGTGAATTCCTAATTCTCTTGAGCGTTTATTCCAGGCATGAAACAAGGGTATGAAAGGTTCATTTTGCGAAACCATGAGTTTCATCTTGTTGTTTCCAAACCTTCCATCTCCAATAAGGCGAAGGTTGGCTTCCCATGCTGCAATTGCACCGGTGCCACTGCCCACTGCCTGAAAATAATATTCTGGGATTTTACCGATGAAAGATGCTGCCGATAACACCGTGGTTCCCATTCCATCGCGCCGGGCAACATTTTTTGCCCCGCCTTCCATCACAAACTTGTCGAGTTTGCAGGCAAGGTTGCTTAAATGGATGGCATCATAATAATCACTTCCTTTTGCGGAAATTATAAGTTTAACACATTTTTTTATTGGTTCATCAAACCATAAAACATCAATCATTTCTTCGGGAACACAAAGCAGCAGCGGAATATCGTTGTCGGAACACACACGTGCAAAAGCCCTGGCTGTATTCCCCGCCGAGGCTACCACAAGTATTTTGTCAGTTTTGGATAGCCTGCCACAAACACTGTATGCCTCTGTTTCTTTAAAAGAACAAGTGGGCATATTTGCACCTATTTCGGGCCAATAGCCACTAAAAGTAATGTAGAGATTTTTTAAACCGAGATGCTTTGCAAAGCCCTCACTTTTGTAGGTTACAGGGGCAGACGATCCTTTTAAATATTTTGCAACCGGCAACCAATCGGCAAACTTGTAAAATCCATTGTCATCGCTCTTGATATCGATTTGCTTTTTATCGTAAATCGCCCTGATAAGGGTAGGTTTATCGGATTGGTCATCATCGAGAGTCCAGCCTGCATCGTCAAACATCCTTCCGGTGGAAATCGACTGTAACCTGTATTTTGTTTTTTCGGTAAAATTAGTCATCAGCAATAAATGTAATATTATAGAAATGGCTGGCAAAAGTATAAAAATCGTGGGCAAACATTGGTTATTAACAATAAAATAAAAGGTACTACTGCTATTTGTGTGGGAACAGTACAAGGCCAGATAAAATGTGTACGGCAAGTTTGTTGTTTAATTGAATTTTAGAGATCTTGACCTAATAATTGAACATCTATAAGTTATATGGTTTTTACCGGAAATTTTTTGTCGAAGAATTCATGTTTAAAATATTTTATTTTTCTTAGTGTCACTAAGTCGTCTATGTGTCTTCGTGTTGATTTTTAAAAAGTTACCACTCACATAGTGATGCCCGCCTTGCCGGCGAGGCAGGCCAATGGCAAAATCCCTAATGCACTGCTGCGGATGTAGTCACCCTGTGAATTACCGCCGGCGGTAGTGTGAAGTTTAAAATTATGCTTTGTGTCTGGAGAGGATTCACGGGGTGTTTTGCGCTTTTTTAGGGTTTCACTTTTGGTGAAGCCCTGAATTCCTGCCCCCCCTGAATGGAAAGTCATCCGATGAATACTGTCTAAGCAATTGGTATTTTCGAGCCGGGAAAAAGAAAAACTGTAAGGAGTAATTCATCGGATGACTACTCGTGCCGGGGGTGATGGGAAATTACACACCGACATTCTATTCCCGCACGTACTGGATAGAATCCTCAAAATACTTCATAAATTACTTTTCAAATAATTTTAGGATTTCGGCGCTAGGATAATCCCACAAAAAATCCCTACTACAAAACCTGCAACTCTACAATATCTGCGCATTGGATCAGGCGATGCCCCCAAACAAAATGCGGGTTTGTTAGAAATAACTTTCGGTATAATTGTTTATTTTTGTAAAAAAATGAGCGGTATATTAGTTATTGAAATGAACGAAGTGGCAAATTGGCTGCTACTCTCATACAAGTCGGAACAAAAGCAGGTAAAGGATAAACTTGATCTTTTTGAAAGGAAATACAATATAAGTTTTTCAGTTTTTGAAATGGAAAGATATTACTCATTTCATTGGCAGGATTAAGCTGGAAATATGATTTCACGTTGGGATAATGCACCGCATCATCCAAAAATACATACATTCCCGCATCATAAACACACCGAATCAGGAGTAGTTCCAAGTACTGAAATCACTTTAGTAGAAGTTATTTCTTCCATTGAGAAACTGCCTGGGTAAAAACTAATTTGTTGAATATAAATGATTGAACAATAAACAGAATGAGTCAACCTGTGAATTATTTCCGGTCGTAGTGCGTAACATGAAATTATGCTTTGTGCAAGGAGGGGATTCATGGAGTAACTTGCGCTTAGTCAGGGTTTCACATAAAGTGAAACCCTGACTACAGTTTGATCTACTCTCCGGCGGGAATTGAAGGCAGGAAAACACTAAATGTTGAACCTTTCCCCACTTTACTTTCAATGCGTATTTCGCCACCATGTTTATCCATAAACTCCTTGCAAAGGATTAGCCCCAGGCCGGTGCTTGGTTCATTGTTGGTGCCTTTACGGCTGGTGTTTTTATCAATTTTAAAAAGATTCCCCATCAGTTTATCCGACATACCTATGCCATTATCCTGAATCGACAAATCTTGCTTTCCATTGTAGCTATGCTTTGCTTTAATATTAATTAAGCCCCCGATCTGAGTAAATTTTATTGCATTAAACAAAAGGTTTCTTACAATGGTATGAAACATTTGTTTATCGGCAAAAACCATCAAATCCTCATCAATTTCATGTTTGATTTGGATTTCTTTTTTTTGTGCGCTTTCCAAGGCCTGCTCAACAATTTCGCGAACTTCGGGCAGCAAAATAAATTGCTCGGGTTCATAAGGAATTTTGCCTTGCTGATGTCTGGACCATTCGAGCAGGTTATTTAATAAGCCGTATAAATTTGTGGCAGATTTCTGCAGAGTTAGCGCAATCTTTTGTAATTCTTCCTGACTGAGGTCTGCTAAATCTTCTACAAGCAGTTCGGTAAGTCCAAGGAAAGCACTAAATGGTCCGCGCAGGTCGTGGGCGATAATCGAAAAAAACTTATCTTTTTGCCCGTTGAGTACCTCGAGTTGCTGGCGTTGTTCATATTCCTTTTTTCTCATCTCGATGCGCTCCGAAACATCCCTCAAAGTAGCCAGATAACAAGGTTTATCTTCCCATAATACTTCTGAAATTCGCATTTCGGCACTTGTTACTTTGCCAGCTTTTCCCAAAATCGAAATCTCGCTAAGTTTTTCCTGCACAACTGGAAATCCAAAAGATTTGCCGATGAGTTCGTCCTGGTGTTGCGATAGGATTGCTTCGCCAGAAGGGTTTACAAATTCCATTATCCCCTTTTGGTTGATTACCACAATGCCATCCGAGTTTTGTTCGATAAGAGTTCGGAAGCGTTTTTCGCTTTCTTCCATTTTTTTAACGAAGCCAAACCGGTCTCTGGCATAGCGCAAGGTATGTATCAAAAGCTCGCCGGAAATATGATTTTTCATCAGATAATCCTGCGCACCGCTTTGCATTATTTTCGTCGAAAGCTCTTCATCTTCCGTGCCTGTAAGCACAATGATGGGTGTATCGGCCACCAGGATTTGCATTTTTTCAACGGTTTCTATCCCGGTGCTGTCAGGCAAATTTAAATCCAGAAGAATACAATTATACCGAGTACCAGCAGTTACCAGCTCCACTTTGCTCAGGCAATCCACAACGGTGATTTCATATTTCTCCCGGCCATGTTCATTAAACAATTCGCGGATGATGCGGGCATCTCCCGGATTATCTTCGACACATAATATGTGTTGCTTTTGCATATTTCTGAAGTATTATTTTCATTAGTATCCTACAAAATGATAGAAAGAAAAAAAGATTCCTCTCCGCACGTGCGCCAAGGAATCTGTTAAAGTTACCCGGACAGTAGTGCATTGTTGTATAAATTTTTTACTACATTTTTTATGAATACTTCTTTACCAACGGTGGTAATTTTACAATACTTATCCAAAAGTCTTCTATCGATTTCACAACTTTCATAAATTGATCGAGGTCGATGGGTTTGGTAATGTAGCAGTTGGCATGGAGGTCATAAGTTTTTAGTATGTCCTCTTCGGCGCTCGAGGTGGTGAGAATAACTACCGGAATCCGTTTTAAAGATTCCGTCGATTTTATTTCGGCAAGCACTTCGCGCCCGTCTTTTTTGGGCAGGTTCAAATCGAGCAATATTAAATCGGGCGTTGCAACTTCGGCATATTCACTGGTTTTGTATAAATAATTCATGGCCTCCACACCATCGTAAACAATGTTTAAGTTGTTTTTGAACTTGCTGTCGCGGAGCGCTTCTTTTGCCAAACGGGCATCGCCGGGGTTGTCCTCTACCAATAATATCTCGATGGCTTTGGCTGTTTTGTTGATGTTTTCCATTATATTCTCCTTTAGTTATTTTATCCCAATTAATTTGCAAAGGTGCTTTTTACCAGGTTCAGCAATTGATTTTTCTTTACAGGCTTTTTCAAAAAAGCGTTGCAGCCCGATGCGAGGGCTTTTTCGCGGTCGCTGGATAGCGCATAGGCTGTTTGTGCCACCACCATCACCTTTTGGTTGAACAGCCTTATTTGCCGGGTAGCCTCATAGCCATCCATTTCGGGCATACGGATATCCATCAGCACGAGGTCGATGTCGGGGTTGCGCCTGCACATCTCTACAGCTTCGAGGCCGTTGCCGGCAGTTAATATTTGATGTCGGGGCGATTCGAGTGTGATTTGCAACAGTAGCATCGAAGCTTCATCATCTTCTACGATAAGTATTTTTATTTTTTTTGTCAAAGGAACATTTTTCACTTTTTGAATTTGTGTTTCCTTCACTGTTCGGCTTTTTGTTAGCGCATCCACGGGAAGCGTAAAACGGAAAGTGCTTCCCTGTCCTTCCTGGCTGTGGAGGTGGATTTTGCCTCCGAGCATTTCCACGTACGATTTAGCAATCGACAGCCCCAGCCCGGCACCCTGCGTGGCGTTTCTATCCTCGATGTCGGCCTGAATGAAGCGCTCAAAAACAGCTTTCTGCCTTTCGGGGGCAATGCCAAAGCCGGTATCTTTTACATAAAATTCAAGTTCTGTCCCTTGTTTAGTACAACCGAAACTTATGGTTCCGTGTGGCGTATATTTTATGGCGTTGCCGATTAGTTTGGTAAGGATGGCATAGAGCTTTTCGCGGTCGGTTTTTATCCGGGCCTCTGCGATCGGAGGCATTTTTTCGATGCGTAGTTGCAGTCCTTTCAAATCGGCCTCCGGTTTGAGAAAAGTAAACACATAATTGATTTGTTCGATGACGTTGGTTTCGGCAATCTGCACTTCCATTTGTCCCGATTCCAGCATCGAGATACAAATAATATCGTTGATGATGTTGAGCATCCGGTCGCCGCTTTTCTCGATCACCGAAATATATTCCTGCTGTTCCTCACCGCTCAAACCTGGTTCTTTGAGCAAAGTGGCAAAGCCCAAAATCCCGTTCATGGGGGTACGTATTTCGTGGCTCATATTGGCCAAAAACGCCGTTTTGAGCCTGTCGCTTTCTTCGGCTTTTTCTTTGGCCTTTACCAGTTCTTCGGCGGCTTGCATATTTTTGAAGGCGATGGCGATGCTTGCACCAATATCTTCGAAGAAGTGAATCATATCGGCTGTAAAGCTGTCGCGGCGTTTGTCGTTTAATTGGAGCAGGCCAATGATTTCGTTTTCCGACTTCAGGGGGATGAGCGCAACGGATTCGTAGCCCTCGGCGTTACAATGGTTGCGAGTGATTATTTGTAAATTATCAATGTCGGCTGTTTTAATAAAGTTGGTGGTGTTGTTCGTCCAATAGCTGCCACCTTTGGTAAACCAGGGAAAGGAGCTGTCAGCACACCCCGAAATAACGGTTCCGCACAAACATTCCAGACAAGGCTTGCCGTTGGTTTGATGCCTGAGTTTGCCCTGCGAATCCCGGGAGCATAAAAAATTCTCCATCTCCACAAACTCAGATGTAAAGCCATTGGTTTCGAAATAGGGATAATCCTGCCCTTTCTTCATGCGGATGCCAACAGCCTCGAAGCCAGTAAACTGTTTTATCTCAACAAGAATATCTTTAATAAGTTGCTGCCATTCGTTCGAACGGTTTAAAATCGCCAGTATCCTGTTGGTTAAATTTTGACGCTGTTCGGCAATTTTCCGCTTGGTGATGTCGAACATGTAGCCTTTTAAACTTATCAGCTTGCCGGTGGCATCAAATTCTCCCACCAGGTTTTCGACAACCCATATAATTTTACCATCGCGGCACAACAGCTCCTGCTCGTACTCGGAAATTTTTTTCTTTTCGCGTACCAGGTTCAACATTTTTTCGCGGTCGTGCGGGTCGCGGTAAAAGGCAGTAATATTTAATTTCATCAAAGCGGCAACGCTATCGAAACCCAACATTGTTGCCATGGCCGGGTTGCACAACAGAATATCGCCTGCTACCGAGCTTATAATATTTCCGGTCAGGTCATCATCAAACAGCAGCTTGTATTTGTTCTCACTTTTACTAAGAGCGGTTTCCGCATTTTTTCGTTGTATCGAATGTTGAATTGTACGTACCAAAACGGTGCTGTTGATCTGGTTTTTTACCAGATAGTCCTGTGCCCCGAGTTGTATCGCGTGTGTAGCGAGGGCTTCATCGTTAATGCCAGTTAGCAATACAATGGGGATGTGAGGCGAAGCACTGAATATTTTTTGGAAAGTTGCCATGCCGGTACTATCAGGCAGGTTCAAATCGAGCAGGATTACATCAAAACTACCATCATTAAGCCCGGACAGGCCGTGAGCCAAAGTTGCCGCCGTAGTCAACTCATAGGGGAAGCTCGTGTATTCGTTAAGGTATTCCTTTACCAGGCGGGCATCCAAAGGATTGTCCTCGATGAGTAAAATATGTGTTTTTTCCTTTTTCATAATTTCCTCCTCGCATTTAATATTGCGGTGCGCTGCACCTCTGTTCCATATTTTCACCAAAATCTACAAAGATTATCGGTGCGCTACACCTGAAAGAAAAGCCACAGCGTGGCGATAATCTTTGTAGAAATATGCATTTTGCTTGACACGGGAGGTGCAAAGCACCGAAACTTTAAAACCCATCATATAATTTTGTATTTTTCATTTTACCCTATGTCGGCTCTGTTTATCCTGCTTCCTTGGGCGGAAGCTTTACAATGGTGAACCAAAAATCTTCGATCGACCTTACCACTTTGATAAACTGGTCGAGATCGACAGGTTTGGTGATGTAACAGTTGGCATGATAGCCATAGCTAACTAATACATCCTCTTCGGCTGCCGAGGTGGTAAGCACTACCACCGGAATTCTACGCAGGCTCTCATTGGTTTTGATCTCGGCCAACACTTCGCGACCGTCTTTTTTGGGTAGATTCAAATCGAGCAAAATTAATCCAGGGCGTGCGGCCTGTTTATATTTTCCCCGTTGGTATAGAAAATCCATTGCATCCTCTCCATCGCTTACTACATGCAAAGCATTTCTGAATTTGCTTTCAATCAAAACTTCCCTGGTCATCCTGATGTCGCCGGGATTGTCTTCGACCAGTAAGATGTCGATGGAATTTCCCGTGTTTTTTATTGTTTCCATGATATTAATTTTATAGTAACTAATCAGTCTGATAAAAGACTTGTAAATATTATGACAATCAATAGCCCCGGCTTTTAAGTCGGGGTAGAATGAATTTAAGAAGACTCAGCCCCTCGATTTCGCCAAAAATGCCAAAGGCATTTTTGGCGAAATCGAGGGGGTACTTAATCCTACAATTTAGTCCCTGCCCTAAAGGACGACCTGTCCCGCTTGTGCGGGAGGGCTATTGAAGTGTTTTATTAATTAGACCTATTTATTCAATTTGAAGTGATTGATTAGTTACACTTTTTACTTGTGTAATGAAAAATAAAATGTTGTTCCCTTGTCTTCGCCCCCATTATTTTTGAAGCGGATGTTTCCACCGTGTCTTTCGATGGTACGCTTGCAAATAGCCAGGCCGATACCTGTGCCCGGATACTCGCTTTTGCTGTGCAGGCGCTGAAAGATGGTAAATATCCGGTCCTGATATTTTTGCTCGATTCCGATGCCGTTGTCTTTCACTGAAATCACGATTTTGTCGCCTTCTTCTTTGGCTGAGATATGAATTCTGGGGTCGGTATCGCCCTGGAATTTTATGGCATTGTCGATCAGGTTTTGAAACACCCTGGCCAGTTGGGTTTCGTCGCCATGGCATTGGGGGAGCACCTCATTGCTTACCATAGCACCTGTTTCCTGAATTTTGTGCTTTAGGTTTGCTATGGCAAGACCCAAAACGCTGTTCAGGTCGAGGCTTTCCATAGGCTTACCCCGTGTAGTTACCCTCGAATAGTCGAGCAGATCATTAATGAGCCTTTGCATCCGGTTGGCACCATCAACGGCAAAAAAGATAAACTCGCGGGCATCATCATCCAGTTTGTCCTTGTAGCGGCGTTCGAGTAGTTGGGTGTAGCTTGCAACCATGCGCAACGGCTCCTGCAAATCGTGTGAGGCGATATAGGCGAATTGCTCCAGTTCTTTGTTGGAGTGCTTTAGATTGAGCATGGCCTCCTTAAGTTTTTCGTTTGAAGTTTCGGCTTCTTTACGGGCTTCATCTGCATCCTGCATCATGTTGAGGGTTGCCAATTGAGCTTGTTTATAATCATTGGTTCGTGCTTCAATTTTTTGTTCCTGGTCAAGAGCCAGACTTTCCACCTCGAATCTGTTGATGCCTATGTCTCCGATGAGTACAGCTAATTCGGCCAGGAATTCAATTTTCTTTTTTACTTCCTCTTCCGAAATAATGGCTACTTTCGAGAGTGCTGCGAGATACTCCTTTTCATCAAAGCCAAATTTTTTGGCTTGTTGTGCAAAGAAATCCAAGTCGGGTTTTTGTAGCAAAAATTGCCCGATAAAAAGATTTCCAATATGTTTTTCTTTTACCAAAATCGGCATTGCAACATCAACCAAACCATTCAGGCATTGATATAGGTTGTAGGTCTTGCCTTTTTCTAGATCACTGGCTAAAGCACGATCGCTTTTTAAACAGTTTTTGCAACTCTCGGGGTGTGTTCTATGAAATTTCGAACAGATGTCCTGCCAGCCCGAAGCAACCAAAATATTCGCTTCCATATCCAAAATTGCCGTACCGGTGCCGGTAGCAGCGGTAAACTTCTCCATAAGAAGCTGTAACCTGTCAATTTCAATTATATCAGAAATATGTTTTCCCATCAGTCGGTCTCCTTTTTATCATCCAAGTCGGCAAACGAAAGGTCGTAGGGTTTTTCTTTTCCCAAATCCACACTTAGTGTATTAATCTTTCTTTTTAAGGATATCATACGATTTTCGCGGCCTACAGCCATTTTATTAAAGGTTTCGAGTTCCTTTATGGAGAGCCCCAGCTTATCATTTAAATCCGTTAATTTTTCGTTTGTTTTTTTTAGTTCAAACTCGGCCTGTTTGCGTTTTGTAATATTTGTAATGGAACCAACCCAACTAATGGGAACATTTTTTGAATTTCGCGTAGCATTTCCTCTGGCCGACCAGTACATGTAGCTCCCGTCTTTTCGCCGTACCCGGTATTCGGGTTCGTAGGGAGTTCCGTTTTCGAGGTGATTGCTAATGGCAAGCTCTACCCTGTTCAAATCATCGGGATGTAATAAGGATGACCACCCGCTTAAAGTGCGGGGAAATTCTCCCTCGTCATAGCCCATCAGTGCATCTATTTTACCAAACCACTGAACGCTTTCTTTCATGTCCCACTCGTAAATAACATCACTCAGGTTTTCGGCTGCATTTTTAAAACGCTCTGCTATAATTTTTCGCTCGGTGATGTCTTCCATATCCCCAATAAAAATCTGTGGTTCTCCTGCAACATTTCGGGTGAGAATGAGGTTGAGGCTTATCCATACCGTATTCCCGTTTTTATGGATAAACATACAGTCGTATCGGGCCGATGGAATTTCATTGTTTGCTAGTTTCTTGGTCATAGCAAAACTAATATCCAAGGAATCGGGGTGGGTAATGTCCATCCAGGATTTCGATAATAGCTCTTCGTGGCTATATCCCAGGGTAACGCACATGGCAGGATTTACCTGGATAAAATTGCCATCTAAGCTAGCAATAGCTCTGCCGATGGCCGCTTTATAAAAGGCATGTCTGAACTTTTCTTCGCTTTCTTTGAGTTTATTGGTAGCTTCTTCGATGTCGGACATGTCTATTCCCATCCCTATCAAACAAGGCTGCTTATCAACATAAATCAGTTTACCACTTAAATAGTAGGGTATGCGGACACCACTTCTTGAAACAAATTTTGCTTCCACCGATGCCACTCCCTCGGTAAAAACTTTCTGAATGTTTTGGCCGACATTGTTTTTGTCATCCCCTTCGAACATATCCAGCGGACTTATCTTTTTCATTTCTACTGATGAATACCCTGAGATGGTTTCAAAATTTTTGTTCCATTTCATAAATTTTCCATCCGGAGAAATCTGATAAAATAATCCCGGGAGGGCATCAATCATTTGCTCGAAATACTCCTTTTCACTCACAATAGCAGCTTCGGCCTTTTTCTGTAAAGTAATATCGTTGATGGCGGTAATAAAAAAAAGCGGGGTGTTGGAACTGTCTTTTTGAAGGATTGTGCTAACATCGGTCCAAACGATGTGGCCCTTTTTGTGGATGTATCTTTTTTCGTAACGGGCACGGGTTCTGCTGCCATCCATCATCGATTCGACAATATCCAGACTTTCCTGTATATCATCGGGGTGGGTAATCTCCTGCCATTTTTTAGTTTTGAGTTCTTCTTCGGAGTAACCCAAAATTTCGCTGAAAGCCTTATTTACTT
>Ga0075111_1001208_pt1 | contig 11991 bp, 8 predicted proteins | sample AntAceMetag02UKK_FD_69787 | JGI IMG/M metagenome (GOLD analysis project Ga0075111, IMG submission 69787) | Saline lake microbial communities from Ace Lake, Antarctica - Antarctic Ace Lake Metagenome 02UKK | ecosystem: Environmental > Aquatic > Non-marine Saline and Alkaline > Saline | place... | reverse complement strand
GGTCAACGTTTTCAAAGGTAAGCATATTCGAAATATTTTCGCTGCCATGGTTGCTTAAGGGCTTAATTTTTTTCAATATTGCATTTTGCTGGGCCTTTTTTTGTTGCGGATATTCCAGAATTGTTTTGAGTTGCTTCTCCAGAGTTTTAAAATCTGGATTTTCATGGAAAATCCAGAATCGCATTCCTTCAAAAAACGTCTCAAGATTTTTCAGGCAATCACTCAATGTAGGCATTATTTCACCAAACTCTAAGATTTTTCGTTCTAAATTATTTTCAATTAAAAGAATATTGAACTGTGGGGTATCTTTTTTTGTTTTATCAATTTGGCTTGAATATTTGACGGAGGCAATGGCCAAGTCGTAAAATTGAAGTGCGAGGTTCGACTTAGCTTGACCTGATTCATGGAATCCTTCATTCCGTTTTTTTTTACGGTAATCCGATATACAGAACAAGCCTGCTTCTTGAAAAAAATCCTTATTGATTTGCGGTGCATATATTTCCTTTTGCAACGCTTCAATTGCTTGAATGTTTAAAAAAGGCGATGATAACTTCGACGCATGTTCATCTTTTGGTTTCATTTGCTGGAGCTGTTTTCGGAGGCATTTAATAAATTTTGTTTTTTCATCCAGCAGGGAAAAATAGCTGCAGAACCGACTGCCTGCTGCATGCGTCAGGAGTCTCACCGACTTTAAAAGATCAATCTTAAGCTTAATATTTATGGCTATTTCGTCAAATTTGCTTAATGAAGTCTCAAAACCTATCAAAAACGTATAGGGTATGTTCCCCCCTGTTAAAAGCAATTTACCAAATTTTTCAATGGAATTAAGATTGAAAGTATCAATAAAAAGGACAACAATACTGACATCTGTAAGTTTTTTCTCAAGATCATCGTCTTCTTTGACTTGTACTATTTCCAACTTTATTTCTTTATTAATTTGCTGGAGTATCTTTTCTAGGGGGTCGTTGTCATCTGGTTGGGGTTCCGTTAAAAGAGCCACTTTGATTAGAGAGTTCGTCATTCGCCGTCCTCCGGATTATAATAAGGAATGATTTTTACTGTTTTAACTTTTTTCAGCTCTTTGTTGATTTCTTTTTTGTAATATTTCAAAATATTAGGATAAACTTCTGGATGTTCCTGAATGGCAGTTAGTGACCGCTTTCTGATGATCCTGTTTCTCAATCCGTCTCTGTTTAAATTCAGGTTCTCTGCGGTTTTGCCTTTGTTCCCAGATGCCTGTGCAAGAGCAATCTCTATAACCTTGAGTTGAAAATGATCCATAGTTTGCTCAAGATCAAGCGGGAGTTTGATATTTTTCTCTTTAGATGTTCTTCTGGTATCTGGAAAATCTTCGAGATCTATTGGGAGGTGGTCCGGTTCAATTTTTTGTTTCTGACTTTTGATAAAAGCATACTCGATGGTATTTTTCAGTTCCCTGATATTCCCCGGCCATCTGTATTCATTTAGGATATCGTTTGACTTTTCGGCGATCACGCGTTCTAAAGCGATGCCTCCATGAAGATTCAGAAAATGCCTTAGTAAAACAGGAATATCTTCTTTTCTTGTCCTCAGGGGGGGAAGTTCTATATTGAATGTTTTAATTCTGTAATAAAGATCTTCTCTGAACTTATTCTCTTCAACCATTTTTTTCAGATTCTTGTTTGTCGCTGCCAATACTTGAACATCGAGCTGCACCTCCGTTTCATCGCCCACGACATGGATAGTTTTTTCTTCAAAAAAACGGAGAAGTTTGGCTTGGGAGGGGAGTGACAAATCGCCTATTTCATCTAGAAAAAGGATGCCGCCGTCTGATTTTCTGAAAAAACCGGTACGGTTTGTATAGGCTCCAGTAAACGCTCCTTTTTTATGTCCGAAAAGTTCGCTTTCAAGCAGGGTTTCCTGAATTGCTGTCAAATTAACCGGAACAAAAATCTTTTTTCTGCGAATACTGTTCTGATGGAAATATCGGGCTGCAATCTCTTTTCCGGTTCCTGTTTCTCCGGTGATCAATACCGTCACATCCGGATTGGCGGCAAGTTCTTTAAGGTTATTTTTTATTTTCTGGATCTGTATTGAATTGCCGACAAATTCATATTTGTCTTTTGAAAGAGTGATAACCTGTTGAGACAATGATTTGTTTTCCAGGAGCAGTTCAAATTTTTTCTTCCAGGACAAAAGATCGAAGGTACTTTTGCGTAAAAAATCGTCTGCCCCCAGTTTCATGGCGGTTACTACGGTTTCAGTCTTTTCGTCCGCAGTAACTACAACAAGGGGAGGCACGGGATGCTCTTTTTTTATCCTCTGTATCAGATCCAAACCTTCCAGCTTTTCTGTAGAGGGGTTCAGGTTAAGGTCCAGCAATATTAGATCATATGGGTCGCCTTTTAATTTGCTTTGAGCCTCTTTGGCAGTGATAGCCGAATGGAAATCAAAACCGGGCATGCCCATTCCCAATTTTATATTGAATTCTGGTTCGTCATCTATGATCAATATGCTTTTTTTCATCTGCTGAGTTCCTATATCCTTTTGAAATATCGTCAGAAACGGCTGCAAAAATCAACTCTCATAGATTTCAGGCCGGATATATGTTTCATCTATTGTCTTGAGCTGATGAACCGCAATTCTGATTTTTTCGTCTAAACTCATCTTTAAGAACTTGTCTCTTTGTATCGGTCGTGCGTTAAAAAAGCCGGAAATACGATGAAAAGATGTTTCAATTGAACAGAGTTCCGGCCCAAAAGGCATAAATTCGAACAATTTTGAATAATTTCCCCATCGGCATGTCATAACTTTCCATTCCGGAATGAAATACCGGTATAGCAGGTCTTTTGCTATCTTTTCAAAGGCGTGCTCCTCTTCTTGCACCGCAATTGTCTGTGCTATATTTAGAGACTGTTGAATTTTATTCAACTGGGCAATCAAACTTTGCCGGCCGTGTCCCTCAAAAAATAATCGCATTTTTTCAAGGCTGTCACTGTAATGTCCTGTATCTTCAACTGCCACTTGCCAGTTAAAGTCAGCTGGACGAGCGCGATCTATAGTTAACTGGAAATCTTTCGGAAGATTTAATAGGTCTATATAATTAGGATTCTGGAAATTCCTGAAACCAACAACTATAATTTTTAAGTAGGGTGCCTGGTACTTACACCACCGTTTCCAGAGTCTATATATCGAATAGTACGCAGAATCAATCTTCAGAGGCTCAAAGATCATGAGCAAGGTATCTGTGCGGAACATTTCCCTGTAATTGCTTTTCGCTATTGCATTGGAACAGCGTATTCCGGTTACATATCTTGTTATGAAATATTCGGCTATATGGTTAAATGCCGGGTCGCATAAAAAATAGATGTGATTAATATTAATAACTGCTCTGTTTGGTTTCTTGTATAATGATTTCATCCATGATTTCTCTAAGTTTTTTTAGCTTTGCTGTAATTTCATGTTCGAATGTCGATTGATCTGTTTTGCAATTTTTAGGTTTTTCCCTCAAGCTTTCAATTGTTTCCTTTATGATAGAGCTAAGATCATGCCCATACTTTTCTTCTACGTAATTTAAAATTCTATCATTGTCTATGGATATACCAGTGACCTCGTCGTTATCTTTTTGACAATAATGGGATAGGCGCCATAATTTTTTAAGTAGGTTGTATTTTTTTTCGTAAATTTGCTCAGGAGTGATTTGGCTTGATTGATCATTATTCCCTAATCGTTTTTTTATTCGTTCTATCATTTTTTCAATGGTGTCCATTTCACGATCATACTTTCCAGAATAGTGCGTTACTGTGATGTTTATTTCAAATTCCGCGTTACTAATATATTGTCCTAATACGCTGCAATATTTCTCACCAAGGTCCTCATCGTCAAAACCTCCCCAGTGTATAGCAACAATGCAGGTATCAGCTATAATTAGGTTTAAAGTTTTTTGGAATTCATCTATATAAGAAAAAAAAGGTGGTGGTTTGTTGTTATTATTTAAAAAAAAATTTGCATTAATAAAATTAATTTCAAGAGGTTTGAATAAGTAAACATCAACATCTTTCTGATAGGGATGAATACTATACAGGCCTGCAAAACTGTCTATTTCATATTCGTCAACAAATTCCTTGGATTCTGAAAAAACATCTCCTGTTTTTGAAAAAATTATCAATTTCATTTTATTACCTCTCTACTCGGCTGAGTTGATGCAAAATTTGTAATAACAACATTTTTTCATGGTAGGGTTTTTTGATATAAGACTCCAAATTCGAATAGGATAAAAATTTTAGCTTTGCTGTTTCCTTATTCTGAGGTTGGCCGCGACCAGAAGTTATAACCAGCATATCACATTTTTCTTCCAAAGCAGAAATAAAACCCTGAAGGAGTTCGCCTCTTTCCAGCCTAATCTTATTGTCAAGGACACCCTGGTGTATGATTATGAAATTAAATTCTTTTGTCGTGCCATCAAAATCAATTTCGGCTCCGCTATCATTGTTATCGCCTGTTGGGTTATCAAGGCTAATTATGTCATGATGTTTCTCTTGATATTTAATGCGTGAAGGGATACATATTCGGGAGAACCGATAGTCGAGTCTGTTTTTTATGACACGACTGCATTCCCGATGATAGTAATTTGCTATGCGTTCATCAATTATGAGAATTTTGGCAAATGCATTTTCAATCATCTGAAACACCAGCTTTTTTTTCTGGTAAGAACCATCTGGTGCTGGGTTTTCAAGGCGGGAAAAATAAAACTGTGCACCCGACAAAGCTTCATGATAAATTAATTGAGCAGGCTCTTCTATTGGTTCCCCGTGTCTCTTGTATTTAACAACAGCTTCATTTTCATCCTTCACGATTTTTACATGGTCACAGAATTGAACGCTGTTCCATCCGTCTTCTTTTTGTTCTCCCGGATTTTCTTTTGTTTCGGGTTTTGAGGTGTAATATTGTGGAAGCGTCTCTATTCGTTCATCATATTTTATCATTAATTTTTTAATTGCGCTTTCATAGTTTTTGTATTCTTTTTTGAGATCCTTTGTAGCATTTTGCTTGAATATTGGATCTTTTTTATTAAGCTTGATTAAAAGAGCCTTAAAGTCAACAGCTATTTCAGAATAATCTTTAATCATCTTATAGGTGTCACCACTATTATCTATAATGCTAAAGTCATCGAATATTTGTTTCTTGAAGTATGAAAGAAATATTTTTAGTGCGGATTTTCCGGTGTCTCCTCCAGGGTTACTCCCAGGGCGGGGCTCAACATAAAGGGAAATATCTTGATCGTTTGGAGCATAGCGTGATTTTATGAACTCTTTATATAAATACAATTTAAGATCGTCCAGGTTGTTTCCTTCATCTAAATGATCCAGGTAGTGTTGCACTTTGTCCATTTCAACAGGAACAACGCCTGCTTCCCTACACTCAGATTCATTAGAACAGCAACAAAAAATACGATGCGGATACTGGGTGCGGTTAAAATCAAATTCTGGATCATTACAGATCTGACCATTAGCAAACATTACAAAATCAAAATCCATAGTTTCAGGACGTTTTTTCGTATAAAAAATACCGTTCTCTTTTAGCTTTTGGTAATCGTTTAAACATTCCTGGTTCCCAATAATCAGTAACTCCTTAGGCTTTGGAACGGCAAACTCATAGCAAAGTCTATAACAATTGTCTTGTGTAGGTTCCTTTCTACCGATTGCTTTTATGAATCCCTCATACGTGTTGTCAGGCTTCTCATTAAAGAGAACCCCGGCCCCTTCTTTTCCAATTTCAGTAACACTGTTTTTATTCAAAAATCCTGCTGAGATTTTCATTTCAGCCAACCCCCAGTTCTCCTTGATCAATTCACCGATATTACGCGGGTTTTGCCTGATAAATGATCTGCTTAAACGGCAGTTGAGTTTCTGGTGCAGGGGAAGGTCTTCAGATTCTGCTTTGCATCGACTGCTTTTGTCGTCCGGCAGGCTTTGTGTAGATATTTCCTCCTTGTCACGATCCTCTATATTTGTCTCTTTGAAGACGTCGGAAGTGTTGTCCCAGATTCTGAAAACCACATAATCTTTTCCAGGCTTGTTCTCATATTCAATGGTTATTTCGAGATTTTCGGATGCCGGATTAGCAGCATTCCACCCATGCTTGGCACTATTTCTTATGATGTTTTCAAGAATCGTAAAAAATGCATGCTGTCCTATCAGGCCACCGGGAATTGCTACACGAGGAGTGTCCCCGGAATTCTCGACTTTCTCTTCAGAGCCTGGTGCGATGATGAATTCGTCTGGCTTGGCTTGTGCGTCTCTGATTTTTATTATGAGTTTCTTCTTTTGACATGAAAGGTCTATCTCGTTATTATCGAGGTCCCTGTATTCATAGGCAGCCAATCCCTCCGATCTTACGATATAATGCAAAAGATGCCGTTGCATAAAAAAACGACGCATCAAGTCCTCAACAAACAAAGTTGAATGACTCCAGTTGGGAATTTCAGTTGTTATTTGAGCTATAAAATCCATACGCTGCTGAATATATTTAAAAAGGACCTGGTCGTCTGAAATATCAATAGTGCTTGAGCTCACGGCTGAAAGGACGTGACTGCCGATATTGTGTGAGCCGTTTCGTGACATGATTGTCGAAATCGCACTCTGTATGGATTTTTCTATGATCCGTTCTTGAATGACTTTCTTGTAACCTTTGGCGATAGATGGCGTAGTAAGTAATCGGAATAGGTCAAGCAGTTCTAGTATTTTGTCTTCATCTGAGGCTGTCAATTCATCCATCGTCTTTTCAAAATTTAAAAAGAGGAGTGCATAAAAATCATCATTGCTGCTGCTGATACTACCGTCATGTTCAGGATCAATTTCTTGAAAAAGTGTTTGGGGTACAGCATAGGTTATGGATGTTTTAACACCAAGGTATTTTAAAAACTTAACAAGATTGTTTATTGCTTTCAATGATTCGTCTGTATTCTTTTCTGAAATGCTAAAGTCTCTCAGATCTTGAATATTAACTCTGTATTTTTTTATTAACTCGGCGTTTTTTTTAAAACCACTAATGACATTGATGTGATGTTTGATCGCTTCTATTTCTAGTGGTATCAATAACTCTATGAAACGATAAAAAGCCTCTGTGCAAAATATGTCTTCTCCATGGTTCCCCGTTTTTTTACTGATTAACTCTTCTATCTTGTCGATTGCGCCTATTTTTGAACCATGTAATTTTAAAAACCTTTGGTCACGAATATTGATTTCAGGATTCTGTGTTGAAGAGTTATTGCAGTCGTTAATAAAGAGAGGCGAATCATCCTCTTTGGGAATTAAGCGCTTTTTACCACTAAACAATTGCATGAATGGCTCCCATTTATCACCGTCAATTTTCAACGGTAAGAAGATCGCTTCACACTCATGCTGCAAATGCGGGATATATCCGTTCTTTGTTTTAGACTTTTTAGAATTGTCTATAAAAACTGCATTACCACAAATATATCCATACCTATCTTTAAGAAACTGTTTTACAAAATTGTTTTCTAAAAAGCATTGCAATGCAAAAAATTTCTTTTTTTTCCCGGGTCCTATTTTGTATTTTTCTACCTTTTCGATAAAAGCTGTTTGGTAGTTAGCATGATTTTCAGTTGTAAATGGGTTGTAATTGTTTTCTATCAGATCTTCTGCACTTATTCCGTTTTGTTTAGCGGCGATAGCTTCAACTTCTTCATAACTTTCTGACAAAACAGTTAAATTGTGAATCCAAGATTTTATAAAGTTGAGTTTTTCCTGGCATGAAAGTCGATTATTCATTTTTTGTGCCTGTTATCTTTTTGGTTGTAAAAAAAAGAACAAGTCCTTCATCGGTATTATGACGTTGTCGCCCAATGTATGCGTTTTGATAAAATCTTTTATCAGGCATACCACATGTTTGTCATGCAAAAAAGAGTTTATTGGAAAATGGAAAATATATCTTAAGATACGGACCGTATCCAAGAAAACATTTTTAGAATTCTGTCTTGAGAGCCGGACATTATAATTGAAGCTAAGGTTGGTATGGTCAAGATGAATCATCTGGTTCAGTGTTTTGTTAAGCTGGCAGGCAACCTGTAAATTATCTTCAACTTCAAAATTCAAGTGTGTCAGTATTCTTTCCCGGAGTGCAAATATCTCGAGTCCTCGATCGTCCTTAAGGAGGATACACAACAAACCATTGGAGTTCAACAGTGTATTGCATTTCTCAATAATAGTTTCCCAATTTTCAAAGTAATAGAAAACATGTGAACAGAGGATGAAATCATACTTAAGAGAATCATTATGGATAGCGCTAATTGGAAAATCTTCAAATTTACTTTTGAAAAATGATAGTTTTGTTGAGGGATGTATGCTTTTTGAGGCTGTCTTGGCCTGGTTATGTTTCTGGGCGAGAACAATGGCCGATGATAATGGATCCAGAAGGTGGGCGCTGGTGACAAAGTGCTTTTGGAAATATTGAATAAGCTGCATACTCAACTTACCGGTGCCGCAGCCAATATCTAAAAAACGGAATTCCTTTTTTGGGGGATATGGGTGGATTTGTTTCTCCAGGAAATTGATAATTTCCTGTGAAAAAATTTGGGGTAGGTTGGCATGCTTAAGCAAAAATTGATTGTCATCCAAATTAAAGTGATGGTGTTGGGTATTGATTATTTTATTAGGCATTTATATAATGTTCATATTTCATAAAATCTATTTTAATTCAGTCCTTAGGAAACTGCTGCCAGGCGAACAGACGGTTTTGGGACGATCTATTCACCAGGCAGCAATCCGTTGGGTGTTTGTTATTTGTATGCTGATTTCAATGGATTCATGTTATAAGCCTCTTCAATCTTTAGAGGCTCGTCCAAAAAGTCTACACTATATAGCAAATCATGCACCGTTTGCCATTTATCCGGCGTCATCCAACAAAATCTCCCGTTGTTTGAAACAAACAAAGGCAACATAAGATCATAAATATCTGACTGGTTCTCTTTGTCAAGATTTTTACCTGCCTTAAGGCATATCTGAATAGAATCCTCTTTATGTCTGACAACATACCACCATCCGTCTATTACTGCGGCCATGAACTTTTCTACAAGTTCAGGGTTTTTTCGAAGGGTTTTTTCAGTGGTAAAGTATACATTACCGTACATTTCGATTCCCAAATCAGAAACTTTCATAACATCAATTTCTAATCCTTTTTTTCTGGCTATAAGCGGTTCATTGATAGTATATCCGGGCAGGACATCCACCATACCGGTAAAAAAAGGTGTCATATCCCATTTGACAGGGATTTCCTGAATCTTACTACGATCAATATCATATTTTTTCAACATAATATCATAGACTGTTTCCGCATCCGTGGCATATTTCACGCCTATCTTTTTTCCTATCAGATCTTTGGGATTTGAAATCCCTTTGTCTTTTTGGGAAATAAAGCAGATTGGCGATCTCTGATATTCAACCCCTATAGCAACGATAGGTATCCCTTTGCTTCGAGCGGCCAGCAGACTATCAGCGCCTGTTACTCCGAAGGTGTCCGATCCTGAGACAACAAGTTTGATAGGATCGAGTTCAAATCCGCCGACCCTGATTTCCATGTCAATATTCCGGTCTTCGAAAAAGCCTTTTTCTTTAGCAACAATAGTACCTCCAGAGGAAATGTCCTTGATCCAGCCCAATCTGAGAGAAGCTTTTTCAGCTGCAAAAGAAGCAGAACAAGTATTGAAAAGGATGAACAGAAGCAATGGAATCAAGCAAAATGCCGATTTTTTAGCGAGTGATTTAAACATTAGAAAACCTCCTTAATAAAAGTATTAAAAAATTAATTTAAACTGTCTTCATGGATTCATGCCATGTCAAAATTTGTTTTTCGATAAAAGCGATTAAACAGAAAAAAAAGATTCCTCCTAAAGAAGCCGCAAAAATGCCGGCAAAAAGAGTTGGTGTTTCCATCCGATAAGAGGCCATCATGATAATATGACCGATGCCTTGATTGGCACCCGCCATTTCTGCCACTATGGCACCAATAACACTCAAAGTTGATGAGATTTTGAAAGCGGAAAAAATAAATGGTAATGAAGTGGGAAAGCGAACTTTAAGCAGTATTTGCATTTTGCTGGCAGACAGAGAGTTCATAAGGTCCAGCGCCTCAGAATCGATTGATTTAAGCCCTATTGTAGCATTTACTAATATAGGAAAAAAAGAGATTGTCGCAGCCATGATCATTTTCCCAAGGATACCGCTGCCGAACCACAAGATGAGAAGAGGCGCTATGGCGACTAGTGGAATAGCTTTGAAAGCGATTGCGTATGGATATATTGTCCGTTCCACGGTTTGTGAGTGAGCAAACACGATGGCTAACAGAATGCCGAAAAAATTTGCGATGGCAAAACCTGCAAAGGCTTCGAGCATTGTGATCAATGTATTCATAGACAGAATAGTGAAGTCTGTAACGATAACTGAAAAAATGGTAGTCGGAGGCGGGACTAAGTATTCCGGGATTTCGAAATAATGTATAACCCCCTCCCAAGCTCCTATGAACAGTATGAAAAAGAAAGCAGGAGGCAACCAGTTTTTTAGGTATGCTGTCGGCATAATACTATCCTAATATTTTAAACTAAAAATTCCTGTTTGAGATCATTTTTGATATGATCTATAAGCTCATAATACTGCCTGTTTTTTTTTGTTTCTGAGTTTCTAGGTCGGGATAAGTCGATATTATATATTTTTTTAATCTTGCTTGGTTTCTTTGACATTATTGCCACACGGTCAGACAAAAGAACAGCTTCAGAAATATTGTGCGTAACAAATATTATTGTCATTCCGGTTTCCTGCCATAGCTTAAGTAACTCTGCATGAAGTTGCTCTTTAGTGATCTCATCAAGGTCACCAAAAGGCTCATCCATTAAAAGAAATTCCGGATCATAGGACAGAACTCTTGCGATAGCAACTCGGGACTGCATGCCTCCTGATAACTGTTTAGGATAAGAAAACTCAAACCCTTTGAGTCCTACTTTGTTTAAAAGCTCTACAGCTTTTTCGTCTGAGATTGTTTCATGAAATACTTCGCTTGGCAGTTTTACATTACCTATAGCAGTTCTCCAGTCTAATAAAACCGGATTCTGAAAAACAAAACCAAATTTTCTTCCCCTCATTGCTTTTTTCGGAGAGTTGTTTCCTACCAGGATTTTACCTGAATTATATTGATTTAGCCCCCCTATGATTTTCAGCAGGCTTGATTTTCCGCAACCGGACAGGCCGACAATAGAAAAAAACTCCCCTTTCGATATTTCTAAATTGAAGTTTGAAAGTACTGGAAGGTCATACGCTCCATTTTGTGAAGGGTAAGAAAAATTTAAATTTTCGATTATTATAGCTGAACTCATATGATCATTGACCAAAATAATTAAAATTTATTGGGTTTATTAACAATCTTCAACCAGTAATCATTTGTTATCTATGATTCCAATTAAATACAATATCCAAAAGGCCTATCAATTTATCTCCAAATATTAAAGCAATAAATGTGCCACTTTTTATGGGTAGGTTTGAAAGGCGTTTTCAGGGAGATTGGTTTTCTTTTTAGAGTGTCAGTGGTCAGTGCTGTTCAGACCTTTTGTTTAAGAATAAAGGGTTATTATGTTTTTTAATTCCGAATCAAAGACTGCGGATAATTTTGCATTTTAATTTAGTATTTCCATTTTTAAAAACAGTCTGTACCTCACTCGATTCTATAAAAATTAGAATCAAAACGAGTTTTATTCGAGGGAGAAGCGGTATTATTTCTCTGCTCCTGCCCGCTGCTGTTGACGCTTATTGATGACAATAAACCTGTACCCTTGGATGATGTAAATTCAGTGAATGTTTGTATGCTTTTCTAATTTTACAGTGGTGTCCGGTTAGGTTTTTAGGGCTTGGTCCTAACTTCGCCCACTGTTAGAAACCGTTTGATCTGGTTATCTCTGATTTTATTAAATATCAGGCTGTTAAAATGGATTGAACAAAATTTGCC
>Ga0075111_1001205_pt1 | contig 12014 bp, 6 predicted proteins | sample AntAceMetag02UKK_FD_69787 | JGI IMG/M metagenome (GOLD analysis project Ga0075111, IMG submission 69787) | Saline lake microbial communities from Ace Lake, Antarctica - Antarctic Ace Lake Metagenome 02UKK | ecosystem: Environmental > Aquatic > Non-marine Saline and Alkaline > Saline | place... | reverse complement strand
GAAGATGTATAATTGAATGCCACGGAAATCACCGGGACTGGTAGGTTTTCGCATTTTGTACGCGATGTGGGGGCATTCACTGTGGCTGGCTCCCCTGTTAAAGCACAAAACACTTCTGCACAATCGCTCCCTGAGCAGGGAATGGAAGACTCCACACAGCAGGTAAGCGTAAATTCACCAAGGTTTTGGTCGAAGTTACCAGGGAAGTATTGTGTTGTCATTTCATTGCTTGCGCTAAAAGTTCCGTCACCTGAAGTTGTCCAGGTTATCGAAGAGTAGTCCTGTGCATCAGCAGTAATCCAAATTTCCTGTGTAGTGCAAAAATCAATTGTTGCAGGTAAAATTATTGTGGCAATCCTACCAATGCTTAGGGTTAATTCATCAGATGGGGCAAACAAACAGTCATCAAGCGGAAGTGCCTGAACCGTAAGTGTGGCAGAGCCGTTTTCGGCATCAGCCTGGCCTGGAGAATAAACAGGGTCAAGGATTTCCGGATCGCTAAACGAACCATCCCCCGAACTGGTCCAAAGTATCCCTCCAAAATTTGTTGCAATTGCGCTAACTTGCAAAGGTTCATTTTCGCAAGTTGTTCCATCGGAGCCTGCTTCCAGAGTTGCAGGATTATTCACAATTACGTTTGCATATGCATCCGAAACCAGCATTCCATCCGATACTTCGAGCAAGTAGGTGGTGTTTACATCTGGTGTAACCGTTGGGTTTTGGAGGCTTGAAATAAAACCCTCAGGATCGGATGTCCAGGAATAGGTATAATCTCCGCTTGTACCTATAAAAATTAAGGCTTCAAGTGACACAGAATTGCCAATACAAACCGGGTTGGGTGTGGCTATGGCATAAGCATCGAAGTCGGTAGTGCTGGCCATATTGATAACTTGAGATATATTGAGTGGATACCATAAATCTGTACCCGTATAAGTGGTAATGTCAAAACTTAACAAATCAACATCATACTCTTTCAAGGTAGTATAGGAGTAAAATTTAAAATGCATTTGCTCACCAGAACTAAAACCGTCTTTTTCAGGCGTATCCGGATCGTCTCTAAAAGCACCTAAAATGATATTTTCGTCACCTACCCAAATATCCTGGCCCCCACATTTCAAATCCCCGTTATCGTCTTCATAAAAAGCACCAATATAATCACCCGGTGATATTGGAATGTCGCCAATGCGCGGGTTAGCTGCCATCATAACTATAATACCATGAGGATTTCCCTGAATGGTATAGGTATCCCAACCCGGAGGTACAGGATTATCGGGAACGTCTTTGGAATATTCAGGTTTGACATTTTCGGTGGTTATTGCTGATATGGTTTCTTGCGAAGAAATGGGTTGATACGGGATTATCGATATAGCTAGTATCAAGAATAACATTCCTATACTTTGTCCTGAAAAAAAGAAATCTCTTGTTTTCATAATTGAAATAATATTAAGATTTGTTGACCTGATTACCCCAAAGTAGAAGTAATCTTACAATGCAAATTTACTGATAAAAAAGTATCCGCTTTTGTTTTGGTTCATTTTCTCAAACACATGTTTAAAAAAAACATTATCCACGAATAGCTATTTGTGAAAGCATATGTAAGGCTATGAGCTTCTTAGAAAATGATTATTGATGGTATCTATTTAACTGGTATAGAAATGAAGTAAACCTTTCGTTTAAATAATTTCAATTGCGTCATATATCCGCCAGCCGGCGGATGTCATTAATTGTCATTTGCGCTTCGCGCGTCATTTATTTGAAAAAATGACTACGAATGACCATCAATGACCATCAATGACTTTCAATTGGAAAAAGGTTTTCGTTTTAACAAATCTCTCAACCACCTAAACAATTACTATTGATGTTAATTTTCAAATCAGCCGGAAGTTCATATTTTAATTGGGATGGACCGCCTTTTCTTTTCTGTAAAAAAAATCAAAGCCAAAAGCCCGGCTGAAATTAAAATGCTAAATATAAAAAGCAACATATTGTCGGTAGCTCCAAATTGTTCAGCATCAGCATGAATTCGTCCGGTATTTACAAGGTAGTAAATAAGCACCGCCGATGCATTGTTCATAAAGTGAGCAAAAATTGGCAACCACAATGTACCCGACCAAACAAATAAATAACCGAAAAACAATCCGAGGACAAAACGCGGCAAGAAACCAAAAAACTGTAAATGGAAGGCACTGAAAAGCAAAGAGGAAACTATTACCGCCACATGTACATTGTTAAACCAATTTTCAAAAATCCTTACAAGCACTGCCCTGAACAATAACTCCTCTCCTACTGCTGCCATTAAACCAATCATAACAATATTAACCAGCAGGCCACTTAAGCTTGTTGTGCCCAAAAAAGCCTCGGTTAGTTTCATGGCGCTTTCCTCACTCGATTTCATCCACTCTTCTACACTGCTCAAATATTCAGGAAGATGCATACTTTCATTTATTTCGACCAGCCAATGAATAAAAGGCAAAACCGAAAAAACAAGCATGAGGGTAAGTAAAATTGACCCGAAGGCCGGCCTTTGATTTAGCCGCAAATAGCTGCTTATGCTTTTTGATACCAGCCACGAAAAAATCAGCACAGGGATAAAGAACAAACCCAATTGGTTGACAACCTGAAAGTATTTCATCAAAGCAATGTCACTTTCAGAGGACAAATTCCCGGCATCAACTAAAATGCTTAAAACATCTGTTCCATAAAAAGGCATCGCTAGTAGTATCCCAACAAAAAAGGTTAACAATGTGGAAGAAAGTATTAGGAGCAGCAGCACAAGCAATTGCGCAAAAGGCGCCTTGTTGGCAAATATTGGTTCAGTGGTAAGCATTTGTAAGACAAGGTTTAAATAAACAATTTGCGAAAGTAACAATTAATCAAAACACAAGCTATACCTGCAAATCCTAACTTTTTGCTTTAGGGTGAGATGTACGATTTATTTTCTTAATCCATTGAACGTCATTAATCAACTCCAATTTTCTGTAACATCAGCATTTCAATTACGTTTTAATTATGTAGCCGTTTTATATTTTACTGAACTGCCTGTTCACCATTTTGCCGTTGACCACAAACTTCTGACACATTGTAAGAGCAGGCAAAATTACAAACCATTAAAAAATATCGAGTTATGAAGACCACAAAATTTCTTATCGCAGTGGGCATTATGCTGATTTTTAGCCAGGTTTTTGCCCAAAACCCCAAAACAACAACAAACAACCTTATTAACGACGGCCCTGAAGCCAGTGGGTCCGCCCATCGGGGTGGAATGAATGCAGGCGGTTCCATTGATGATATGCCAATGGGTGGCACAACAGGTAGTGCTTACCTGAATAGCGAATGGCAAGAGGGTATTATTATAATGAATGACAAATCCGTAATTACCGGCAACAAGTTCAGGTATAATATTTATATGCAGCAAATGCAGTTTATCAGTGATGGAGATACCATGGCCATTGCAAATGCCGAAGAGATCAAGTTTATCCGCTTTGCTGATAAAGTGTTCGTTTACACTGATTATTTATGTAAGGATGAGCTAAAACAGGGTTATTTCGAGTTGCTAAAAAATGGCGAATGCAGCCTGCTTAAACGGTGGGTAGTTTCGTACCACCTGGCTGATGGGGATGCTCAACAGCGCTTGTCAACATCTGGCGGTAATGAAGAGTTTATCAGGGAGTGTAATTGTTTTCTGAAATTTGGAAACCAACCCGCAACAGCATTGCAAAACCGCAAAAAAGACTTTGTAAATTGCTTTGATGCTTACAGTGATAACATTGAAGCCTTTATGAAAAAGGGCAAGCTAAAGCATAAAAACGATGCTGATCTTTTGGAAGTCGTTGCTTATTACAACCAGGTTCATCAGTAAGGCGATTATTGTTGCATGGCCGGGGGGCTACAACGCTTATGCAAATAGTATTCAAAATCCTGATGGCTTTTACTAAAATGTTAGAAGCTGTCTAAAACTGATAAATGAATATTAGACAGTTTAACAGGTCAACAAAAAATTTGGTCATTTTTATTAAATCATTTATTTTTGGTTCTGATTTCACAAAAGCCAAAATAATGAAAAAGCACCTCTTGTTAATTATGGCCATTTTAAGCCTAGCCCAGGTTTATAGCCAGGAACAATCAAACCCTTATCTTAACGAACTTAAACCACTGCCCAAAGCCTATATTGGTTTGAGCACCGGCCTGAACAATGTGGTTGGGATTATTGGGCTCGAGTTGAAGATTGTAGCAAGCCCCAAGTTTTTGATTGGTGCAGGGATTGGCCTCGGATCGTGGGGGTATAAATATTCGGCGCATGTTGACTATCACCCTAAAGGTGTTTATGCCTTTTTTATCAAAGGGGGCTATATGCATGCTTCGGGCTTATCAGATTTTGAAAACGAAATGGAAATTTCCAACGGTCAAACACAAATGGTGACCATGGATTTAAAGCCGGTTGGGGATGTCTTCTTGTCTTTTGGTTATGCCTGGAAACTGGGCAAGAAAAGCCGCTTTCATCTTGAAGGTGGATATGCAGTGCCCCTGAATACAGATGCTTATTATGAAGTAACTTCCGGGGAAACGCTTAGCAATACTTCTGAAACAGTGATGCAAATGCTGCGCCCGGGCGGGTTGGTTATAGCTCTGGGTTTTGATATCGGGATTTAATTATCAAATTTCCACATCATCAAATCTCCAAATTTTCTACTTCAACTCCGTGTATTTCGTTGCCAGGTTTTTTGATTTTTCCACCGGGTATTTCTTACCATTCTTCACCATTTTTTCAAGAACGATCTCTGAAACATCCATTTTGTATTTTTCGGCAAGCATAAAAGCATAGGCGAAAACATCGGCCAGCTCCTCTCGGATTTTTTCCAGATCAATATTTTTTATTTCTTCGTAGTTTTTCCAAAGATATAGCTCATTTAATTCGGCTGTCTCGATGGACAAGGCAAGGGCGAGGTCTTTGGGGTTATGGAACTGCTCCCAGTTTCTTTCGTCGCGGAAATCGATAAGGGCTTTGGTGATGGTTTTTATGTCTGACATAAGCTGAGTTTTTTAACTGTTGAATTTTGTGCTTTGTGCTTTGTGCTTTTTATTTTTCATGGTCATTTGTTGTCATTTGGCTTCGCCGTCATTGATTGAAATTAAGGGTGCTTTATTCAAAAAGATTTTGCGAGCGGAGCGAAGCAATCTGTTTCATATTTTTTGGTCAATGATGGTCGTTGGAGCATTCAATCATTTAGACCCCGCAGTGGCGGGATTTCGCTTTGCTCAACATTCAAGGATTTAAGAATTCAAAGATTCAAGAATTCAATCATTCTCACATTTAGTCATTCTCTCATTCAATCATTCTCGCATTCAGTGGGTAAGGGATGCCAGCCTTGCCGGCGAGGCAGGCAAGCCCCGACACAGGAGGGGGTGGCGGCCCTGGTTGAGAGCTTGACACTTTATCACTCACATATTCTATTAATTCTACCGTTTCCCTAAACCCGTTATTTAACAGTGCTTTAATGCTTTTCAATTCTTGTTTCAGGTCGGCATCAACACCTTGTAAAAATTTCTGTTTATCCTCTTCAAGATGTTTTACCAAATGTGCATATTCAGGATGAATGTCAAGATAGTTATCGTCATTAGTATTGACGAACTCTTCAAGGCGGTTTGTAAAAACCTCACGGTCGTTCCAGTTGCCCAGCTTTTCACCTACTACTTTAAGGGCTTTTATTTCGTAGGAACCAATTTCGCGTTCGGGAAAATAGGTTGAAAAAAAATGGAGGATAAAAAACAAATGTTTCACCTGCTTTCGTAAATCATGCACAAACTCATCCTTATCCATTGTTTGAATTAGCTCGTTTATTTTATCAAGTTTTAAACGCAGAAAACTAAAACTTTCCCCTTCGAGATCAATACTATTTTCGGGGAAAGCCGGTTGATTGGAACTGTCACCGCCTTCATCGAACTGCTTCAAATTAAAGGATTGAAGGTTTTGATTGAGTTGTTGGCCAAAATCAGTATGCAGTTCATCCAGATAGTTTGCAAAATCAACAAACTCAAATTCAAGTTCCCTGATAAACTTTTTAAGCAATTTCTGCTGCACGTGCAAGTCACGCATCTGGCCTGACACAGCAAACAAGGCTTTGATGTCGATGTATTGTTCTTCGTTGAGCAGGATCGGGATGTTGATATGCTTTTTCAGTTTTCTGATTGAACGGATCCGTTTAATCGCCACCCGCATCTGGTGAATGGCCTCTTCGTCCTGGATAGCACGCGTAACAATAAAATAGCCTTTAAAAACTTCCAACTGTGTTTCGAGGAAATGATAAATTGCCAGATTTTTATTTTGGGTTTCGGTTTGCAATGATTGGAGCATTTGCTGAGAAAGTACATTTTTTGTGGTTAAACCTGAACTAATATTAATGGTTAGATTATTTCAAATTGGCGATTCAATATTATTCCATATTAAGATGCGCCGCAGTTTATGCTTTCACAAGTGCTGGTTTCTTCCTTTTAATATTCCTTCTTCTTTTCTCCTTGTCTGCTTTGATGAAATCACTTATCTTTTTTTTCTCCTCTTTTGTCAAAGGTTTTGGGTCCACAAACAAGTCAAGTTCTATTTTAATTTCGATATATTGTTTTGATAATTTCATGCCCCAAATTTACAAAAAACAAACGAGAAATATATCACCTTTTTGAGGTTCTAATAAAAAACCCACCCAACTCAAACTGAGCGGGTGGGTTCATCTTATGTAATGCTCTGTAATAAAAACCTAACTATTTTAGCACCAATCGTTTCACGAGATTTACCGCTTCATTTGAAAACTCAAAGTTGTAAACCCCCGGATTACACTCTTCGCCAACTTGCAATCTACTCTTTTGATATCAACAATTCCCCCATCAAAGATCATTTGCTATCTTTGACCGATCAATTTAACTATGCCGGGTAAAAAGAAAAATAAGCCTTTATGGAGGGCGATTATTGGGGTGCTGCTAAAGTTCCTCGTAGCTGTTTTTGGCTTATTGGTCATCATTACCCTCTTACTCAACATTCCGGCAGTTCAAACATATCTCACCTCCCGCGTTAGCAATTATCTCGAAAAAAAACTGGAAACAACTGCTCGGATTGAAGGGGTAAAAATTGCCCTACCAAAAACCATTGTGTTGCAGGGTCTTTATTTTGAGGATCAAAACAAAGATACGCTTTTGTACCTCGGAAACTTAGAGATTGATGTCGCGTTGTTTGGCTTGCTTCACAACAATGTAAATGCAAATAATATCTACATCGAAAGCCTGGTTTCGCACGTGCACCGAAGAGCACCCACAAATGATTTTAATTTTCAATTTATCATTGATGCTTTTGCTCCTTCCGATACAATTCCAGCTCAAACAACAGAACCGGAACAGGAAGCAAAGCCCTGGGATTTATCTGTTGGAGAGGTTCATCTCGAACAAATCAACCTGAGCTATTTCGATGATGTGGTAGGTATAGATGCCCGGCTCCAATTAGGCGAATTAATTATTGATGTGGATGAACTCGACCCTGTAGAAATGGTTTTTATGCTGGATGACCTGGCCATGAAAAATACGAGGGCATCTGTTGAAATGTGGGAAGTAGCAATGGCAGTTGATGAAGCTGAGCTTCCGGCTTCAACAGACACAAGCACCACAGCTTACCTCCTTCCCGAGGTAGGGCTTAAAAACCTGCTTATCGAAAACGTGAACCTTACTTACAAGTATCGCGACTGGCAATATGATTTTGTTGCAGACATCGGAAATCTTGAAGTTGAAACGGAATCAATTGACCTGAATGCACAGGTAGTAAAGCTAAACTCATTCCAGTTTACAAATTCTGTTTTGTTAGCCGCGATGCCCCTGAGTTCGGGCGGGGCAGACACCTTAATTACTGCTGATTCAACAGCTTTGCAAAACCCGAGCTTCCCACAAGAAATCCCCAACCCTTTCCCTGACTGGGATATTTCGGTGAATGAAATCGACCTGGAAAAAGTTAATGCCGTGCTGGATGACATCAATTCTGTAGCAAGTGCCGGGGCGATAGATTTTATAAACCTAAATGTTGAGAACCTCTCCCTTGTCGTGAAGGACGCAAGTATTTCATCCACGGGTGCAAAAGCAAAAATTGATAAACTAAGTTTTAAAGAACAATCAGGTTTCAGCCTGACAAATTTAAGCTGCAAAGTTTCAGCATCCGATAAATCAGCGGCAATTAATGCTTTGAAAGTGGAAACCCCGAACTCCAACCTGAATATTGATGCCTCGGTAAAAATGGCGTCAATAAATAGCTTGCTTACGGATCCTTCCACAACACACCTCGTGCTGGACATGCAAAAGTCAAACATCGGCATAAAGGATATAAAGATGGTAATGCCCTCGCTTGCCGAAAATGAATACATGAGCATGGTGGGCGAATTAAACCCAACAGTAAAAATAAATGCCAGCGGTACGCTTCAGGAACTTCAACTTCGAAGTGCAGGATTGCAGTTGACAAAAAATACAGGACTTCGCCTTTCCGGGAGCTTTAAGAATATCATGGATTTCGATAAGCTGAGTTTTGATTTATTTCTTGATACGCTTTACAGCAGTAAAAATGATTTGTATAAACTGCTGGATTCAGCCACCTTCCAAGGATATAATATCCCGGACAAAATTGGCTTGAAAGCATCCGCCAATGGCACACCCGATTCGCTAACGGCCCGGCTGAATGGCCAAACAAGCATGGGCGATTTTATTGCGGAAGCATATTTTTATAAGCCGGCAAATAGCCCGCGCGATACTTTTAACCTTAACCTGGATTTAAAGGATTTTAATCTTGACGGATATATTGCTGATACTACTTTGGGGCTGGTAAACTTAAATCTTGAAGCCACTGGGTCAGGTGCGCTCACCGATTCAATTTCTGCCAACTTGAAGGCCAACATCCTTCATCCCGAAATCAATAAATATACCTACGAAGATTTATTGCTTACAGCCTCGATGCGGAATATGAATTTTGATGCACAGTTGGAATCGACCGACCCAAATGCCAGTTTCAACCTGGATGCAAATGCCGATTTATCTCGGGAAAAGTTTCACCTGGAGTTGGGTTTGGATGTAGCTTTATTGAACCTATACACCTTGAATTTCTCCACAGATAAAGTTGCACTAAAAACACAGCTTAATGCATCCGTCGATTACCTTAACCTTGATGACCTGGATGCGGAAGTTAGTTTTTCAAATATCGAAATTTATCAGGACAAAGAGGTCCTTGCTTTTAGTTCGGCCTCAATCGAAACCCAACTTACACCCGACAGCACATTCCTGAACATAAAATCAGAACCTTTAAGTTTAAACCTCGAAAGCAATATTTCTTCAATTGAACTGGAACCCGTGCTGCGTTCTGCTACACTCAAATACCTGGGGCTGAACGACACTATTGGCCTACCAGCCGGTAAGAATCTCACGTTTGACGTTACCTTTAGCAGGGATGATAAGATGAAAATGCCATTGTTCCCGGAAATCAAAGAACTTAAAGTAGATAAGTTCTCGGGCAGTTATAACAGTGATGATAACCTGTTGGCCATCAACCTTGATGTTCCAAAATTTGTTTATAACAATATTATTTTGGATAGTATAAAAGTTGCTGTAAATGGCCTTGAGCAAAATTCTTCATTTCAGGCCGGCTTTGCACAAATGTCCATCGACTCGGTGAAAGTTGATCCCTTTTTGGCAATGGCAAAAATTAATAATGGCGAAGTTTTTTCGGAACTTCGCTTTGGCCAGGATCTGGATTCCCTGTCTTTTCTTATCTCCAGTCAACTGGAAATTGAAGATGAGGCATTGAAAATTAGTTTACTTCCTGATGGACTGATATTCGACCATCAAAAATGGAAGGTGCCTGAAGGTAATTTCCTCAAGATCACGAATGATAATTTCTTCTCCGAAAACTTCAACTTCAACTTTGAAGATCAATACCTCGGTGTAGAAATTAACAATCAACTGGCCGATTTGAATTTCGATAATTTTGATGTTGGCAACCTGGTATGTTTTTTATTTGTAGAAAAATACCGCGCCGTAGCGGATGGCACGCTGAAAGGAAAAATGAGTTTGCCTGGTAAAGCAAATAATGAACATTTTATGGCCGATCTTCGCTTTGAACAATTACACGTGTTTGATACACTGGTTGGTAATCTAAATATTCAGGCCGATCATTCAGGGGGGCTGTTGCAGATGGATATTGATTTTGACAATCCATTGAACAAAATGAGCCTTTCCGGGAATATTGATCAAAATACAGAAAAATATGATTTGAAAGGATTGATTGCCTTTTCGGATATAAGCCTTCTGGAGCGTTTTACCTTTGGAGAAGTTTCGCAGATGACTGGGGTTATTGACGGTGACTTTAGTTTGAAAGGAACTTATGACGACCCGGATTTGGAGGGGTCGTTAAATTTCAAAAACGCCCACCTGAATATTACAAAACTGAACTTTCGGACGACCTTAATTGATGAGTCCCTGCGCGTTGATAAAAAGGGTATTCATTTTGATAATTTCACCATAACCGATGCGCAAAATGAGAAGCTTAACGTGGATGGTTCGTTGCTTACCAAAGATTTTAGTGATATTGCCTTCGACCTGCATGTACACGCCGACAGGTTTCAGCCGGTAAACAGCACCAATAAAGACAATCCCCGGTTTTATGGCAGCCTTGTTATTGGTACAGATATAAAGATAAATGGGGATATGGACCTGCCACGTATCGAAGCCAACCTTGAAATTCAGAAAGGCACCAATCTTACCTACGTAATGCCTGGCAGCGAAATAGAATTAATTACACCCGGGGGTACAGTCAATTTTATCAATCCAAACCTAAGGCCCGACACTTTATTTGCCCAACAAACAGGCAGTTATTTATCTGATTCTATCATGTCGAAATTTCAGGGCATCGATCTTTCTGCAAATCTTGAATTGGATCCTGAAGCAAAATTCACCGTGTTTATCGATCCTACTTCGGGCGATTACCTTACAATTGGTGGAAAAGCAAACCTAAATTTTTCGGCCGACCAAAGTGGCAGCCAGACGGTAACCGGCGTTTTTGAAGTGAGTGAAGGCCTGTACCAATTGTCGTTTTACGGGCTGGTTAAAAAGAGTTTCACCATCAAACCCGGGGGTACTGTGGCATGGTCGGGGCGACCGATGGATGCCAACTTGAACATTACGGCCATGTATATTGTTCGTACTGCTTCCACAGCTCTTGTTGCCAATGAGTCGGGTTCGTTGAGCCAGGCCGAACTAAATATGTTTAAAACCCGTCTGCCCTATGAAGTCCTGTTAAATATTAACGGTTTTATGGACGAGCCAAAAGTGAGCTTCAATATCAACCTGGAAGAAAAGTATATGGTAAATTATCCGATGGTTGCCAGTAAACTTGCGCGGCTCAATACCCCCGAAATGCAATCGGAATTAAACAAACAGGTTTTTGCCCTTTTGGTGGCAGGGACATTTATTGCCGACAATCCCCTTTCTTCAACCAGCAGCAGCACCGACAACATCGCAACCACTGCAGCCAGAAACAGCGTGAACGGCATTCTTGCCGACCAACTCAATAATATTTCTAATCAGTATGTTAAATTTATTGATTTGAATTTTGGGTTAACCACCTTCGATGATTATTCCAGTGGCTCGAGTGAAACACGCACGGAATTGGACGTGACAGTATCGAAAAAATTTATGAACGACAGGCTGGAGGTGGAAGCTACCGGAACATTCGGCCTGGAAGGCGATAGCAAGAATTACAATGGGGCAACTTCGCAAAACATGTATGGCGAATTCTCGGTTATCTATGATTTGAACGAAAGCAGGGAATACAAAATTAAAGCTTTCCGCGAAAATGCTTACGATATTTTTGACGGTGATGTGGCTTATAGCGGCTTGGCCTTAATTTTTGAGAAAAGCTTTAATAGCCTGAAGAAATTAAGAAAAGAAAGAAAGAAGAAAAAAGGTAAATCCAACAATGAAGGAACAAAGGAAGAGGAAGGGAT
>Ga0075111_1001202_pt1 | contig 12026 bp, 7 predicted proteins | sample AntAceMetag02UKK_FD_69787 | JGI IMG/M metagenome (GOLD analysis project Ga0075111, IMG submission 69787) | Saline lake microbial communities from Ace Lake, Antarctica - Antarctic Ace Lake Metagenome 02UKK | ecosystem: Environmental > Aquatic > Non-marine Saline and Alkaline > Saline | place... | reverse complement strand
GACACTTCAATACTAAAAGCAAGGCAGAAAGCAATTTATGCTGAAGATGCAGGCAAAACGCTCAGGAAGTCACATGAAAATCCGTATATCCTGAAATTATATGAAGAGTTTCTTGGCAAACCTATGAGTGACAAAGCGCATCACTTGTTGCACACCAAGTATTTTGATCGTAAAAAAGAAATTGTAATTGATTAACCCGGAAATATAGGAGAAATTATTATGTCGTCTATAAAAATTAAACTGAAAGATAAAGATGTTGCGCAAATCAAGGCGATTTGCAAATCTTTTAATAACCTTCCGGGTGATCTAATCAACGTACTACACAAGGTGCAGGGAGAATTTGGCTACCTGCCTGCAGAAGTTCAGGAGGTAGTTGCCACTGAATTAAATTGTTCTGTTGCTAAAGTTTATGGCGTGGTAACCTTCTACTCGTTCTTTACGATGATCCCTAAAGGTAAATATCCAATTTCGGTTTGTACCGGAACAGCTTGTTATGTGAGAGGTGCCGAAAAAGTGCTGGATGAATTCAAAAAAGAGCTGAAAGTCAAAGTTGGTGAATCGACACCTGATGGCAAATTTTCACTTACCTGCCTGCGCTGCGTGGGAGCTTGTGGACTGGCGCCGGTAGTATTGGTTGGCGAAAAAACTTATGGCCGCGTTTCGCCGGATGGTGTTAAGGATATTTTGAAGGAATACGAGAATTAGAAGGTAAATAATTTGGAAATTTGATGATGAGCTAATTTGGTAATGGAAGGGATTAAAGCCCTGACCGAAGGGAGGGGATGCCAGCCTTGCCGGCGAGGCAGGGAAACCCTGGGTACTGATTTGGTGATTTGCTGATGAGCCAATTTGGAAATTATAGTTAATAAATTGAGTGACTTAAGATATAACCGGTAGGAATTAATTCCTTCCGGTTTTTTTATGAAAGGGTTTAAAGCCCCGACCATCCAACCTTCAATTCGTTTCGATTTGCATAGAATAAGGGGCTGAAAACTCTGGATATTAGAAACGTTGCTTTAACCAGGGCCGCCATCCACTCGTACCTCAGGGCTTGCATTCCCATAGCTACCGAGGCAGGGAAACCCTGGATAGGAAAAACGAAACTAAAATCAGGGCAGCCATCCACTCGTAGCTCGTGCCTTGCTAGCCTTTCAACTTTTGATTAAAACCTAATATGGTTAGAATAACAAATTCTATTGTTTTCAATATCAATTGCAGCAGACCCAAAAATCATGTATTTTTGACGAAACTATTGGCAGCCTAAAAAGGCTTTTCGTCAGACTGCCCGGCAAACAATGCAAATAACACCAAATTAGGCATGATTAAAAACACAATTTCCTTCCTGTTTCTTGTTTCAATTATTTTGGTATCGGTTTCGTGCCAACAGAACGATGAGTTAATTTACAAGAATCCTGATGCTTCGATAGATGAAAGAGTAGATGATTTATTGTCCAGGATGACTCTTGAAGAAAAATTCTGGCAACTATTTATGATACCGGGCGTTTTGTCGGATGGTAAAGAAAAATACAAGCATGGAATATTTGGATTTCAAGTGGCCACCAAAGGAAAATCGGGGAATGAAGCAGAACAGCTTCTGGATTATTCAGGAGGTGGAACAGCTAAAGAAACTGCCGAATTAATTAATGAAATTCAGAAATATTTTATCGAAGAAACAAGATTAGGGATTCCAATCATTCCTTTTGATGAGGCATTACATGGTTTGGTAAGAGATGGGGCAACTGCATTCCCGCAAGCAATAGGTTTGGCAGCAACGTGGGACACAACACTTGTTGGAGAGGTTGCGAGTGCAATTGCCATGGAGGTCAAAACACGAGGTCTTAGGCAAATATTATCTCCGGTACTAAATATTGCCAGGGATGTTCGTTGGGGAAGAACGGAAGAAACTTATGGTGAAGATCCTTTTCTTACAACTCAAATGGCGCTTTCGTTTATTTCGAAGTTCGAAAATTTGGGAATATTAACTACTCCAAAACATTTTATTGCTAATGTAGGTGATGGCGGCAGAGACAGTTACCCTATTCATTTTAATGAAAGGATCATGGAAGAAATATACTTCCCTGCATTCAAAGCGTGTTTTCAAAAAGCAAAGGCCTGGTCGGTGATGACCTCCTATAACTCTTTTGATGGCCGGCAATGCACTGCAAATGACTGGTTGTTGAATCAGAAACTAAAAAAAGAATGGGGCTTTGATGGCTTCGTGATTTCCGATGCCGGAGCTACCGGCGGAGCAAATGTGTTGCACTTTACGGCGAAGGATTACGCTGAGTCTACTGAACAAGCTATCGAAAATGGCCTGGATGTAATATTTCAGACTTCATACAATCATTATCCGCTTTTTTATGAAGCTTTTGAAATGGGAATGATTTCTGACTCTGCAATAGATGAAGCTGTTCGAAGAGTTCTTCGTGCAAAATTTAAACTGGGTTTATTCGACAATCCATATGTAAATCCGGATGAAACCGAAAAATGGAATGGGACTGAAAACAATAGAAAACTGGCAAAGAAGGTTGCTTGCGAATCAATTGTGTTATTGAAAAATGAAAAGCATACGCTACCTTTTGATAAAAATATTCGTTCGATTGCGGTTATTGGAACAGATGCAGAAGAAGCACGACTTGGTGGATATTCAGGTCCCGGAAATAATACTGTAAATATTTTGCAGGGGATCGAAAATAAAGTACGGGGGACATGCAGGGTAAATTATGCGCCCGGCTGTGGAAGAAAAATGGTGGATTTTGTTACTATCCCAAAAGAAAATCTTTACCATTATAATAATGAGAAAAAGGAGACCGGATTAAAAGGTGAGTATTTTAATAATATTAATCTTGAGGGTGAACCCGAGCTGATTAGAATTGACCCAACAATTGATTTTAGTTGGACACTATTTTCACCCGATCAGGAAAAAATTAACTACGATTATTTTTCTGTGAGATGGACAGGTAAGCTAATCCCTTCTAAAACAGGAAATTTTAGATTAGGTATAAAAGGAGATGATGGATACAGGTTATACATTAATAACCAACTTATTATTGATAATTGGAGAAAACAGACTTTCCAGCAGCTTACTGAAACGTATTATTTCGTAAAGGATAAAGCCTATGAAATTATAATTGAATTTTTTGAAACAACGGGTAATGTGAAGTTTAAATTGGTGTGGGATGCTGGTGTTGAAGATAAATGGCAAAATGAAATTCGGGAGGCTGTTGCGATAGCGAAAAAAAGTGATGTAGCTGTTGTTGTAGTAGGAATAGATGAAGGTGAATTTAGGGATAGGGCGCATCTTACCCTACCCGGGCATCAGGAAGAACTGATTGAAAAAATTGCTGCTACCGGAAAACCTGTTGCAGTTCTTTTGGTAGGGGGAAGTGCAATAACAATGACTAAATGGATAAATAAAGTTCCGGCCATTGTTGATGTTTGGTATCCGGGTGATGAAGGTGGAAATGCCGTGGCAGATGTGCTGTTTGGTGATTATAATCCTGCCGGTCGATTACCCGTAACATTCCCGGTTCATGAGGCACAATTGCCTTTATATTACAATCATAAACCAACGGGAAGAGGTGATGACTATTTAAATCTTACCGGAAAACCGCTGTTTCCTTTTGGCTATGGTTTGAGTTTTTCTTCATTTGAATATAGTGATTTAACGACTGATAAATCCGAATTCAACAAGAACGAAAGTACAACAATACACTTCAAAATAAGCAATACCGGGAATTTCGATGGAGATGAAGTAGTGCAATTATATATTAAAGATCTTTTTGCTTCGGTAGCAAGACCTGTATTGGAGCTCAAAGGATTTCAACGCATTCACTTGAAAAAGGGGGAAACCAAAGAATTGTCATTTGAAATCACGCCTGAATTATTGACTATGCTTGATGTTGATTTAAATGAAATAGTAGAACCCGGTGATTTCAGGATAATGATTGGAGCATCTTCAAACGATATAAGACTAAGAACAATTTTGACAGTAACAGAGTGATAGACGATATCCCACGCCCACCCCTCCATAAATATTCTTAAAATCTTGTTTTTTTTTGAGTCCATTGATCAAATGAGGTGATATGGCAAGTTGGAATAGATTTCTCCCTCCAAAACTTGCTGTGCTACATTTTTTTAGTCGAAATGACAAAGCCCTGGGTTGTGGCTGTGGTGAAAGAAAGTGGGCGCTTCGCGCCCACTTTCTTTCACCACAGTAAACTCGCCAAAACTCTGGCACCTCGAAGGAGTGAAACGACTGAGAGGTCTATTTTGTAACACCTTACAAATACTTGTCATTGATAAAATTGCGAGAATTCTAACCAACTTTAACCAAATACCAAAAGTTAACGGTTTACAACACCCCCACAACTTTAAAGACTGTAGCATATTTGCTCGGCCTGGTTTCAGGTACAGTTAAGATCAGTTTATCAGCTTTTTGCTCAAACCCTATTTCTGCCTCACTGCCTACCATTGTAATGGATTCTATTTTTTTAGAACAATACTCCGTATCAAATCCCAATGTTGGTAATTTAATATCTCCGCTTGCAGGGTTCAAAACAAAAATATACAATGCATGATCAACTGCTGTAAACCGGACTTCATCACTTCCATATTCAGGGCTTTCTATGGTCCTTTCGTTAAATTGTTCGGATTGATTCTGCTTTTTTAAGGCTTCCAAATCTGCCTCACCTATTTCTTCATTTTCGAAAACTATGATATATGAATCCAGATTATCTCCATACACTTCCCAGGGTTTACTGGCGTAGATAGCCTCAGCATTTAAATTAATCCAGGATCCAACTTCATCAAGAATAAGCTTATGATCCGGAGGGATGGTTCCGTCGGGCAATAATTCTACATTCAACATTAAGTTGCCATTCTTAGAATTCATGTCCACCAGCATTTCGATAACAGTTCTGGCATTGTGCCTGCTTGCCTTATCTTTTTTGTAAAACCAATTACCAAATGTACTGGTGCCCTGCCAGGGCTCAGGAAGTATTTCATTAGAGCCACCCCGTTCAATATCTTTCAATATAGCCAGATCCTTATAAATTTTCCCTGCCACAGCAGCATCCAACTTTCCATATTTCTGTAGTTTGAAATTATAGAAAGCTGCACAAACTTCTTTCCCGTAATCCCCATACGGAAATCCCCAGCCATCAAACCAAAGCAAATCCACATCATACTTAGTGGCCAGTTCTGTTTGTCTCTGTACCCAGTTTTCTTTAGTTTGCCGGATCCATTCATCTGTTCGTTGTTCCGGTGGTAAACCATAGAGCTCAGCCGGATCCAAGCCTTCCCACCATTTGCCAATTCCATCTTCTTTGGTCATGCGGCCATCATAGGGAATTCCTTTATAAGGTCCGCTGGTGTCTGCACCAAAAGCCGGTAGCCACCATCTCATAAAGCGATCGTCATGCGAGCTTACTCCAAAAGGAAGTCCATACTTTCTAGAAGATTTTTCAAATTCACCTACAATATCTCTTTTGGGACCCATATTAACAGAATTCCATTCGGTATAGGTTGAGTTGAAATTATCGAAATGGTCGTGATGATTGGCTAAAATCATAAAATATTTTGCCCCGATACTTTTGAAATATTTAAGTAAAGCATCGGTGTCAAGGTTTTCGGCTTTCCATTCATTAATTACATCTTTGTATCCAAATTCGGAGGGATGCCCATAAGTCTCACAATGATACGGATAGGCGTTTTTCCCGAATTTTTGTTTTCCCACATCTTGTTGATACATGTGCCGGGCATACCATCCTCCTCCATATTCAGGTTGGGTTTGCGCGCCCCAGTGTGCCCAAATCCCAAACCGGGCTTCAGCAAACCAACTCGGAATTTCAAACTGTTCTTGTAATTCTTCCCATGATAAATCTTTTTCTTGAGCTATTCCATTGAGGCTAAACAGCACTATAAATAATAGAAACAAGCTATGTTTTTGGATTTGCTTAAACCTGTGTTTCATTTATTGATTTTTTTAAGAATTGTACTTCCAAATTTTTATACTCAAAAAACAAAGACTTTGAAATTCATTTTTTATTGCACAATGCATCTTTCTTCTTTTGCGATTTTATAGCCACCATTAAAGTGCTGATGTGAAAAATCAGCTGATAATTGGGGAATTTTTTTGCTGATTGCATGGCCTGAGGTGAATGAAAATTGCATAGATTTGCTGTGATTTAATGATCCTAAGAATGAAAACATTTTGGAAGAACATGATGCAAATTTTTTCTTGCAAAAGAAAAAAGTCCTTTGGGCTATTATCAGAATCCTAAAGGGAACGTTTTGTGAGGCTTATGAAAATTTACATAATAATAATTATAGTTAATTTGCCTTTGTACAAACGTTGTATGCAAGTGTAAAAAAGAGACTCACGATAGATAAGTAGGTGCAAACTTGGAGGAATTTATTTTGTTTTTTTCTCCTCCCCTCAAAAAAGAAAAGTCAAACCACATTGCAAATATTTGAAAATTACTATGACTGATGCACAAACCAAAATTTGCAAAAGAGTGCAATCTTTCCAACCCACACAAACACGGCGACAAGAACGTAATTTAATATTTTGTAGAACACATACTTAAAATTAAAGTGATTTTTTATTTGCTTATTTAAAAAACAGGATTAGTTTTGTAGAATCATTACACAGAAATATATTTTGAAGGCAACATTAAAACACATCGCATGCATACAAACGGGAGTTTTTGCAAAACCGATTCAAAAAGGTGAGATTGTTTATTTGCAAGCCAGGCACTTTGATGAAAATGGAAAGCTTGCAGCAACTTTGTACCCTGATTTAAATTCGAATAGTAAAATAGACAAACACCTTCTAAAAAAAGGAGATGTTTTGTTTGCGGCTAAAGGGACAAAAAATTTTGCAACTTGGTATGAGAACGAAGAAATGCCAGCAGTAGCTTCTACTTCCTTTTTTGTAATCAGATTATATGACAATAATTTATTGCCAGGCTATTTGACTTGGTTTCTTAACCATCCAAGGACACAAACAATATTAAAAGGACAAGCAAGAGGTTCTTCAATTGCTTCAATCTCAAAAGCTGTTTTATCTGAATTGGAAATTCCAGTACCAAACATTCAAAAGCAAGAATTGATTTTGCAACTATTTAAACTCCGAAACAAGGAAAAGAACCTAAAACAACAAATTGAAATGCTTAGAGAGAAAGAAATACAACATCTATTAATCAACGCAATTAAATAAATATCATGGCTATAAAAATAACGCAAGAAGACATTAATAATGCAGTTTGGAAAGCTTGCGACACTTTTCGCGGAAGTATTGACCCAAGTGTTTATAAAGATTATGTACTCACAATGCTTTTTATTAAGTATTTAAGCGATGTACACGATGACAAGTACGAAGCCTATTTGAAAAAATACAACGGAGAACATGAAAGGGCAAAACGAGCCATGCAACACGAACGCTTTGTTGTTCCTGAACACAGCCATTTTAAATTTTTGTTCGATAGCCGTAACGAATCCAATATTGGCGAATTGATAAATATTGCGTTGACAGATTTAGAGGAAGCCAACCGAGAAAAGTTGTATAGCGAAGATGGTGCAGGGATTTTCCAAAACATTGACTTTAACAACAGTAAACTTGGGGAGCCAAAGGATAAAAATACCCGGCTAAAAAACCTATTGCTTGATTTCAATCAGGATAAACTGGATTTACGTCCTTCGCATTTGGATGGGAATGACATAATAGGCGGAGCATATATGTTTTTGATAGAGCGTTTTGCAAGTGATGCCGGTAAAAAGGCCGGTGAGTTTTTTACTCCAAAAGAAGTTTCGACCTTAATTGCAAAACTGACCAAATCGAAACCAGGTTCACGAATTTGCGACCCTACTTGTGGTTCAGCTTCGTTATTGATTAAAGCGGGTGAAGAAGTAGATTCTGATAACTTTTCTTTATATGGGCAAGAAGCAAACGGAAGCACTTGGGCATTAGCAGTTATGAATATGTTCTTGCATGGTTTTGATGATGCAACAATTCGCTGGGGCGATACCATTCGAAACCCAAAATTAAAAGAAGGTGATTCCTTAATGAAGTTTGATACCGTTGTGGCAAATCCACCATTTTCTCTTGACAAATGGGGCAAGGTAGAAGATAAAGACGGAGACAAAACCACCATTTCATACGACCCCGAAACTGACCAATACAATCGTTTTTGGCGTGGAGTACCTCCAAAAAGTAAAGGCGACTGGGCTTTTATTACCCACATGATTGAAACAACTTATGAAGGCACCGGAAAAGTTGGCGTGGTAGTTCCTCATGGTGTTTTATTCCGTGGTGCAAGCGAAGGTAAAATACGACAGAAAACCATTGAAGAAAATATATTGGAAGCCGTAATTGGCTTACCTGCCAACTTGTTTTTTGGAACAGGTATTCCCGCTGCCATTCTTATTTTTAACCGTGGAAAAGTAGAAAACACCAATGTATTGTTTATTGATGCAAGCAAAGAATACGATTCTGCCAAAAACCAAAACAAGCTGAACGACCAACACATTGAGCACATTGTTGACACTTACCGGAAGTTTAACGAAGGGAAACTGGAAGCTGGCATTGTGGAAGATAAATTCAGCTATGTAGCCACTTTTGAAGAAATACAAGAAAACGATTTTAATCTGAATATTCCACGTTATGTGGATACTTTTGAGGAAGAAGCCGAAGTGGATATTGCAGGCGTACAAAAAGAAATTGAAAGCTTGGAAGGTGAATTGAAAGAAGTTCAGGAGGAAATGGAGAAGTATTTAAGAGAATTAATGTAAAAAGAAATCAACAATCTAAAACGTGTATAATCCTAATTTACATCACCGCCGCAGTATTCGTTTGAAAGGATATGATTATGCACAAGAAGGATTGTATTTTATAACAATATGCGTGCAAAATAAATTATGTCTATTTGGTAAAATTGAAAACGGCGAAATGATATTGAACGATGCAGGCCGGATGGTTGAAAAATGGTATTACGAATTGGAAAACAAATATCCTGATAAAAAATGCCATGAAATGGTGGTAATGCCAAATCATTTTCATTGTATTATCGAAAACGCACCCACGCCGCACGCAAACGTAACCACGGATATGGACGCAAACGTTGACGTGCAAACGGACGCAAACGTTGACGTGCAAACGGACGCAAACGTTGATGCGCCAACGGACACGCCAACGGACACGCCAACGGACGCGCAAACGGACGCCCACGTAGGGACGTCCCTACGTGGGCGTCCCCAAAACGACGGGCGTCCCCAAAACGACGGGCGTCCCCAAAACGACGTTCGGCCGGAATACGGCATGAATAACCAAAAATACAACGCCACCGTTGGCGATGCGATGGATTGGTTTAAAACCATGACCACCAATGAATATATTCGAAACGTAAAAAGGACAGCCACGCAGGGCAGCCCCAACCAATGGCGAAGATTCGAAAAAAAATTATGGCAACGTAATTATTGGGAACACATCATACGCGATGAACAATCATACCTTAACATTTCGGCATACATAAAAAACAACCCTCGAAATTGGGATAACGACAAATTTTTTAATCGATAAATGAAAAATAACGCAAACAATACAAAACCGTTTTATAATACCACGATTCCGAGTGATTGGGAAATTAAACATTTTGAAGATATTGCTTCAATTGACAAAAATAGTCTGAACGGAAAAACTGATAAGGATTATGAGTTCGATTACATTTCACTGTCAGATGTTGATTCTGATGATTTTAAAATAGAAACAACAAGACAAATTTTTGCTTCCGCTCCTTCAAGAGCAAGAAGAATAGTAGAGAAAGGCGACATTTTAATGTCTACTGTACGACCTAATCTTCAAGGATTTTCTATAATAAAAGAAGATGTAAAGGATTTAATTGCGTCAACTGGTTTCGCAGTAATCAAAGCAAAAAAATGTAGTAATGAATATTTGTTTCAATATCTTTTTGGCTCAGGAATTGAAAGACAGTTTTATCAATTATTAGTTGGTTCCAATTATCCTGCAATCAACTCTTCAGATGTGAAGAAGCTGAAAATCCCACTTCCCCCTCTCCCCGAACAACGCGCCATTGCAAAAGCATTAAGCCTGATGGATTCTGCCATTAACAAAAACATGCAACTCATTGCCCAAAAGCAGCGGCGCAAACTTTGGCTCATGCAAAATTTATTAACGGGTAAAAAACGGTTGAAGGGGTTTGAGGATACAAATTGGATAATTCAGCCGTTGAAAAATTTCATTAAGCAAGTCGTTAGGAAAATACCAAAGCCCAATGAACCTTATTTGGGTATTGGTTTAAGAAGTCACGGGAAAGGAACCTTCTTAAAGCATGATGAACAGCCAGAGAAAAACAGCATGACTGAATTTTATGTTGTTCGACCCAATGATTTAATTGTAAATATCACTTTTGCTTGGGAGCAAGCAATTGCCATTGTAAAACCTGAAGATGATGGAGCCTTAGCTTCACATCGTTTCCCAACATATACTTTCATAAATACTAAAGGGCATCCTGACTTTTTTCGGTTTTTTATAATTCAACCAAAAATGAAATATTCGTTGGATTTAATTTCTCCAGGGGGTGCAGGGCGAAATAGAGTAATGAGCAAATCTGATTTTATCAAACTTGAATTTTTATTACCTGAATACGAAGAGCAAACCGCCATTGCCCAAGTACTTCAAGCTGCCGATAAAGAATTAGCCTTACTAGGAGCAAAAATCGAAAAATTGAGAGAGCAGAAAAAGGGAATGATGCAGGTTTTGTTAACAGGTAAAAAACGATTAAAAACTAAATTATGATGGATAAACATAACACAGTTATATCAGGATACGAAATAACCAACGACGAAAATTTTATGCGCACACTTTATCCCGTTCCCCACGAATTGGATATTCAACTCGTAGATTTATTTGCACTCGCCAGAAAAGGTAAACCAGCGTCAGTTAAGATATTTATCCGCCTTATCGAAAAATATCCAAAGGTTCCTGCACTTAAAAACTATTTATCGGTATTGTATGCAAGCATGGGCAATATCAAAAAATCGCATGAAATAAACCATTGGATCGTAGCCGAACACCCTGAGTATTTATTTGGAAAACTCAACATGGCGGCAGAGTATTTTGAGAAAGAAGAGTACCATAAAATTCCCGAAGTACTTGGCGAAAACATGGCACTAAAAGCACTATGTCCTCAACGCGACATATTTCATATTGCTGAGTTTTGTGCTTTCTTAAAGATTGCCATACTGTATTTTAGTGCAATAAGCGATTTGGAAAAGGCCCAAATCAGGCTCGATATTTTAAGGGAAGCAGCCCCTGACAGCGATGATTTAGAACTCGCTGAAAAGCATTTTAATCTGGCCAAAATGAAAGCTTCATTCGCCCACTTGAAAAAGTTTAGGGAGGATGCAATTTTAGTTGAGGTAAATAAAACAGCATTAACCAATATTGAGACCCCACCCGAATTTTATCATCAGCAAATAGCCTTACTTTACGAGAATGATTTCTACTTTGATAAAAAAGTTATTGCTGAAATTTTAGAACTCCCAAGGCAGAGTTTAATTGAGGATTTAAACAAGGTATTAGACGACAGCATTATCAGGTTTAACTATTTTAAAACACATGCTGACTCAGGAGGGTTTAGCGACAAAACATATAATTTTGTACTCCATGCCCTATTTATGCTGGCAGAAATTGAAGCAACCGAGAGCATTGAGAACATTCTAAAGGTACTCAGGCAAGATAAGGAATACACCGAACTTTATATTGGCGATATTTTAACCGAGTTTATGTGGTTGATCCTCTATAAAACAGGAGCTCATAACCTTGATGTCTGCAAGTTGTTTATGTTTGAACCGGGCATAAATACATTTTGCAAATCATCAGTATCCGAAATGGCAAATCAACTTGCCCAGCATCAACCGGAACGTAAAGAAGAAATTATAGCATGGTATCGTGATGTATTCCGGTTTTTTATAAATAGCAGCCTAAACGATAATGTAATTGACAG
>Ga0075111_1001201_pt1 | contig 12036 bp, 11 predicted proteins | sample AntAceMetag02UKK_FD_69787 | JGI IMG/M metagenome (GOLD analysis project Ga0075111, IMG submission 69787) | Saline lake microbial communities from Ace Lake, Antarctica - Antarctic Ace Lake Metagenome 02UKK | ecosystem: Environmental > Aquatic > Non-marine Saline and Alkaline > Saline | place... | reverse complement strand
GTTCTGAATATTTCCACAAAACCCAAGGTTAGTACTATTGAGTTTAACATTATTACAAGACCTCGAGATGACAATTTTATGGCGGATAGTATTCAACGAATTGTTAAGTATATTCAAACCGATATGGCGTGTAGCAGTTATAACTTATTTTTCTATCAATGGAATGAATCGATTATTTGTAAAATAGTCCCTCGATATGTTAGCTCTCCTTTTTTTGTTGGTTACTCCATTTCTCAGATTTCGAGTAGAGTGAATGAAGTAGCCACGGAAATTAAGAATAAATACTTCCAATATTAGAAAGTCAAAATTTTATAGCCTTGACTAGGAAATAACTACGCCATTGCCGTACTGGCAATGGCGTAGTTATTTTGGTATATGTTTGACTTATCTAAGACTATTTATTTGTTTATGATATTTCTATAAACTTGCTGCCTGGTACATTACAAATAGGACATGTATCTGGAATATTGTTTTCTACCGTATTTCCGCACACTGGGCATACATATATTGTAGCAGATGGTAAGTCAGCGCCATCTTTAACAGATGCTAAAGCTTTTGAGTATAGTCCATGATGAATCTCTTCTACTGCAAGCGCATTTTTTATAGAGAACTCGGCCGGCTTGTTCCCTTCCTCTTGAGCTACTTTTAAGAATTGGGGATACATAACCTTGAATTCTTCTCCTTCACCAGCAATAGCTTCTTCAAGGTTTTCTGTTGTTGTTTTAATTCCACCGATCACACGCAAGTGAGCATGAGCATGAACTGTTTCAGCTTCTGCAGCTGCTCTAAACAATTTAGCAACTTGAGATAAGCCATCTTCCTCAGCTTTTTTTGCAAAAGCGAGATACTTTCTGTTTGCTTGACTCTCTCCTGCAAATGCTTCTTGTAAATTTTCTTTTGATCCCATATCTATATCCTCCTTTTATTTACTAAACATGCTCGATCCCGATATGATTAGACACTTCAGAATTAGTTGTGCATAAATCAGTCAAAGATAGTGAATGAACAGTATCATTACCAGTTAACCTTGCAAAATCTTGTAGCTCATCATTTGTTGTTCTAAAAAAATTAGCTACCCGTGATGCCGATACATCTACATTAAGACGCCCTCGTAATGCCGGATCTTGAGTGGCTATACCAACAGGACATTTACCCGTGTTACAGATGCGATATTGCTGGCATCCAACCGCCATCATAGTCGCTGTGGCTAATGCAACCGCATCAGCTCCCATCGCAAGTGCTTTTGCTATATCTGAGGAAACGCGCATGCCTCCAGTGACAATTAACGAAACATTATCCGCACCTTTACTATCTAAAGCTTTTCTAGCTCTAGCCAAAGCAAATATTGTGGGTACAGACGTTGAATTTTTCACTACCTTGAGAGCAGACCCGGTGCCCCCAGCACGACCGTCAATTGTTATGAAATCTACTCCAGCGTAAAGAGCGACATCGATATCCTCTTCAATATTTCCTGCTGCAAGTTTTATTCCGATTGGTTTTCCTCCGGTTCTTTTCCTTAGGCTATCTACCGTTTCTTTTAAGTCATCTTTTGTTTTAATCTCTGGGAAATGTGAGGGGCTGGTAATGTCTTGTCCTTCTCGTTTTCCTCTAATCATGGCAATTTCTTTAGTGACTTTGTGCCCAGGCAAGTGTCCTCCCATCCCAGGTTTTGCAGATTGTCCGATTTTAATTTCTACAGCATCTACTAAACTAAGGTTTTCTTTTGTGTCACTATACTTATTTGGAACATATTCATATATATATTTGTATGCTGAATTTAGTGATTCCGGCAATATACCTCCTTCTCCAGAACATATTGCTGTCTTTGCTAATGAGCTTCCTTTGGACATAGCTAATTTTGCTTCTTTAGATAAGGCGCCAAATGACATATGCGATACAATGATGGGCATTTCAATTATCAGTGGCTTAGCAGCACCTGGACCAATGGTCGTATTAGTATTAACGGGCTGGCTTTTATTAAGTGGTATTTTGGAAAGTTGGGCTCCCTTTATTAGTATTTCATCCCAACTGAATGTTGGAATCCTAGTTCTCATAGGCTCAACGACAGAATGACCATTTATAGACATTTGGTGGATGTCGGACATATGTTTTTCGAAGTCGTCAGATGCTCTAGTCCATTCAGCTAAATAGTTTTCTGATAGTTTATTTTGTGTTTTGAGAATAGCAGAACTAGGAGTTGCTCTTGGTTTTTTCACAAAAGCATTTTTATTTGAACCACAAACTGGGCAAGTCCACTCATTCTTTAAGTTGCTCCATTGAGTCCCTTCTTTGTCTTCATTATAGATAAACGCACAGAGACCACATTCATATTCATTATCGGCAGGTGTTTCTATTGTTAACTTTGGCGTTGATACTACGTTAAGCTCTGATACTATGGAGAAGGATGATTTAGGAGAGCCGCAAATAGGACATGCCCAATCATCAGGGAGATCATCCCATTTTTTATTTTCCTTTGATTCATCATATATATATGAGCAAAGGTTGCATCTATAACTAGTCATAAAAACCCTCCTTTTTCCTGATCAATTCAATATATATTACCACTATGTTCATGTTTCCATACACGATTTTTTTAAATAACCCCATTTTTTTGATTTGATGTTTGCTTTAAATAGCTAGTTTATAATATCAAAAATAGTTTTTATTCTCTTATAGAATAGTAAAAAATAAATTATTCATTATAAATAATAAGAATAAGTTAAAATTTATTTTATATAATGTCCAATTAGTAGTTAAAACTCTTTTCTGAATATTGTGACCTGAAATTTAAAATATCTTCATGAAAACCTTTTTTCGCTGCATTTCGATCAACGATTTTTTCGATGTAATTGCCATACATACTAAAAGAAACAAGCACAAAATACTTTGATGCCATTTTTGTTGCTAATAATAACAATTCTAAGAACCTAGATTTTGAATTATGAAAACTAGCAATATCCCTTTTTTGCGGTTACTAGGCAATGGGTTCCATTTATTCTCGCAAAGATTGTCCTTTTTTGTTCTTTTTAAACATGATTGTTGTGTTTGTTTTATTTCTAATAACGGTTTGCGGCATAATATGAAGCCTTTGAGCAATTAGAACTTGTTCTTTGCAAAAAGGTTTCCCCAAGGGCAATGATAGCGGAGGTGGACGCAGAGTATACTCCGTGTTAGCTGATGTTGATGACACATTAAATCGCTACATTGAATTTTTGCATGAAATCACATAGGGTATTGTTTTTAGAAGAATTATTAAATCTCTTAGACTTGACCAAGTATCTATATATTCCAAATCATATTTCAATTTTAAAGGAATATTTGTATGCAACAGCTTTCTTCCATTTATTTGTGCTAAACCAGTTATGCCCGGTCTAAAATTATTTCTTTTTGTATAGTCTTTATATGTATCCTGATATATCTTAGTAAAACTCGTTAATTCAGGCCTTGGACCAACCATAGACATGTCCCCTTTTAAAACATTCAATAATTGCGGCAATTCATCTATGGAAGTTTTACGAATGAAGCGACCAATAGCTGTTGTATGTTTTAATAGATCAACATTCACTATGTTAATGCCGTATTTGACCTCGAAATCCAGAGGCAGACTCCGCATTTTGTACATGATAAATACAGCTCCCTTTTCTCCCACAACCTTTTGTCGATGAAAAACTGGCCCTTTATCAGTTAGTTTTATTATAACTGATGTTAAGCCAATAATAGCTAATGACAATGACAAAAGAGGTAGAGATAAAGTTATGTCCAATAATCGTTTTCTTGTAGGATATCTATTAGAAAAAGAAATAATTTTTTTATTCATGTAAACACCGTTACCTTCACTTTTAAGTATTATCGGCAAAAATATTTGATTATTTCATGTTTTTTAGCCCCTCTCTGTTTTGTTGAAATGGAGATGGGTCGGGGTGAGGTATGGAGCTAACATATGAAATAAACTTACTATATCTCAATATAGCAAAAAATATGGATGCATGCGATAATATTTCAAAAATATGTAGGAGTTAAACGATGTTAGATATTAACGAGAATGTCGATGAAATAAAACCATACATTCCAGGCAAGCCGATCGAAGAAGTTCAGCGAGAACTTGGATTGGATAGGATTGTAAAACTTGCAAGTAACGAAAATAACCGCGGTGTTCCAAAAAATGTGATTAGAAAACTTCAAGATAAAATTCAGGATTTATTCTTATATCCAGATGGCGCCTTATTTCGATTGAGAAATAAATTAGCTGAAAAATATGAGATAGAAACAAATCAATTGATTTTTGGAAATGGGTCAGATGAACTTCTCCAAATTATTGCGTTTACATATTTAAATAAGAATAAAGAAGTTATTATATCGGAAGGGACATTTTCGGAGTATACTTTTTCGGCAAAATTGGTAAATGCTCCCATAAAGTATATTCCATTGAAAGATATGACATATGATCTAGAGACTATGGCTATGGCGATTACGCCTAAAACACGAATGATTTTTCTGTGCAATCCGAATAATCCAACTGGAACTTATTATAATAAATCAACTTTTGAGTCTTTTATGAAAAAGGTGCCCTCAAATGTTTTAGTTGTAATCGATGAAGCATATTATGAATATGCATCAGGGGACGATTATCCTGAAAGTATCGATTATTTAAGTAAATATAATAACATTATAATTCTTAGAACGTTCTCAAAAGTATGGGCAATTGCTGGTTGCCGTATCGGATACGGAATAGCATCAGAAGAAGTTATAACTAGTATCAATAAGGCTAGACAACCATTCAATGTTAATCGATTTGCAGAAGAAGCTGCTTTAGCGATGCTTGAAGAGGTACATTGGGTAAATACTATTAAGTTAGAAAATAAAAAAGGGATGGAGTATGTTTACGCTGAATTAGATAAACTCAAAATTAAATATCTCAAAAGTAAATCAAATTTCGTTTTTATGACACTAGCAGTTGAAGCAAAAAAGGTTTTCGAACGTATGTTGAGCCGAGGTGTTATTATTCGTCCTATGACAGGATTTGGATATGTGAATTCAATTAGAATGACGATTGGTTTGCCAGAAGAAAATGAAATATTCATCAAAACACTAAAAGAAGTTCTACGGGAGATAAATGCTAAATAATCCGCTATATGGACCTATTTATCTAAGCTCTCCAGTAAACTTACTGAATACAAATTACACCAACAAACAAAGTATGAAAATGATAGAACATGATCAGTCCCTTAGGTGTTTTTTGTTGTTAAGCATAATCGGTATAAATTAAAATACAAGGAGAGTGAGTAATGAAAAAAACAATATTAAATAAAATACATAAGGCAAATAAAGCCAAAATGGTTGAGTATTCAGGTTGGGAAATGCCGATCTCTTATTCTGGAATAATTGAAGAACATAAGACAGTTAGAGAAAAAGTAGGTATTTTTGATGTATCTCATATGGGGATAATTGAAGTTTATGGTGAGGGGGCTAAACAATATCTTCAGCACTTAACTGTAAACGATATAAGTCAGCTAATATATTTTCATTCTCAGTACAGTATGATGCTAGATGATGATGGGAATATTTTGGACGATATGATTATTACTCGACTAAAAGAAAAATATCGTTTGGTTGTAAATTGTTCAAATTTTGAAAAAATTAAAGCATGGATGGAAAAAGTTCACAAAGAAACTGATTTCGACATTCGATTAAAAACACGAGATGAATTAAGTATTATTGCATTGCAGGGTCCTGGATCACGTGATGTTATTGAAAAAATTATTAAGCACAATGAGCGTATCCCTCGTTTTTCTGCGAGGTATGATCATGTTGGGGACCATGTTATTTGTATTAGTCATACCGGTTATACTGGTGGGGATGGTTATGAAATATTTGTTGCTAACGATTTTGTAGAAGAGTTCTGGCAAATGTGTGTAGCTGAAGGTGCTGTTCCAGTTGGTTTAGGTGCACGGGATACGTTGAGAATTGAGGCTGGTTTGCCTCTATATGGTAATGAAATATTTGAGAATATTAGTCCATATGATATTGGTTATGGATGGGTTGTTAAATTATCCAAAAATGATGAATTTAAAGGGAAACAATATCTCAAGAGTATTCAATCTAAAGAAAACAAGATGTTTGGCTTAATACTTAATGATAAAGCTATTCCAAGGCCAGGGTGTGAAGTTAAGGGTGTTGGGAAAATTACAAGTGGCACGTTTTCTCCAATTTTAAATAAATCAATTGCTATATTTTTAGCCGATAAGCAAGTTACCGATGGCGATAAGGTGACTGTCTGTATTCGTGATAAAGAATATGAGGGTGTAGCAACAATGTTGCCGTTTGTTAAAAAAAGTAGTTAACTTATTTATGAAAATTTGTTATATTTCTTTTATAAAAATTTAAGTTGAAAGGGGCATTAGCCGATGAGTTTAGTTATGGATAAATTTTATTACACAGATGAGCATGAATGGCTTAAAATTGAAGACAATAATATTGCATTAATAGGAGTGACGGATTACGCGCAGGATTCTTTAGGAGATATTGTATTTCTTGAGATGCCAAAGGTTGGGGATGATTTTTCTCAGGCTGAGGAAATAGGTGTTATCGAATCGGTAAAAACAGTCAGTAATTTTTACATTCCAGTTAGTGGTACTATCTTGGAAGTAAACGAGGAAGCGGTTGAAGATCCAGCCCTTATAAATTCTTCTCCATATGATGAAGGTTGGTTGTTAAAGATTGAAATGACCGAGTCAGCGGAGATAGAAGATTTAATGAGTGCAGATGCATATCGTGAATTAATTGGTAAAGAGGAGTAATGCAGTCTTCTTTATTCCCAAATAGTAACGACGAACAATCAGAAATATTCAAAACAATCGGGGTTAAGTTTTTTAGTGAATTAGTACAAGATTTGCCGAAAGAGAAACTGAATCCTGATCTTAATGTTATCGATGCTTTAAATGAGAAAGAATTGAGCCAAGAACTTAGTTGTCTTGGTGAAAAGAATTTTATTCTAGCTCCAAATCGCAGTTTTTTAGGTGGTGGAATTTATTATCGATTTATTCCTTCAATCGTAGATTATTTAACATCTAGAAGCGAATTTTATACGGCATATACTCCTTATCAGCCAGAAATGAGCCAAGGTACCCTGGTTTCTATCTTCGAGTTCCAAACATATATGGCAGAGCTAACTGGTATGGAAATTTCAAATGCAAGTTTGTATGATGGGGCGACTGCATTAGCAGAGTCAATTATTATGGCTAGCAGAATTAGTCCAAAAAAAGAAAAGAAATTTTTAATTGTTGGTGCATTAGCGCCACATTATAGAAAAGTCTTAGATACTTATAATGAGGGATTGAATTATGACATAAAGTATCTGGAAGATGATGACAACTTAGAGTTAGATGAAGAGCTGTCATCTATTGTTCTTATGTATCCCAATTATTTTGGTCAAGTTTTAAATAACGATAAAATAATTAATCAGGCAAAACAAAAAGGAATTGGAATCATTATGGGTGTTCCAAATCCTCTTGCATTGGGCTTATTTAAGAGTCCAGGCGAATATGGTGCTGATATCGTGTTTGGTGAGGCAGTGTCTCTTGGTAGTAATCCATCATTTGGTGGGCCAGCTTTAGGTTTTATCACAACAAAAACTGATTTTGTTCGACATATTCCCGGTAGGATAGTTGGTGAAACAATAGATAAAAATGATAAAGTTGGATATGTTCTTACCTTTCAAACACGTGAACAACATATCCGCAGAGAACGTGCGACTTCCAATATTTGTAGCAATCAGGGGCTCATGGCTCTTAGAACTACGATGTATTTATCTAGTTTAGGTAAAGAGGGTATTGAAAATTTAGCAAAAGATATTTTTGAGAAGACCCAAATACTAAAAAACAAATTATCTGCGATTAGTGATTTTGTTATAGATAGAAATCTATCCTTTCAGGATGTGTTAATATCCTCTGATTTAATTGATTTTAATGAATTAAACCGGTTCCTTCGTGAGCGAAATATACAGGGAGGGATTGTATTGTCTGATCAGGATGCATATTGGGATGGATTATACTTGTTATCTGTAAACGACTTTACAAAAGAAAGCGATATCGATGACTTAGTTTGTGCAATTGAGGGATTTATAAATGAATAATAGACCAATATTTTATAAGAAAGAAGACGAAATAAAATCAGTAGCACCAGTAGCTTATGCAGACATAAATGGGATTCCCGACGAATTAAAACGTGAGAATTCTTTAAGGTTTCCTAGTTTAACTGAAACTGAAGTTTCTAGACATTATACTTATTTATCTACATTGAATCATGGCGTGGATTCTGGTTTCTATCCGTTAGGTTCTTGTACAATGAAGTACAATTATAAAGTTTTAGAAAAAATAGCTGCAGCTGATGCATTTCAACATGTTCATCCATTTGATTCAATCGAGAATACTCAAGGTTTGCTGGAGATACTCTATAAAACGGATCAATATTTGTCTGATATTTTTGGATATGAGCATTTTACCTTTCAACCTGCTGCTGGTGCTCATGGTGAGTATACCGGATTGTTGATAATTCGAGCATATCACAAAGATCTTGGGCAGTCTGATCGTGATGTTGTACTAATCCCTGATTCAGCTCATGGAACTAATCCTGCAAGTGCTGTATTAGCTGGCTATCGCGTGAGAAAAATACCAACAAATGAAGAAGGTAACTTAAAGCTAGATATTCTTAAACAAGAGCTAGGAAAGTATAATGTAGCCGCACTAATGCTTACAAATCCATCGACATTGGGTTTATTTGAAACTCAAATTTTGGAGATCGCGGATATTGTTCATGATGCTGGTGGTTTATTATATTATGATGGCGCAAATGCGAACGCCTTGATGGGACTTATCCGTCCAGGTGATATGGGTTTTGATGTATGTCATTTGAATTTGCACAAAACATTTGGAACACCCCATGGTGGTGGTGGTCCAGGATCAGGTCCGGTTGGAGTTAAAAAGTTGCTAGTTCCGTTCTTACCCAAACCGTTAGTTGATTTTGTTGATGGTCAGTATATTTTAGATGATTCATCGAAAAAGAGTATCGGACAAGTTCATGGATTCTATGGAAATGTAAGTGTTGTTATTAAAACATTCGCTTATATCTTGATGCATGGAACTCAGGGGCTAAAAATGGCCAGTGAACAAGCAATTATTAATGCAAATTATTTGCAAGAAAAGTTACGAAATTTATATAAATTACCTTTTGATCGACGGTGTATGCATGAATTTGTGCTATCAGCATCAAAAGTAAAGAAGGAGTTTGGTATTTCTGTGCTCGATATTGCAAAGACATTAATTGATAATGGTATTCATCCTCCCACAATATATTTTCCACAAATAGTTTCTGAGTGTATGATGATTGAACCGACTGAATCAGAGAGCAAAGAGACTCTTGATGACTTTGTCGAAATTATGACAAAAATTAGAGATGAGATTGAGCAGAATCCTGATTTACTTCATAATGCCCCTGTTAGTAGAATCGTCGGACGATTAGACGAAGCGAAGGCTGTTAAAGAACCAAAACTCACGGCACTTAATTAAAATGAACTTAGTTGACCCCCTAAATCCCCCTGAAGGGGGACTTAATTTAGCTGGGGTAAGTACCCACTCCTTTCGGATGGGGTTAGGGGGAGGTCCTGCTCTTGTCGTCATTAACGATGGGCCTAATACTCCACGTGATAATATGGAAAAAGATTATGAATTATTCCATGAGATTGAATCTGGATCAAAGAAGATATATTTGCGATTTTATAGTTGGAATATACCCTGTGTTACGTATGGTGCAAATCAAAAAGTAGCAGATGTCAGAAAAATAATCGAAAACATGAAAGGTGAATCAAATAATCTGGAACTAGTAAAACGGCCGACAGGTGGTGGCCTAGTTATTCATAATCCTGATTGCATTACTTATTCGTTAATTATTTCCAATCAAGTACTCCAGAAGAATATTGGATTATTAGATAGCTATTATCAAATATCAGGATTAGTTAGTCAGTGTTTGAACTCAATGGGTATTGACTCAAAATTACATAAAAGTAGTGTTAAGGATTTTAGAGATAAACGTATTAATCCAGTTTGTGAGGATTTCCCTGCAAAGTATGAGATTATGTTGAATGATAAAAAAATTGTAGGTAGCGCTCAAAAAAAAGGTCGCAAGTCATTACTTCAACAGACTCAAATATTTATCAAATTACATAAGCATGTTTTTCAAGAAGAATTTGAGCAATCTATTCGTGATTGGCTCTCCTGAAATCCCTTTTTTTTTTAATTAATTGTGATACAATCAGTATTTATATTACAACAAAATTCAATTAAGAGGTGATTATTATGAGAAGTGATCAAGTAACAAAAGGACCAAGCCGAGCACCCCATCGTTCATTGTTTAAATCCATGGGATATACAAGTGAGGAGCTTAAACGGCCTTTAATTGGTATTGCTGCGTCTTATAGTGAAGTTATCCCAGGGCATATTTTCCTGGATAAGGTTATCCAGGCTGTAAAAGATGGTATATATATGGCGGGTGGAACTCCGATGCTTTTTCATACTATTGGTGTGTGTGATGGTATTGCAATGGGGCATGAGGGAATGAAGTATTCCCTGGTCACTCGTGAACTGGTTGCTGATTCAGTTGAAACTATGTGTATGGGCTATCCATTTGATGGTCTTGTAATAATTCCGAATTGCGACAAAATTATTCCGGGTATGTTGATGGCGGCGGGGCGTGTGAATCTACCAACTGTTATGGTAAGTGGTGGCCCTATGTTAGCGGGTGGAGATCGGAATACATGTATTGATCTTTCCCACGTATTTGAAGCGTCTGGTGCATTTGCCGCAGGTAAAATAACGCAGGAAGAGCTGGATTGGATCGAGAATACAGCTTGTCCAGGTCCTGGTTCTTGCTCTGGTATGTTTACGGCTAATTCTATGAATTGTTTATCCGAATCAATCGGAATATCGCTTCCAGGAAATGGAACAATTCCAGCAGTTAAAGGCGACCGGATTGCAATAGCAAAACGAAGTGGGATGGCGGTTCTTGATCTTGTAAAAAAAGATATTAAAGCTCGAGATTTAATGACTATGAAAAATTTTAAAAATGCGTTAGCAGTTGATATGGCCCTTGGGTGCTCAACTAATACTGCACTACATTTACCTGCGATAGCTAATGAAGTAGGTCTTGAATTAACAATGGATTTGATAAACGAAATTAGTAATAAAACGCCTAATATTACATCTCTCCGACCAGCTGGATCACATCATATGCAAGATTTAGACGATGCGGGTGGCGTGCAAGCTGTTATGGCGGTATTGTTGTCGGCAGGATTGATTGATGGTAGCTTGATGACGGTGACTGGAAAGTCGATAAAAGAAAATGTTAAGAATGCTAAAGTAAAAGATGATACGGTAATAAAAAGTATCGATAATCCTTATCATAAGACAGGTGGATTAGCCGCTCTATTTGGAAATATTGCGCCACAAGGATCGATTGTTAAGCAGTCAGCTGTAAAAGATGAAATGTTACAACACACGGGACCGGCACGCGTATTTATTTGTGAAGAAGATGCGATTAAGGCAATAAATGATGGGGAAATTGTGAAGGGTGATGTGATCGTTATCTGTTATGAAGGGCCAAAGGGTGGCCCCGGTATGAGAGAAATGTTAATGCCAACAGCTGCAATTGTAGGTGCTGGATTAGATAAATATGTCGCTTTAATAACCGATGGCCGATTTTCAGGTGCGACACAAGGTGCCGCTATTGGACATATGTCTCCAGAAGGTGCTTTAGGCGGACCGATTTCAGCTATTAAAGAGGGTGATATTATTGAAATTGATATTCCAGCAAAAAAGCTGAATGTTAAGTTGTCTGATAACGTAATTGCAGAGCGTATAGCGAAAGCAATAATCCCGGCAAGAAATTATGGTGGATGTTTAGGTCGTTATCAGCGAAATGTGAAATCAGCGAGTGAAGGAGCTTCTCAAGCTTAAACTAATACATTATCGCGACTAATTATGATAA
>Ga0075111_1001199_pt1 | contig 12040 bp, 13 predicted proteins | sample AntAceMetag02UKK_FD_69787 | JGI IMG/M metagenome (GOLD analysis project Ga0075111, IMG submission 69787) | Saline lake microbial communities from Ace Lake, Antarctica - Antarctic Ace Lake Metagenome 02UKK | ecosystem: Environmental > Aquatic > Non-marine Saline and Alkaline > Saline | place... | reverse complement strand
ATGGCAAAAACCTCCACCGCAATCAGTATCACTCCCACTATGAAGATGATGATCTCCCAATTGGCTGCCAGCCCTTCGATATACAACGGTGCGAAATAAAGCAATGCGGCAAATATGGAGGCCGCGATAGGAAAACCGATGCCTGGCGTTTGAAGTTCAAAATAAATCCCACCAACGATGATCATGATGAGGATGCCGGAAATAATGGGGCTGATGAGGAGGCCAATAATGCGGTCGGAAACCGTTAATTCGTGCCTTACCATCTTAAAATTTTCGATACCGGCTAATTCGAGTACTTCGCCAAGGCTTTCGGCAGAGCCCTCACAAAATTTATGTTCGATGGCTTCGGAGGTAGTAAAAGTAATCACCCGTCCCGAGTCGCTAACTCCGGGAATACTTATCCTCGGATCAACCATACCTTCGGCAATCTTCGGATCGCGGCCTTTGGTTTCCGCAGTTGAACGCATCATCGATCGCATGTAAGATTGGTACTTGTCAGGCAGTGCTTCGCCGGTTTGATTAACTACTGTTGCAGCACCAATGCTTCCCCCGGGCCGCATAAAAATACTGTCGCAGGCTATCGAAATCAATGCCCCGGCTGATGCAGCATTGTTATCTATGAACACCCACACAGGAATCTTCGACTGGAGGATGATCGTCCGGATTGAGTCTGCAGATTCTAACATTCCACCGTAAGTATTCATGTGGATTAATATCAAATCTGCCGCAGTATCAGTAGCTGCCTTAAAAGCTTTTTGTACATTCCGCAAGATTGGTGGCGCAATTTCTTCTTTGATGTCAAGAATGTAAACCTTATAGGTTTTAACGCTGTCAGAAAATGCATTGGTATTTTCGTCAGCATGCAAGTAAGTAGGCAAAAGCAAAAATTGACAAAAAAATATTGTTAGGACGAGGCTAAATTTATTCATAGTTGCAAATAGTCGATGTTGTGAATTATTAACGATGGGACAAGTTTGTTATCCTACTCTTTATGCATTTTGCGGTACAAGCGTTTCCAGGCGAGGCGGCTCCAATAATGGCGTTTCCAGTATTTCCCCCACTTAATATTGGTCCACATGCGCTCATGCAGATAATAAAACAGGATTTTAGCTGTAAAATCGATGATGGTTATAAACGAGGCAGTTTGGATGACTTCATCAAAAGATTTTTCGGAATAATTCCTGAAAATAATAAAGGTTACCAAAAATGTAGTTGCCGATGCAATGACCCTCCAGCTAATAGCTTTTGCAAAACTCCTACCAGGGCTATCCTTGATTCTTTCAATCTCTTTAATAATAACCTTTTCAGTAGTTTTCGCCTCTTCGTTATGGTGATTTTTTTCCATTTCTGCCCTCTGCTTGTTCAAAATATCTATACAATATTAATCCAAAAAAATTTCTTAGGCAAAATATTTTTTCATCAAGAGGATAAACTCATTATAAACCCTATCGTTAGTAGCGACGATTTCTTTTCCAAAGACATAATTCGTATTTCCGGAAAAGTCGCTCACCCTACCACCGGCCCGCTCCACAATAAAAGAACCTGCGGCAACATCCCATGGATGCAGACTGTATTCGTAAAAGCCATCAAACCTGCCACAGGCTACGTATGCAAGGTCAACTGCAGCAGAACCCATGCGGCGCAAACCATGGCTATTTTCAATTAGATGCCGAAACAATTTAAGGTATTGGTCAAGCTTTGAATAATCGTAATAAGGAAAACCTGTGGCAAAAAAGCCATTGTTGATTGAAGCAGCCGGGCTAACCTGAATTTTCTGTTCATTCAAAAAAGCAGAGCTACCTCTCCACGCGTAAAAACATTCGTCCATGTTGGGTTCGTAAACCACACCCGATACTACTTCGTCGTTTTCCATCAGGGCAATGCTAATCGAAAATACTGGAAGTTTATGGACGAAATTGGTTGTACCATCCAGCGGGTCGATCACCCAGTTGAATCGTTCAGCAGTTTTAGCACCGGGACTTTCTTCTGCAATAAAACCCGCTTCAGGCAATATTTGCTTCAAGGCTTTCATAAGTTGCATTTCCGAACTTTTATCAACATAGCTCACAAAATCGTGCAGCCCTTTTTTTTCAATTTGGCCGCTACTAAGATTATTAATCTCACCTTTTAGGTATTTGCCTACAGAACGGGCAAGTTGGCAAACTTCCAAAGTAAGTTTTTCAAGATTTATACTAGCGGTCATATGACGTGTTGTTTTTTGAAACGGCGGCTGAAATATATTATTCCTGTCACCCCGAGTAGCATGAGAAAGATAGCAATGGCCTGTGCCTGGGTGGTTTCGAAGAATAATATTTTGTATTTGATATTGACACGGATGCCTTCGATAATAAATCTTTCGATGCCGTTCAGGATGAGATAAATTGAAAACAGCATCCCCGGAATGACAATCTTTTTCCTGATAAACCACAAAACCAGAAAGAAAATAGTGCAAATTGTAGTTTCATAAAATGGCGTTGGAAATACAGCCTGTCCCAATTCATGGCAATATTTACCATCACACCCGTGCATCAGCACTCCTTCGTTGATTACATTGTGCGGGTATTTAAAAGCCCACATCCAATCAGGCAGAAACGAAAGCCATTCGGGTTTGGGTTCCAGGTTGGGCACGCCCCAGCAACCATCGCCCGAAAGCTGGCAACCAATGCGGCCAACGGCATATGCAATCATCAAAGCCGGGGCAACTGTATCAGTGAGTACATACCATTTGATTTTGTTGCGCTCTCCATAAATCCCAACTACAATGGCAGCCACAATTAATCCTCCATAAAAAGTAAGCCCACTAAAGGAAAATAATGTCCCCATGGGATCCCTAAAAAAATCCCCCAAATGCTCAACCATATCAAAAAGTTTTGCGCCTCCGATACCCGCAATGGCCGCTATCAATACGATACTTGGCGTAAGCTGTTCAGCATATACTTTAGTTTTTACTTCAATGGGTTTGTCAAGTTTGGCTTTATGGCTCTTCCACCATGAATAGGTGACAGTAGCCAGCATCAAAATCAATCCGCCTAAAAAACTACCTTCTGCTGACATTAAGTAATCCTGCGGATTTTCGGTGAAATTATCATAATCGAATATTAATCCGATAACTTTAAAACCAATGACGAAGTAAAGGATTCCTGTAAAAGCTAATTCTACAGCACTACCAGGTTTTCCTTTAATCACGGTTTTTTCCTGGGTCGGGATGATGCCAGCTATTCGTTTACGCTTCAGCTCGAAGTACGTAAAAATACCGGCAACAATAAACGCTGATGCCACAAAAAATCCGTAGGTCTGAACCGGCAAAACGATGTTGGTGCCGAGTAATGCGTTAATTAAATCACTAAATCGTGGGTACATTTTTTTAGTTTTGAGTTATGCGTTCTGAGTTCTACGTTTTGCGTTTAAATGAAAAGACAGTTAACCATTAACCATTAACCACTAATCATTAACCATCTTTCCGCTTGCGTTTCTCTTCTTTTAGATAAATGATACATTCAGCCATTCTTTTTTCCAAAGGGTCGTTTGATTTTAAGTTTGGCTCTTTGTTATACATTTTCAAAAATTCCTGAATTTTAGGCCAAAGTATTTTTGCTTCTTCAAAATCCATTTTTATCCTTGTGGCTTCAATATGGTCCTGAATAACCTTTAAAACTTTTGTTGTAACTGATTTTGAGAGTATTTCAAAGGCTTTTTGAAAGGGATTAATCCTATCTATCAAATCAATATGAATATCGTCAATGTCAACAAACGAACCTGCCATTCTGATAAATCGTTTGTCGCCTGTTTCTTTTATTTCTCCGTTTTTTATAACCGAATCAACTACAACGTGCTGACGAACTTCTTCTACTTCTTTATCCGATAAATCGGGATATTTGATTTTGATGATTTTAGGGATCAAAACTTTGTTGATGACTTCGGGGTCAACATTGCCCGGCATTGCTTTCAGCATTTTGTCATCTTGCAAAATTGTTGCTTTCAACTCGTTCAAATCCGATTCCAAAATATCTTTCACCCGTTTTGAACTTGGTTCTTTCAAACCTCTTATTTTTATTTCGCCCGGCTTGGCTTGGTCATCGTCATTTACTTTGGTTTTAAATTTCCAGTTTGGAGCTAAAACTTGTTCCATTAGTAAAGATGCAGTAATGGCTTTCAGCATATTATTTACCGAAAGTTTTACCAAATCGTCGGCAGCATCGGGCTGGGCAATTAAATTGGTAAACTGCGCGTGGGTTTTATTATCGCTATCACGGGTGGCCCTGCCAATAATTTGGATTATTTCGGTTAACGAACCTCGGTAACCAACTGTTAAAGCATGTTCGCAATAAGGCCAGTCAAAACCTTCTTTTGCCATTCCCAAAGCAATAATCAAATCCATATCAGCTAAGGCATCCATTTTTCTGAGGTAGTTTACAATTTTGTCGCGCTCCTTTTGATTGTCTTCAACCAAATCGGCAACTTTTATTGTTTTACCGTCCGAATGCCTTTTTACAAAGATTACCCCAGTGCCTGCATCTTGTTTTGTTACATCGCCAATGGCATCTAAAATAAAATCTACTTCGTTGTGCTTGTCTTTGGTCGATTCGCCAGAATTAACATTTGGAATATGCAAAATGGTTTTTTGGTCGGTATTCAGAATTTCCATTATGGCGTAGGTGTATTTCCCTTGATAGAAATGATAACCAATTCCCAATGATTTTAGGTAATCATAACCATTCAATTGCTCGTAATAATTGTAAGTTACTTTGGTGAATTTTTCTTCATCTTCGGGCAATAAAATGGGCACACTATCACCCCTGAAAAACGAACCTGTCATGGCAACAATATGGGCCGATGATAAGCGCATAATATCACGGAGCAAATCGCCCAAACGGTTTTCGGCATCTGCTGATACGTGGTGAAATTCATAAATTGCCAAAAGGGTGTTATCAAATTTCGTTTCGTCAAATTCTTCGCAGGCAAAGCGCAAAGTAGCGTGTGTGCAAATTAAAAGCTGTTCATTGCCATTATTCATAAAATTATGAAAAGCCTTTACCTTGCTTTTACTTCCATCACTCCCCGGGGTACACAGGTTGTATTTCTCGTTTGGCTCCCAGTTAGTGAAAAAACCAAATTCTTTCAAATCAGTTTTAGCAAACGAACTTCCAATGGCACGTTCAGGAACGGCAACAATTACTTTTTTAATGCCCTGGTTTACCAGCTTATCCAAACCAATAAACATTAAAGCACGGGACTTACCCGAAGCCGGCGGCGACTTTATCAGTAAATACTGTGCATCGCGATATTCAAAAGCACGTTCCTGCATTTCACGCATACCATAGGCATTGGTGCTTTTGCTTTGTCCGGTTTGTTTGTATTGTACGTTTACAATGTTGGGCATATTGTCTTTTTTTTGAACTATCGCAAATATTCCGTTAACTCATTTTTTTAGAATTTTTAATCATACTTCTTTTACTAATTATGTCTGTATTAGTTAAACCATTATCCATTTTGGTTTTTTCCTGGTTCCTGTGTTTTTCCTTCAATAGCACCGTGTTGAGTGGTGTGTCGGAAATCCCGACATACCTTGTTTTCGTCTAATTCGCCATCGGCAAAAATCTTATTCAAATGTTCGCTTATTGTAGAACTTCCCTTTTCAAACAATTCGGCAATTAACTTTTGCGTAAGCCAAAGCGTTTCATCCTGAAAATAAACATCAATATTTACTTTTCCATCCTTTGTTTGAAAAATCACAAAATTAGGCAAGTGTTGCAAGCCTTGATTGTTATCGTTTTCTTCCATGGTTTACTTCTCCTTTATTTTAGGTAATAATGTTTTAGAAATCTATTAATCATACCATTCAAATAAATATTTTTCATCATAAACCACATCGAATTTTTTCAGAAAATCAAGATATTCTTCACATCTCTAACCAGGTCTGAGGCAGCCATTGCCGGTTTCAAACCAACAAATATATGGATATGATCGGCAACTCCATTAACAATAATTGGTTTTTGTCCTTTGCCTTTAATAATTCCAGAAATGTATTTGTGCAATTCTTCTCGCCAAGGTTTTAAAATCAGGTTTTCCCTACCTCTTACGGCAAAGACCATTTGTATGTAGATTTGTGAAAATGAACCAGCCATAGTGTGTGTGTTTTTGGTGTAAAAATATAGATTTATTTCGAGAAGGGAATCCCGAAGGGATGGAATTATTATAGAAAATGTGAATGTAACAAATGGGCAAACCCCGGATGGGGTGGTATTTTTAATGTGTATCGAGGGTTTTGTCGTTATAATCATGTCACCCTATAATCCTATCACCCTTTCAGGGTTCTGGGGATATTAATTCTTTTTTCGTTCTTCCTCCTCCGCTATCATTTTTTCGTAGAGCTTAAACAAATACTCCAAACGTTCCTCATCGCTTTTGAAGGGAGTGCTGCGGTAGCATTTTTCAATTATCTCATCGTTTTGGCGGTGGGCTTCACGCAAACCTTCGGGCATTTTATCGGGGTCGTAAAGCTGGGCCAGGGTTTTATCGCTGTGCTTTTCCCGTTCTTCTAATATACGAAATGTGGCCTGGGTGATTTCGTTTTTGTGCTGGGCGGAGATTGGTGGGAAGGGGAAGGTGTTGTAAACAATATTTTTTGAATATTGAATTCTTGTTTCTAATTTACCTCCTATGTTTTTCATCCAAACCATATGCATTAATGATGAAATAACTCCAAATAACATAGGTTCTTGAGTAACAATGGTAAAGAATGAATCAGTTACTTTATCTTTTGTCCCATCAATAAAGCAGTTCGGGAGATAAGTTCTATTTTCAGAAAAAACGCGAGGAACAATAACACAATTTGCATTTTCTGGTTGAGTAATTTGAGCAAATAAATGCGGAAATTCTGCAAGTTGGGGTCTTGATGAATTCAATCTTATTTCAATCTTATTTCACGTGCATTATTTATAATATTTTGCACCTCAGGCATTGATTTAATTTCATTTTCTGTAATATTTTCAAGCCACAAGCACCATCTTTCCCTTCCATTTAAATGTTCTTTTACAGTTAGTAATTTTTTAAACCATTTCTCCGATTTAGGTTCAAGTTTTATAAGTGTTTCTTTCTCTTTTGTATTGAATAAAAGTTGACCTCCATCTGCTGGCATATTGCCTTGATTCATAGGTGGAAGCCCCGATATAGGTTGAGTACGTGAATAAATATACAAATCCTTATTTGCAGGCAAAAGATATGCATTAATAACAGGCACTTTTCTTTCTAAATTATCAATGTATAACCTTATGTTTTTTTCATTTATGTTTGAAAGACCTAAAATAATAACAGTAACACCCGCAACATCTTTTGCATTGTTTTTCCATTTGAATGATGGATATGCAAAGTTTATTATTATATCATTTTTAAAAATACTTGGCCATAACAAAGAAACTTGTTCTCCTTGACAAATTGAATTGTTAGAAACAAAGGCAAGTTTAGCTTTAAATCCTTGAATATAATCTGCGCCTTTATAGAGCTAAATAGATATATAATCTAAATCTTTATATTTTTTAAAACTCTTAAAAACAAAAGCTAAATCTGATTTCTGCTTAGCTTTTTGTTTACGAGAACCTATGTAAGGTGGATTTCCCAAAATAAATATTTCATCATCTTCATTCTTCGGGCAAACCTTTTCCCAATCCAAACGGCAGGCATTTCCTTGCACAATCTTTCCTGCTTCTTTTAGTGGTAAGGTAGGGTTGGTTCGTCCAAATTCTTTGTAGAATTCAACATTCATTTGGTGTTCGGCCAGCCACAGGGCAAGCTTGGCAATTTCGCCGGCAAAGTCGTCAATCTCAATTCCGTAAAATTGCGAGAGTTGTATTCCGGACAGTGCCATCATATTGCCAGCCTTAAAAATCTTCATTTCTAAAATGCGGAGTTCTTTGTAGGCAATAATTAAAAAGTTGCCGCTGCCACAGGCAGGGTCAAATATTTTTAGCTTGTGGATGCGGTTTAAAAGGGCATTTAATTTCTTTTGTTTTAACCCGGATGCTGAGCCTGTCGAAGCATCAAATTCTTCGTAAAGGTCGTTCAGGAACAAGGGCTCAATTACCTTCATAATATTTGGGACAGAAGTATAATGCTGCCCCTAAACTTCCGCGCTGCTCTGCTCCAATTACCGCCTGGAACATGGAGCCAAAAATATCGGGATTAATGGCAGACCAATCTTAGTCGCCACTATTTAAAATGGCTGCTCGTGAACTGCGAGAAAATTTTGGTGTTTTGTATTCTTTCTCAAACAAGCCACCATTAACAAAAGGAAAAGCATTAAGATATTCAGGCATACTTCGACTACGCTCAGTATGACCTTCGCTCAGTGTCCTTCTTTGATTTTCAGGCGTATTCAACACTGTAAAGAGGGTATCCAAATAGGAATTTAAGTCGCTTCCATCATGCTGGGTATGCGAATCGATGGCATTGGTAAATTGGTTATCTTCAAAAATGTGGGTGTCTTCGGCAAAAAAGCAGAATAACAAACGAGATAAGAAAACATTAAGTCCGTGAATGAATTCAGGCGAATCGTCAGCATTATTCTTTTTAATTTCATCAAAAAGCTTTGCCATTTTTTCGGCAGCTTTTACATCGGCAGGGTTTTCGTTGGCGTGTTGCGCCTTTTCCATTCCTGCCCAGGGCAGAAAGAAATCGTAATGCTTTGGCAAATCCTTTAGTGCAATGTCCAGTTTGTCGTTGGTTTTGGTGTCAACTGCATGCAGGGTGGGTGAGGTAATCGCTAACAATTACAAATCGCTCATTGTGTTTTATTTCCTTGGCTATTTTAGAAATAGAAAGATGTAAATCTTCTTTTTGTTCCTCTTTGAAAAACAGTTTTTTCTTCCACGCTATTTCACCTTCAACTTTCGATAAATTGAGATTTCCTTTTTTCAATCGTGTGATGGATGCTTTGGGTAAACCGTAAGCCAAAAGCAGGTCATAAATAAAGTTCTCTGTATTAATGGTTGCAATCAGTTTTTGCAGGTTTATTTCTATTTGGGCTATGTTCATTTTAATATTTTCTTTTAGACGGGTAAAAGTAAATAAATCATTCGAGGGGAATCAATTAAAATCTGTTGCTCATCCAAAATGAGTAGTGAGGAACTTTTCTCTTGAAGCATTGCAATTACTCTATCACAACACTTCTACTCATTATCAAGCCATTTTTCTCATCAAGCACCTGGATAAAATAAACTCTTTTTTGCCACCTGCGTACATCAACCGTATGCGCGTTGTTTTTCATCGCAGCAGCATAAACCCTTTGACCTTTCAAGTTACAGACAATCAAATTGCAATCATTATATTCAGCACTGTTTAATTCAATGGTGAACTTACTGTTAGTCGGGTTTGGAAATACCTTTGCTACCACTTCGGTATGAAGCGGGAATTCGGCCCCTAAATAAATGTCTGAAAAGTTAATGGTAATGAGAGCTGCTGATGACAAGGCTTGTATGGCGTTGTCAGTGACCATCACTTCAAGCTGAACAGAAAAAGTGGAATCTGTCGAAATGGAATAGTTGAGAAAAAGTTCGCCACTAAGCGGATTTACCGAAAACATGTCGCTGATATTTCCATCAACAATTTCGTAAGTGAGTATTTGCCCTTGGTCGGGATCACTGGCAATAAGCTGTCCTATCAATTCACCCACGCTTAATTTATTGTGAACATAAAAGACTTGCTCGTTTATTTCGGGAGGACGGTTGGTTGAAGTAGTGGTGTTTTTTATAACGATTTGCGATGAAAAAGCTTCCAGGGAAAGTTCTGTCAGGGTGTTGCCATTTATATCGCTGTAGTTGCCATCATCCAGGTAATAGGTTTTATCAATATCAGTATCATTGTAAACCAATAGAGATTTGGAATAATCCTCAACCTGCGGCCTGACTGCTCCCTGTCCCATGTCACTTATCGCCTGAAATTCTTCAATTGTCAGATACAGCCATTGGTCATCCGCGATGTAATAAATATTGGCTTCGTCGGGGCATCCATAAGTGTTGTGGTTTATTTGGGTGCTGATGTTGAGGCCCACACTTTCCCAGAGCTGCAAAGTTTTAATAGGGCTGGTCATGGTGGTGTACATAATATTGTACGCAATCAAATTATTGCTCATGGGAAGGTTTGGCCAGTTGTGGCCAACAAAAATCTGGTTATGACTATTGTTGTAGAGAAGGTTTTCGGTAACCGAAACATCTTCGCATTCGTGAACTAATATGCCATCCCCATGGTTATTGAAACAAGTATTGTTTGATATTGTTGCTCCAATAGAAGTGCCATCTGCATAAACGCCATGATCGTAATTGCCATTTTCGATGCCGCAATCAGAAATAATGTTATGGCTGATCAAAGATCCTGTGCAGTCCAGATGGCAATAAATTCCGCCGCCATCGTTCAAGGTTAGGCAGGTGTGATGGATACGGTTTTTTTCGATGGTATTGTTAAGTCCGTGAAACATAATTCCGATATAACCGATGTCCTGGATTTTGTTTTTGCTGACAGTACTTTCGTTTATCGGATACAAATGAATTCCATTGGCAGTATTCCAGGCATCAACAAATGCATCCATTCCAATGTTCTCCAATAAGGCAATGTCGTACATAGTATTGGAAGAAACCGTGAAGTTCGAGCCGCTTCCACGAATGCCATCCCTGTTTGAGCCATTGATAGTATTGTTGGTGATTTCGATGGCAGAAACAGTTTCATATAAGCCAAAGTTCACCCCGCACTCGTAGTTATTTGCCAGGTTGTTATTTGTGATGCGGATATGATGTGAAGTGCCGGTAAATGAAATACCGTCCTTTTTAAATCCCGAAAGGTTTAAACCCTGAATGCTAATATTTGAAACGTTATTTCCTGTAAAGCCATAATCCTTTTCAGAAACCGTTACCGTGTAATTGTCGGGCGTATCGCCGTTTGGCGACCATAAATAAACTTCATTTTCCGTTTCATCGTAAGCCCATTGATTTGGCCCACTGATTGCGTCCACGCTGTTTACAACAAAAAATAGGTCGCCCACTTCCATCGCGTAAGCATACACCGGAACTTCTTCAATAACAATTGTGCTTCCTTCGGAAGCTATGATTTTAATGGCTTCAAACGACCAGCCCACGAGCCGCAGGATGGCTGTGGCACCAACCCAGTTTGTGCCAGCAAGCTGTTGGTTAGAAAAGGTAGTTGTGTTAGTAAGGGTTTCAATACTTAAATAACCTTCATCCGGAAATCTCGAAAGCTGTGCCCTGTTGTCATCAATAAATAGCTGGTTGATGGAATTGTCAACCGAAGCTTTATAGATGTTTCCTGAGTGCTGGGCCCATCCCGTAACTTCTCCGCCTCCCCTGATCACCGGACTTTCTCCAATACCATAGGCTCCTCGGTGGCTCCCGAAACTGTAATAGTTATAGAACCACTCCAAATATCGCCCCTGTTGAATAATAATGTATCGCCGGGGGCGGGTGCAAAACTATTTACCTTATCGATGGATTTCCATGCCTCGCTGGCACTTGTACCCGTGTTATTGTCGTTGCCGCCGGTGCTTACGTAGTAAACCGTAGCAAACGAAGAAAATGTATATAAAACAAGCGCAAGGCCTAGTAAAGTGGTTGTTAGGGATTTCTTTTTGTTGGGGCTGAGCTTAAAGTTTAACATGATTTTATGGTGTTGTAGAGCGCGAAAATTAGTTATTTGGTTATGCCAATTATTGATAATAATCCCATTAAAAATATTGCTATCCCAAGTATAGCGTAAAAAATCCGGGCACCATTTCGTCCAAACAATTTTAAAAACAGTCTCGCTCTGCTATTGTCAAAAAAGTAATCCCAATTTGCTATGCTTGCAACAATGGCAAATATTCCAACTGCCATAAATATTATTTTGAAAACTATAGATTCTTGCATAATCCTATTTAGTACCTGTCCATAAAGTCGGGTGTTTGCTCTAGAAAGTTCAAATTCAAGGCGTGTGAAAAATTCAAACCGCAGAATACTAATGTATTTGAGGATTTGGATTTTGAGCAACAACGCAGAAGTTG
>Ga0075111_1001181_pt1 | contig 12117 bp, 14 predicted proteins | sample AntAceMetag02UKK_FD_69787 | JGI IMG/M metagenome (GOLD analysis project Ga0075111, IMG submission 69787) | Saline lake microbial communities from Ace Lake, Antarctica - Antarctic Ace Lake Metagenome 02UKK | ecosystem: Environmental > Aquatic > Non-marine Saline and Alkaline > Saline | place... | reverse complement strand
TTTTCCAGATTATCAATATACTTATTTAACGCTTCCTGTTGCTCATCTTCGTCCATACCTAGTTCAAATCCAATTGCTTTTGACCTGTTGAAATACAAAGTATATAACTCGATATCAGATGTAAGGTCATTATAGGTAGGTGTAGTAACCAGTAGGTCGACCATCTTGCCTGTACGTATATTTCTGACTGGACAAGTGATAATATTGGACTTCTTATCCATTACCCTGCTTGCCATATATTCTTCAAAAGATTGTACAGGTTCGGGGGCTTCATGCTCCACTACTTCCGCTTCAATTACTTCTGCTTTGTCTTCCACTTTTTTAACTTGTGGCTTTTTTGCTGTTGTTGTTGTCTTTTTTGCTGTTGTCATATTTTTACTCCTTTGTGATTATTATTATACTATTGCTCCACCACTACGGTGAATTATAATAGTAGCTTTTGCACTTCCACTTGCATCTACTGTATCTTCTTGACTAGCATCAAAATCGGCTAACCAACCTCTAAATGCTACACTTGTTGCATCTGCGAACGTTATCAAACAATTCTGTTCTACACCAATTTGTGCAAGACATGCCGAATATTGAGCAGTAGAATAAAGTACTTCTGCTGTTATATCTTTTGCCTCTGCAAATAAACTTGGAATATATGTCTTAAAAACTACTGGACTACCGGCTACAATTGCTCCTGCGTTTGCCGAACTTGACGTGTCAAGTTTTCCAGTTAACCCTACACTCGGGGGCTGCACTGAACGTTCAAGAAAGGTTAAACTTCCTATTGTTATTCTTGCTTTTTGTGGATTCATAATAAATCCTTTCTTACTTTAATTTTATTTAATAAATTACGTTGGGTCTGTTACTGTTGCCGCTGCACCAGTTCTTTGAATTATAATAGTAGCTTTTGCGGAACCACTTGCATCAACGGTATCTTCCTGTGAAGCATCAAAGTCCGCCAGCCATCCGTTGAATACAATTTTACCGCCATCACTAAAGTCAATTGTGATAACAGTTAACACCCCTATTGCTCCAAGACAAGCGGTGTACTTCGCCGTGCTGTACAGCACTTCGCAAGTAATGTCTTTCGCCTCTGCAAAAAGCGAGGGTATATAAGTCTTAAAAACAACTGGTGTAGTAACGCCAGTTCCTCCGTCTACATAATCATCATTTGCAGAACTTGATGTATCAAGCTTTCCAGTTAAACCTATACTTGACGGTTGAACTGAACGTTCTTCAAATGTTAATGCTGGTGTTGTTGCCAGTGATATTCGTGCTTTTTGTGGATTCATATTTAAATCCCTTTCTTATGTTATTTTTTTAGTCGCAGTTATTTTTAACTGTAATGTTTTTCTGTAATAATTGTTTTCAGTCATACCGCCAGAAAAGATTTGAGTAGTAGTTATTGTAGTAGTAACTCCGCTCACAACTTTACTAATATTCGTACCAACTTGTGGACTGTAAATATCCTGCATAGCGACCAATAAATCATTCTGCTTTTTAATACCTAAACCCGCTCTTATATGAACATGAATATTCAAATTAAAAAGAGTTGTTAAAAAGGCGTTAGCCGCATCTGTTTGACTTACAATATCACTTTCAATTATACAATAAAGTTCTGTTGTTGCTGGTATCGTATTAACTCGATTCTCATATCCTATTGTCGGTTGTGTTGTTAATGCCGATAGTAAGCCAACATAATGCTCAATCAGAACCGCTGTATTTATTTGAGTACTCATGCCATTAACCCTTCTTCAACAGACCTTACAATACCTGTCTCATAATCATCCATCCAATTTAACATACCGATATAATCTAAATTATTAGAGATATAAATATTACCCAGAATACCGCTTTTCAGTGTTACCGATACTGCTTCCATTCCGGAAGTCATATATTCAGTAGTATTAGGCGGTTGCCCTTTCTTAGGCTTAATACTCGGGTCTTTAGATGTTGATGTATTTATATCGCCTAAAGACACTCTCCAGTTCAGCCTTGCTGTGCCTGTGTCCACTCTTGTCTGTGTTATTGCCGACCTAAAACCATTGATAGTAGCTTTTCTTAGCTTAGAACTTAATTCTCTATGTAATTGCAAATCGAACTTGGCTATGTCCACTGCGAAACTTCTACTGTAATTATTCATTGACATATTATCCCTCGCAAATTAATTCATACATTGTTACAACTTTTCCTGTTTGGACAGGGTTGACTTCTGTAATTTTCAACTTAACATTTACTAAAGAAGCATCTACAAAATTTCCCTGATGGATAGTCAAGTAACTATTGTTAGCAATCGGTTTAGTTGTTACTTCACTTGTCAAAACATAACAAGCAAATCCAGTCTTAATAGTAAATGTTTCATCTAGCAACATCTTCTGATAATCTGTAGGAGGTGTTATAAGAATATTCGGAAAGCTCATTACTGTAGAAGTAGGGTCTGTATTGTATCCTCCTGCGGTTGTTTCAACTATAATATCCACAGTACCAGTACCACCTAATTCTCCGAGAATCTCGGGTAGTAGCTCTGCTATATCTTTTTCTAATTCGTTGAAACTCATACTAGCTCCTGACTATTCTAATATTACCAATTCCATCCCCAGTTGCATTATTAATATCTCGTCCTAAACAAACTAACATATCAGCAACTATACTATTAACTTTCTTGTATGATAAATCTCTATTATATTCCACTGCTACAGCATTCTTACCTACACTTACTTTATTATATTTATTGTAAACAGGTGAAGTAGAATTAGTACTCGCAAAGTAAACCATCTGTTCCATTTGAGCATTCTTTACTGCCTGCGGAATAACATCATCAGCTATTGGCGTTCCGTCGCACTCGTAAGCACTACTTCTGGGGAATTGTAATGCTTGCCTTGGGTCGGTGTTGGTTATGTCTCCATAGTACGCAAAATACGTGTCTATCATCCTTGTACACTCGATAGCAACTGCCTTCTGCTGTTCTTCTGTCAAAGCAAGAAAATCAGTAGCATACAGTTTAGTTTCCATATAGGAAGCTATCTCTGCTTCTGTCACGTATGAATTAGAGGTTGCTCCCCCTACAGTTGTTATAAGTGTTAATGACATTATCTACGCCTTTTACGATGCGGTTTTTTTGGCTCTACTCGTACAATAGAATCTTGTATTTTTCTATTAATTAATTGCATTTCAGCAAGAGAAAGACTTTCTACTTTCGGGGTATTCTCTTTACTTAGTTGCTTGAAAATAGTTCTCAGAGCAGAAACTTCACCATCCATAAAAGTAATAAATGCTCCTAAACCTTCGTAATCTTTTTTCGTAACAAAATTACTTACTAATTCAGAAATTACAATCTTAACTTCTTTGGCTGTTTTAGGCACAATTGGTTTTTCTTCTTTTTTGGAAATTGTCTCCGTCTGTTTTTCTTGTCCATCTTTAGGATTAGTAAAAGAATCTTCTTTAGCCGTTTCTTTTACAGGCTCGGACTCCTCTGTATGCTTTGCTATACTTGCTCTGATTGCTTCATCACTAGCTTCGCTTGCATCCATATTTAGAATAGCTGATACTATTGAACGTTTTGCACAATTGTGGTGGAATGTGATTCCATTTTCTTTTGCAATCTCCGCAACAATATCTTTATCTAAATTATCAAAATCTGTTCTATCTATCTGCTTCATAATTACTCCCTATAATTCTCCCTTATGACAAAAACTCCCCCGCCACCTATTGCTAAGTGGAGGGAAGAAACAGGAAAAGGAGTAAACCCGTTATTACTTATGTGTTACTTATCCGTTGGAAAGTAAAGCTGCAATCTTAATAGATTTTCTTACGCCATTACGTGTCCAGTTAGCTGCGGCTGCAAGCTCTGCAAGTGTAGGAGCATTACCAGCCATGTTAGCACCAACAAAAGTGTAACCGAATGGGTGTATAATCCACTGTCTACGAGAGTAGAGAGTTTCCATTCCAGCACCATCGCCAGCAGATTCATCCTGCTCATAGGCTGTTGCTGTAAATGCACTTGAACCAGCTGCAACTCCAAAAGCACCCTGTCCAAAAATTAGACTGGTGTATTTTACTTTTGCAGGAGAACCATAGGCAAGAGTGAATAGAGAATCGTCAACCAGAACTTTCATTCCCATGTAATACGGAATTTCTTTTGATGTCTCTGAATCTGTTTTGTAATCAATTAGATCATTGATTCTCATGTTTGTGTAAACAGTTGAATGTACTGCCATTACTGTCAATGCATCAATCACATCACCCATTGTTGCTGTAGCGTTAATAACTGCTGTAGCGTTAATTAGGTTAGCCGTAACAACAGAATCACCTGTAGCTGCAGTAATATCTTCTACCATGTCATCAGAATGACTTGCCATTGAATCTAATACTAGACCCTGTGCTGTATTGACATATCTGCGCTGTCTGTCTTCCTGCCAATACTGTTCAACTTTAGCAACAACATCATCAACGATAATTTCGCCTGACTGGTCATCTGCCAAGTCCATAGTTGCCCATGACTGATTAACGGGTTGTTTGAATGCAATATCCTTTTCTGTGCCATGTGCCAATGGTGAAGAAGACGACGCAGGGTCATCCGAGGATGCGTTAGGCTCTGAATAGGTTAGAGCCTTGAAATATGGCATAACGATTGAATTACCGCCACCCATAATTGCCTGTTGCAGTTTTGCGTTTTGAACCGCTATACCGCCTTTAACTAATACGTCTTTCGCAAGACTGTTTACTGACCCGTAAATCGCGAAGACTTCGGGTGCTACTATATTCGATATTCGTGTAGCTGCCATAATATGACCTCTTTCTTTAATTTATTATTACTTATAACTTATTATCAAAAGAGTATCACACTATTCTGATATTTACTTTTTAACATTTTGGTAAATATCACATTTACTTATTTTAAATCTTTCTTAAAAGGATACGCCTTCTTTCTGTGCAAGCTGTAAAGCCTTTGCCCTATCACTGACAATTAATGCGGATTGTTCAGTCATGCTCATTGCTGACCATTTCTTACCCGTAGCAGGTGTTCTGTCTCCAGAATTAGCACCAGCACCACTTGAATCCTTCACGAACCAAGAGCGTGTTTTAAAAAATGCTTCACAAGTTTCTTCCATAGGTGTCACACCGTCGATATTAACAAACTCATCCGCATCTTTATCGTATTTAAATTGACTAGCCAGAAGTGGTAACATATCTGACAATGCACTCGGATTAGCAACATCTTTAATCTGTTTCATCAAGAGCTTTTCTAACTTCACGTTAGTGATAAAAGCTTCTTTTTCATTGAGCGTTGCTTGCAGAGCATTTACTTTAGTAAGATTATCCTCTGTTGCTTTAGCAATCTTAGCATCATAAATCTCTTGTAGCTTTGCTTTTGCTTCTTTAATATCCATCGGGTCTACATGAGACGCTTTAAGCTGTGCTAGCTCGTCCTCTAGTGCAGTAACAGCCTCGGGGCTATACTCACCATAGGATTTAACTTTCTTTTCAGAATCCTTCCGTAGCAGTCTCTCTGCTGTAAGTGCTTTTGATACTTTTTCTATATCCGCGGAAGTTTTTAAATCATCTGTTTCAATACTAATTGTATCATCATCCGCTTTCTCGCAGAAGGGTCTTAATGCTTCGGGTAGTTCTTCCACTCCACCAATGTTTAATGCTATCTTCATATTATTTAGGCTCCTTTATTATTTTGCCTTATTTATGTTTTAGTTATAATGCTTCCAGCGTAATCTTACGCCAAGCTGTTGCAGAAATTTTGATATATAAGAATCCAGTTGAGATTAGTATATCTGCATCTGTTTCTGTCATATCAACTCCGCCACTCAAAGTTCCTGCTGTAAAATCATCTGTACTTTGTAGGCTTGCTTCTGTTATGATAGCATTACCCGCTGTTCCTGATGTTACAGCTGTTACTGTAGATACTCCGTTTGTAGCAAAAGCACCTATTGAAACAACGCTATCCGCATTAACTACAGCAATTAAATTAGCCTGTGAGTTTGTTACGTTTGCACCAATTACAACTTCATTATCAATAACTACTGTTGCGTTTGTAGATACAAAAGTATAAACGTTTGTAGTCGCTCCTAGAGCTATTGTTACAGTATCATTTGTTACCGGGATTGTAGCCATCGTTAGCGTACCTGTAGCGGTCGCTTCACTCACGGGTGCAGATGTTACTATAGGCGTATCTGTTTGAGCATATAGCTCCGCCAGAGCCTCGTTAATATGCGTAGAACCATTCTCGCCTCTTCGTAGCGTTGGAACTGCACCATACGTTACCATTGCCATTGTTGCTATCACTAGCAGAGTTATCATTTTCTTTGCCATGTTTTTCTCCATGTTACTTGTTATAAATCAACCGTCAACTTGTCTTATTAATGCGGTTATATCATACTGAATGGATATTGCAAGTCTTTTTTACATTATTTTTTATAAATTTGGTCTAAAGTAAGATTTTTGTTATATTTACTAACAAAATCAGTTAATTTATAATCTCCACTTCTAAATAATTTCGCCTTAGTTTTACCTAGAGCTATCACTTGTTCTCGTTCTGATAGTCCTTTCAACCATTGTGAATAATTAGTCTTCATCGGAACTCCACCCATTGCGGAATTAAACTTCTTCTGTGCATCTAGTCTGTAATGAGTTACTTGACTTAAGGACTTATCATACCACATCGCTTTTGCAGCAGTTAGTGATGTTCCTCTATTCGTTTCCCTTTCTAAAAATAGATTTCTTGCCTCTGTTCTGAAATTCCCATCTGCTATTGCTTGCCTCTGTCCGAATACTTTTACTCCATCAAGAACTGGAGCTGTAGTTGATCTGCATTGGACGTGGAGAGGCGGTTGCGGACATTCTTGGATATTAGGGAACACTTGTCCATCTAAACTACCGCATATCTGTGTCGTCCTTAGGTCAAGTGTAGCAACAAATTGAATACCGCTTATAATATCGCTATTCGTTTCGTAGAAAGAACTTCTAGAGGCGTTGCCTACCCCGTTAGTCATCGTCCTGCCCAGAGCTTCCGCACTGCGCATAGTCTTTGGAATATCTGTTTTAAATACTTCACTGATTATCTGGTTTGGAGTGTTGGAACTTGACATTCCATTTCTTACTGTCTGCAATATAGTTGCTGCATCATCATCGGCTAATTTCTTGAACCATTGCTTGATTGTTTTACCCGAATAGTCGCCCAGAGCAACCGTATTGACTATTGCGGGCTTAGGAACTTTCTTTGAGTTAAAATCAAGTGGAACTTCGCTGTGTATTAATTTATCTAAATACTCAACTTCTTTATTCGCAAAGTCTAACATTTCTGCTTTGAAGTATAACTCCTGCCCTTTCATTCCTTCGTAGTATTTAATATTTCTATCAATAATTTTCTTTTGAATTGATAGAGTATTTTCAGCACGAATCTTTTTAATGTCTTTATAGACAAAAATCATCTGCTTTTGAAATTCTCTGGAGTTTATATTGGTAGTTATTTTGGGTAGGCGTGTTTTCAGATAGTCCGCAAGCTCCGGGTTAGTTACATTGATACCTGCGGAAATATCCTTAGATAATTTATTTGCATAATTAATTACCTGTGTTTGGTGTAGAATTATTTGACTTTGTATTTTTTCATTTATTGTTATAGCCATAAGTAATTATTCCTATCTGCTAAACATCTTCGTCTATATTATCATCAACCCCATTATTAGCATTAGCTTCATCAATTATCTTTTGAGTGGCATCATCAATCATCAAAGAGGTTTGACTTTCAACCATTTCTTTCCACTCCTCAAAAGTAGCAACATTAGTCTGCTCGTTCTTAACCAGCAACCTGTAATAATCTTCCAAAGCAAATAATGACTTGCCAACTAATCCACCAGTTTTTTCTAGCTCTTCAATCGTTCGTTCTGCACTAGCAAAGTCTGTATAATAATTTAAAGAAATTTCTTCTGGGTCCAACCCCATCCATTCAGCACATATAGTAAGCAATACTTTCATACAAGCCTTGTTTGTCTGACTTATTCCCGCCAGTGAAGCAGTCTGAATTCCTAATCTTACACCAAGTGCTTCTCCTGATTGATTTGCACCTGCATCAACAAGTGAAATTCCTAATCGTTCGTTCTGCTTATGCAATCCGTTAAGACCATCAGCCATCGCTCCTAATCCCTTGCCCTCAACCTCCATGAAACCTACCTTAGCCTCTGAACTTGATATTCTAACAAGTGCTGAAGCTCCCATGCTTAGGGAATCTTTCTCTGTAGTCGCTCCTGTGGCGTAAGGAGTAGCCTGTCCTTGCATGAACAGTCCTTGCCTATAGTCCGCCTCACCCCGATAAATAGCTAGCGAGATATCGCTCACAGCTATGCCTATGGGTATCTCTGTTTCCCAGTCAAGGCTTAGGGCATTACAAATCTGGAATGGAATATAATCAAGTGTCTTTCCAAGAATGTTTGGAGGTATAACCTCTTCGGGAATATCCTGTTCAACATCAAAAGCATTTACTCCTGCAATATCTGTCGTGTAAGAATAATATAGAGGGCTGTTTTTATAATTTGCCAATGCACAAATTCTATACTGCACTACATCTGTTTCGCTAAATCCTATACCAATTTCTGTATAGGATTCATCTAGTACAATAGCAACTGTTTCTTTTTTGCCGTTGATTGTTTTAATTACCCAGTTTTTTATCTTTGAAAAATTGTACTCAATTAGATGTGGAATAATATCAATGCCTTTAGCATTATCTGGAATGTCCACAAGTATTCCGTATCTCGAATAAGATAACTGTGCTTGAAATAATCTATTTATGACTGTGAGTAGGCTGTCTCCATCCTGCCCTGCACTTTCCAGAATAGGTTCTAACTTTTCAGGAAGTTCTATTTCTGGCGGTTTCTTCATCAGCAGGGACTTCATTGTTGTAACAAAGTTATTTAGGTATCTGTAATAAATTGCTTTAGAAAGATATGCGTTGTAGAGTTCAGTACGGAGAGTAAGCTTCTTTTCTGATAATATCCCACTTGGCATAGGCAAGTACTTTGTTGTCTGATTCTTGATGTGTGTTTCATCTTGCAAAGTATCGAATACTTTATCCCATCTTTCGATTTGTGTATTGTACTCGCTATTCGTATTTACATTGCTGATAGTATTATTTGTTTCTGTCATGTTTTATTCCTCTATTGTTTCCTCGTATAATCTACAAGCTTTAGCGTAGGCTCTTATCCATGCCTCTGTTAATTGGCACCAGTCTGCCCCACAATTAATTCTCCAGCGTGTACAATTTGCACATATTTCTGGTTTTGTCTTTGGCATTATCAATTTACCTCGTTAAGATTTTTCTAATTACCACCTCTTATACCGCAATTGAAATTATTTGTCAACTACTTTATTACTGCTCCTCTGCATTATAGATATTTGCAGACAAGTTATCAAGAACACCTTTTTGAATATGCTTCCAACTACATACTTCCTTTAAAATCTTTTCCTTGTTTTCATGCAGTATTGTCATACAAGTAATTAATTCACAAGGCTCACTGTATCCGTAATGCTCTATTAACGCTTCTGTTAAATCGTTCCATGTCCATTCTTCATCTTCAAATAATGTTTTGAATATTTGTTTCATCTTCATTTTCCTTCTGTTATTTATTAGTAAAATCCCGTTACTCTTTCCTGTGTAACTTCTGCCCTAACTCCACTTAACTTTGTTATGGCAAACACTAAAGCATCTATTCTATTCGGTGAATCCTTTCCCTCTACCCATTCAACCTGTTCCGTTTCTAAATCGTGGAAGTACCCTACATGATGTACTAACCCATCCTCGTATAAAGCACTTACAGGCTCTGCCCTTAATCTCTTTCCTCTTGATGATGTTACAAGCTCTATTCTTCGTGCCTGTATCTTTCCCTTGCGTGCCTGCATAGCGGATTTAATCGTATGTCTTACCATATCACCTCCGTAATTCTGTTCACCAACTATACAATCAACATCATTACGTTCAGCAACCTCTACAACCTTTGTTGACCACTCCAGAGCGGAACCATTCATCGTTGCATCCTCTATCACGTAGTAATGCCCGTTTGTTGTCCTTAGTGCTACTACAATGCCTATAGCATCATTAGAGGTCTCACCGTTCTCATCCTTGCTCCCATCATCACCACTGGGGTCTACAGCTACTACAATGCTCTCTATCGTATCTTCATCAGGCATTACACTTACTCTGTTGTCATCAATCCAAGGAGCTTTCCATATTGCTCCCTCAACCCCACTTGACCATTCTCCATCTCTAAATCTTGTCTTATTGCTCTTCGACATATTATCAAGAGTATCTTCAATGTAACCCTCTGCAATGTTGTCTCTGTTCCCTTCCGGATTCATCTGTAGGAATGCTATCATATTCTGATTAGCCCATAGGGCTTTGTTTGCTGGATTAATCTTTTCAATGAACATCTTGTATCCCCAGTGTAGCTTAGATGTTGGATTGCAGTCAAAATAGGCTTTATTTATGCAACCAGGGATTTTCTGTGCAAGTCTTGATAGTGCTGTTTCTACAGAGGCGAATGTCATTTCGGATATCTCATTAAAGAAGATTGAAGCATATTCCTTGCCTAGTACTTTATCGGCTCTCTCTTTATTGTCTAGTCCGCCTAACCATATCTCACTTTTGTTTGGAAGAATCCAATACATGTGAGAACCATTGTAACTTACTTTAAGTCCAAGCAGTCCATACAGCTTCGGCATTGTGTCAAGTCCGATTGCTGTGTTGGCTGTGTTGAAGTGTCGTCTAAGAATTAGGTGTCTTGATTGGCGGAATTTTAATGCCCTAAAGACAATAGCAAAGAGAATAATCATAGTCTTGCCCGACCGGGAACCTCCGTATAGGAGTATTCGGGTAGCGGCGGACTTCATGATTATGACTGCTTTTTGTTGGTCTATTGTCTTTTTGAAGATGTTAGGCATTTATGATTTAAACTCTTTATACTTAATATTACAATATGTCCTTAAATACTTAGTGGGTAAATCCTCTAGTGTATAAGAACTAAATAATTTAGCAACATCAAAGTGTTTTTCTAGTGTGGCTGTTTTAACGGGACTGCTTGCACTAAAAAATTTCTTAGATTCGGCTATCTTCGCTATGTTATCCGCATCAGATTCTACCCCTCTCCAGATTATGGCGGATAAGGTTGGTGCCGATAAGGATTCCGTCGCCATACTTTCTACTGCCCACATAGCATTGCCTTGATAAAATATATGCCCCTTCCTATTTTTACCTAATGTATCAGCTATTTTACCTCGGTAATTAACGTAACTCATCGGACTACAAGCCATAGGCGTGGCAGGCATAGCTCTAAATGGGGTTGACTGTAGCAATATACACGTCTGCTTTTCTTGCTTTCTAAACTTACTGTCTGCAATATTTATATCTTCTAAGAATTCAAACCAATCCTCTTGTGTTTCAGTTGGATAGCCAATAATATTATAGAATTTCACTTTATGGGGTTTTTCACAAGAAGCTAACTTAAACAAGAAATCCTGCACCATTTCTCTGCTTATTCTTTTATTTACATTATACCTAAGCCTTTGGCTCAACCCATCAATCGCTGTAGTACACAGTTTCACAAAATCTATATCAATACCATTTGCAATGTCAATCATTGCACGTTCTCTGTCTTTTCCGGCATGCCATAAACCGCTGTAATTAAAAGCCTCCTGCTTATTCTGTTTTCTTTGCCAGCTATACCCGCAAAATAGACACTTATGATTGCACCCTATAGAATCTTCACGGTACACATCTCCGTTTGACAGTACCATATCATGCGGGTACAACTCTGATGCTTGATTTATGTAATACTCTTTATCTACACTGAATGTTTTAGTATTTACTACATGCTCGTTTTCAAAATCCCCCCATTTGTCGATAGACTGTATCATTGCATCTATCAGATTTTCGGCTCTTCCTAAAACAAAGTAATCTACCCAGTTTAAAAACGGTCGCACATTTAAAACTCCCTGCCCACCTACTATAACTTTATACACCCCCTTTTGCCACTTAATACGCTCCGCAAGAAATGACCACCAATCACAATCACTTGTGACTGAAAAAAGTACTACATCGTATCTATGTACAGTGGATTTTCCTGCAAA
>Ga0075111_1001179_pt1 | contig 12130 bp, 11 predicted proteins | sample AntAceMetag02UKK_FD_69787 | JGI IMG/M metagenome (GOLD analysis project Ga0075111, IMG submission 69787) | Saline lake microbial communities from Ace Lake, Antarctica - Antarctic Ace Lake Metagenome 02UKK | ecosystem: Environmental > Aquatic > Non-marine Saline and Alkaline > Saline | place... | reverse complement strand
TTGTATGAAAAAGGGGTTTATGTGGCGGTTTTACCGGAGATGGAGGCTGGGCTGGAAATTGCAAGGCAGTCACTTCTCCATCTGGGATTTCCCGTATCTGTCATTCAACAATATACCGATATGGTTCGGCAAAAGACTTATACACCGATTTATCAATCAAGCGATGACTATCAACTTTTGACTAAATTGGATAATATAAAAAATATTTTGGAAATATCCTGGGTGACCCTCATGCCTGGAAGCAATCTTATCAGCAAAAGTATTAAAGAAGCTGCGGTTCGCACCAGAACTGGCGCATCGGTTGTGGGGATACTCCAGGGGAAATTATTTCATTCCAACCCAAACATTGATTATGCTTTCCAGGAAGGGGATTTGGTGGCGGTTGTTGGTAATCAAGAGGAACGAAATGAATTTAAAAAAATAGCTGGCGTTTGATAGCCTCTTTGGCGAGGAGGAAAATTTTCATGGAAAAAAGAAAATGCATTTGCGGTTACCCACTTAATCCGGGATATTTTCAAAGCGTTTTATGTGGAAAGCTAAATTTTCTTTTTTGAAGTTAATGCTGTTCAGAGTTTTAAATTGAAAGCTCTGAACGACCTTAACTGACTAACCAGAAAATTAAATTAGCGCCCTTTGGGCGGACTTTTTACAACCCGCTTATTTAACAGTTCATAAAATGGAAATTCCTATACAATAAAGATAAATATTAGAAAACAGTCTGGAAAGCAGGTCAAAGGATTATTGATTGCAGCAATATAAAAAATATGATAGCACCTTACAAGCAATTGTTTTGATTATGTTTTAACAATACATAACACAATATAAAGGAATAATAATATGGCATTAAATAGTAAAAAATTACAAAAAAAGAAAGCAAAAAGGGCCGCAAAGAATAAAGATAGAAAAGCCTTGCTCAAAAAGAAAAATACGGGAGTAAGAATCTCTTCCGACAATATGCTTATGAAGCAAGCATCAAGATATCCGATCTATCAGTGTTGGAGAGCAAAATATCTTTTTGAAGGTGATAGTGGGGTCGGAACGGTAATTATCACTCGCAAGAGTCAAAATGGTGATGTTGTAATGGCAGTCTTCTTATTGGACGTTTTTTGTTTAGGGGTTAAAAATGCCTTTATCTCTGTACTGTTTGAAAAAGATTATTTATCACAATTAGATGAGGTAATGGTTAATGAAGAATTGGAAGAGATTTCTGCGTCTTCCGCCAGAAAATTAATTGAAGAAGCCGAAAATTATGCAAGTGAATTAGGACTGTTCCCCCATAAAGATTATCATTCAGCAAAAAAAATATTTGGAAATATTGATACAAAAACTTGTTCTGAGTCTTTTGAATTTGGAAAAGAAGGCAAGCCTTATTACATAGCTGGCCCCTATGACAGTCCCTCTTTTAGTCAAAAAGTCATAAAACAACTTATGGAGAAGAGTGATCCTGATAAATGAGGGGACTTATCATTATACTTTGTTAGATTTCAAATCTACATTGAATTTTATGTGTTTTTACAGTCAAAAGTCATGGTAAATTGTACCATGGCCTTTAGAATTGTTTTCAAGGGCCAACCCGACGGCAAGGGCCTGCACTTTCTTAAGCTTGAAGCGCCTTGAAGTGATGCGCTTTCTGTTAGTTTATGGTAGGGCTTGCTGCCGGTTACCTTAATCCTTAGCCTTTCTCTGTCTGCTCAAACAGTTTCATTGACTTTTAGTGTGCTGGCACCTATAGTAAGACCACAAATAAGGGCCCAATATGAGTACCTAAAAGGAGGTTGTATGTTACAGGCAAAATTCAGGGTCGACGAAACCCAAGCCCAGTTTTTGAATGATTTTAAAGTCTATGGATTTAAGGATAAAAGTTCTATGCTTCGTGAGGCAATAGCGCATTTCAAGAAAGAAGTGGATCTTGAAAGTCTAAGAAAATCCGCTGAGTTATATTCTGAAATTTATTCTGAAGATGATGATTTAAAAGAATTGACCGAAACTGCATTAAACGGATGGCCAGAATGATAGCGCTGAAAAGAGGTATGATTATTGATGTCAATCTTGATCCGACAAAAGGTTCAGAAACTGGAAAGATTAGACCATGTGTAGTTGTGACTAACGATATTTATAATGAAAGAATTCCTGTTATCCAAGTTGTTCCAATTACTGAATGGAGTGCAAAAAAAGCTCGAATAAAAACCAATGTTGAAATTTATCCTTCATCCGATAATGGTCTATCTAAAAAATCAATAGCAGACTGTTTGCAGACACGTCCAATTGATCCTCGTCATAGATTGGTCAAAATTCGAGGGAGATTGTCAATAGACAAAATACAGGAAATTAACCAGTCTTTAATGGTTGTGTTTGAACTTAATGCATAGTGCAAAATACCCAAAGGCGAACCAGCGGGTCAACCCGACGGCAAAGGTTTAAAGGAAATAAAAATGACAAATGAACCAGTGGTGCCGGGCCACTCGCCAAAACAATCAAATCTGGAGATATCTATTCAAAGGGATTTGGAGTACCTTTTTAAAAAAGCAGCTTCAGCCCACAGACAAGGCAGGTTTTCCAAGGCGGAAAAAGGGTATCAGAAAATTTTAAAAAAAAGGCCGGACTGGGGCCGGGTACTGAATGCCCTTGGAAACGTATTTCTTGACCAGAATCGGCCGGAAAAGGCCACAAAAATATTTGAAAAAGCCATCGACCTCACCCCTCCTGATTTGTCCGCATGTTATAACCTGGGCCGGATGAAGCAGATGGAGAACGATCACAAGGGAGCCATACCCATTTACAAGATGATGCTGGATGAACAGCACAATATTGGTGACGCATGGAATAATCTGGGCGTGGCATACCGGGAAACCGGAAAGCAGGATGACGCTATATCCTGTTTTCGCAAGGCCGTGAAGTTTGCCCCTGGCATGGCAGAGGCATGGAATAACCTTGGTGTGGCCCAGGATGAGTTAGAGCTGACAAAAGATGCCTTGGACTCATATAAAAAGGCCATTGAGACAGATCCGGATTATGCATCTGCCCATTTAAATATTGGGATTTGTCTTCAAAAGACAGAACAGTTAGAAGAAGCTGAAGCACACTACAACAAGGCCCTTGAAATCCAGCCGGATAATAAGGTGGCAACATTCATGCTCCAGAGTCTGGGACTTTTGGAAACACCGGATGCCGCTCCGGTGGAGCATGTGCGCAATATCTTTGATCGGTGTGCAGATAATTTTGAAACCATCCTGGTGAAAGACTTGGAGTACAAAACCCCGGAGTACCTGTTTGATCTTGTTCGCCCCCATTTGACGAAAGACATAAATGTGCTGGATCTTGGTTGCGGTACTGGCCTGGGAGCACAGTTCTATCAGCCCTTTGCAAAACACCTCACAGGCGTTGATGTGTCGTCGAAAATGCTTGAAAAGGCTGCTGAAAAGAAAATCTACAGCCGCCTGGAGATTTTTGATATATTACAGGAATGGCATTTCCCCCAGAAATTTGATCTGATTTACAGCTCTGACGTTTTTGTATATTTTGGGAATTTGGATACCCTCATCAGATCTGCATCAACCTCTCTTGTCAATGACGGAATCATTGCATTTTCTGTGGAATTACTGGAGGCATCCAGCCAGAAATATCAGCTCTTTCCCAGCGGCCGTTATGCCCACTCCCAAGCATATATTGAAGATTGCTTGGAGTGTCACGGGTTTCAATTAGTGGAAAAGAACAAAGCAGATATCAGAAAGCAGTCAGGAAAGCAGGTTAAAGGATTATTGATTGTTGCGGCAAAGAGATCATAAGACTTGACGATCAAATGTTTTTATGATTGACAGATATGGGGAATTTTTTCCAAAATCGGCCAACTAAACCTGAAGATCGAGGAAAAGATTTCGGTGGAAAGATGTTAAACTGATCTTGGTGCTCAAAGCCATTTAGCCCGGTGCGGAGAGGAAATATGCCCGTGGTAAATAAATTAACCATTGTCCGGGGGCTGGCAGATCTGGTTTACTCACATTGAGGCGGTTATTATAGACATAATTGTTCAAGAAAGCCGTCATTAGTCCCGGTTACTCTTTGAATATTCTGATTTTGGCTTGATTGTTGTGTATGCCTGCTTGGAATGTGTCGGGGTTCTGGGAAAGGCCAGCGACAACTGCCCGCTGTCAAGAAGGGATTTTATTGTATTCTTTCTGAATGCTCTTGATTCTCGCTTCACCAGTGTGCAAAGAACCTGCTGGGTCATATAATATGCATCACAGAGGCTTAAAACAATGCTGGCCATATCTTTTTTATTCAGTCGTTTTTTATTCCTCGCTTTCTTGGCTAAGGTCATAAGCCTGTCCACAATGTCGTCTGAAAGTTTGTCAAGGTCGTCTATCAAGGGTTTTTCAAGTTCCTTGATGATCAGAAAGCCGGTTTTATTACGCTCGTTATGACCCAAGCTCCCACTGTTATGACTCAAGTTTATGACCCCAGCGCCTTTATCTGCTGGGGTCATAACGGGATTTTCTGAAAAAATATGCTCTGCACTGGGAAAATTCCGACCTGGAAGGTAATATACCGTTCCCCGGCCCCGGCCGGTTGACTCGAGAACTCCGTCCTTCATCAGCCGTTGAAACGCCAATGACAGGTCATGGGTATGGTCCGTTGAAATTTCTGTCATCCGCCGGTGGGTGATGACCCCTTCTGTTGCTGCCGATGCCAGTATCAATCTTTCTAATTTCGGAAGATGATCAAAATCATCTCCAATGGAACGTCTCAATTCATTAACGATTTTTTCTGGAAAAAAATCCAGCATCCGAAGTTCAAGAAGGGTCTGTTCAAAAGGGTGCTCTTTTTCATACAGCACCGGGCTGCGCCAATGCTGGCTGTCCCACCCTTGAAAAATTTTGGGGATACCACTGCCCGCCTGTTCCCCAAGCCCTATATATCGGAACATTTGATGAATCAGGCGGTTCCGGCAGTCACTGTCGCCACCCTGTACGGCGATTTCTTTGGGAATTCGCATCAATCCCGGGTTTCTGAACCCGAACATATCTGGCCGTTTTACAATCAACACCGATGCTCTTTCTGTATAATCTGCGTGAACAAGGCTGTTGACAAGGGCTTCACGCAGAGATTGATGAACCAGTGTATCGTCCTTGCGAAGATTTTTTTCAAGCTTGAAAGGGACTTTCAGCTCTGAGGTCAACTTGCTAATGACTTTTCTATAAAAATCAAATAGATTTCCGGACCAGGAGCCATCTAAGGTTAGACGATCGACCCACCTGACTTCGGCCTTGGCCTGGGACCGCTCCTGATAATCCAGCATATAATTAGGAAATGCCTCCTGGATGGCTGGCAATTGCCCGAACATGAGAAGTCCGGCCTGTGTAAGTGCCCCGATTCGGGTTTCTCGGTCTTTTCTCCACCCGCCAATATTTTTTAAAAATGGTACCGTCTCCACTTGGTTCCAGGGATGATCTGGCTGTAAATTCATGTATAATTGTCGGTAGGCATTGAAACTGTTCAGGTCAATGTCTTCTATGCCAAAGCCCTTTAAGAGCTCTGCATCCCTGCAGTCCTCGATCTGTTCCGCCATCATTCGTGTTACCGTTTCTTTCCTGCAAATCAAATCACCGGTCTCGCCCCTTTTATATGTGCCAGTTAACGGATTGTTATTGATGAATACTGGTTTTTGTTTTCTGTTTGCCTGGGGCACTGCGATTTGAATTAAAGCTTTTCCATTTATTTCCAACACTCTGATGTATTTTGGGGTCAGTAAACAGACACTAACTTTTGTAGGATCATTTAATAGGCTCCATAAGTCGTCGATGATTTTTTGTGGGTTCACGATTCCATTTTTTAGTTTGAAACCGTCTTTGGTTTCCTTTAGTCCGAGAATTATGTTCCCGCCATAGGAATTGCCAAAGGCACTGTAGGTCGGCCAGAAATCTTTTGGCAGTTCACCTTTGCCGTCTTTGCCTGCGGCAAGCTTGCACTCTATTTCATCAGTTTCACTCAGTGCTGAGATGTCGTCTAAGTTTTTGATTTCCAGCATAATGCCTCCAGGTAAATTGCATGAAGTTAATAGCTTTGATTCTTGTGTGGGTTATCATGTGGAAGATGAGATGCTTAAAAATTTTATAAAATACACCTGGGCGTATTCCCGTTTTTCCGGTCGGAGTTTTAAACCGTTGATTTGTAAAGATATAATTTCTGAGTCAATTTATTACCGACTTAATAAAATCAATGATTTATATAGGATGCCGGGAAAATGGGAATGCACCCATACACCTTTTAACCTTCATCTTCAGGATCTCTATAAATTTTATTCCTTTTCTTGTACAGCAAAAAATTATCGGGAAAAATCATTCCGGGGCATTGCCAGAAAGATATTGACGATAGGCATTGGCAGTCCTCGTCTGGCCTTCTGGCCCAGACCCATCGTTGCTACCTGTCTTCATTGTGACCTTGGAGATTTCAACGGGCTGATTTGCCATCGGTAAAACCCAAAAACTCAGGTGGGTGTTTAATGGGAGCAAAGCGGAGGGCAGAATAAATCAAGCCTACAGAAAAAATATTGACAGACCTGCATGGGTTGGGTACTTTTGTTCAGTTTCAGGTGCCATTGGCCCAACAGGGAATCCCGTGAGAATCGGGAACGAGCCCGTCGCTGTAATCGGGGACAAACGCCGCAATAATGTCACTGGAAGGGTTGAAAGGGAGGGGCAAAAAATGCCTGACCACAATTCTCCGGGAAGACGCGGTGATGAGGATGATCCGAAAGTCAGAAGACCTGCCTGAAAAAAAGGGATGTGATGCATGGGAGTGCACATGGCCCAATGGTCTAATGGATAAAAAAGGGAAATCCACGGATTGATAGTTATCGGTTCGTGGATTTTTGTGTTTATGGGCTGACAACAGAAAAAAGGAAGAGACATTGATATAAGGAGAAGACAGAAATGGACAAAGGGTTACTCATGCTAAATACCGGAAATGGTAAAGGAAAAACAACCGCAGCCCTGGGCCAAACATTCCGGGCACTGGGTCATGGCAAAAAGATTTGCATCATTCAATTTATTAAAAGTGACTCAAAGTATGGAGAGCTTCACTCCATGGAGCGATTCATGGATCTGGTGGATTTTTATGTCATGGGCAATGGATTTACCTTTAGATCCAACGACCTTGAAAAGGACAGGATTGTTGCCCTTAAAGGCTGGGATCTGGCCAAGGAAAAACTCTTATCCAACGAATATTTCATGGTAGTTCTGGATGAACTCACCTATCTTATGACCCTTGGTTTCCTGAAAACGGATACCATCTTAGACGCCATTACCCATCGACGCAAAGATCTCCATGTGGTGGTTACCGGACGATATGCCCCCCAGAAACTCATTGACACCGCTGATCTTGTTACAGATATGCATGAGGTTAAACATCCCTATCAAAATGGCATCATGGCCCAGGAAGGGATTGAATTTTAGGCTTTGTTGTGGGTAAAATTAGGGCTGCCCGTGGCGGTGTATATGAAACTCCGCCCAAAATGCTGACAAACCAGAAGTTCATGAAATCATTTATTCAGGAGTAGTATGTATGAGTCATTCTGATCATGATGCACGCAAAAAAATTCCCATTGTTCTCACCGCCTTTGGCACCACAGCCAGAGCCTTTTCAACCTATAAAAAAATGGAAGTAGTTTTCAAGAAAGCGTTTCCCGGACATAATATCATCTGGGCTTACTCTTCCCGCATGGTTAAATATGCGTTGAAAAAAAATAAAAACCTGGATTTAAAGGATCCTGGAGAGGTTCTTGCTGAACTCCATCAACAGGGACATCAATGGGCCGTTCTTCAGTCTTTACACCTCATCGGAGGCCATGAGCTGCACCGGCTGGCAGCCGAGCGAAATCATGTGGACATGCGCCTGTCACTGGGGCTTCCGTTGCTCTCCTCCCCCCGGGACTACCAGGAGGTGGCAAGGGCACTGGCCCCGGTGGTTCCGGAAAATGAGGATGAAGCCATTGTCGTGGTGGGGCACGGCACAGACCATCCCTCCTGGACCGCCTATTTTGCTCTGGAATCCATCATGAGAAAAGTGTATGGTTCCAGGGTGTTCACTGGTGTGGTGGAGGGGTTCCCTGAAATGGAAGAAACCCTGGATAGAATTTTGAAGAGGGGGTTTAAAAAGGTCCGTATCATTCCTCTGCTGCTGGTGGCAGGGGTTCATTTTGTTGAGGATCTTACCCAAGAAGAAGATTCCTGGCAAAAGACCTTTGAAGCCCATGGCATTGAGGTGTCCGTGGTCTCCCATGGGGTGGGACATCTGGATGACATTACCCGGATTTTTTGTAGACATGTCAACGAGGCATTGGATGTAATTCCCCTGTAAGGTGATGGGGGTCATAAGGTGATGGGGTCAGGCTTGGCTGATGGGTGTTATTCAGCCTTATCCATGCAAGTCTGACCCGTAAGCTCTCAATATGTCTGGGAATTCAGGAATCTTTTTGCAGGCCTCGATCATCGTTTGGTCCCAAAAAATTGCTTTTTCCCTCTTCACAACCAACAAGAAGGAGTCCTAATATGCCCTACGTAAACTTTAAAATAACCAATGAAAACGTCACCAAAGAACAAAAACAGGCATTGATAAAAGGTGCCACCCAGCTTTTGGTGGATGTGCTTGGCAAGAATCCGGCCACCACGGTGGTGGTCATTGACGAGGTGGAAACCGATAACTGGGGCATTGGCGGTGAATGTGTAACCCAGTTGCGAAAGCAGACAAAGGAATAGAAAATGATTTTGTTGTTGAATATTATCTGGTTTATTTTTGGCGGAGGGCTGCTCTCCTGGTTTTTGTGGGTGTTGTTGGGAAGCCTTTTGTTTGTAACTATCGTCGGCATCCCCTTTGCCTATGCCGCTTTCAGAATCGCAGGATTTGCCGCATTTCCTTTTGGAAAAGAGCTTGTGGATTCCCGGGAGTTGGGAGAAGAAAGAATTGCAGGTACCGGGCTTGCCAATTTTTTATGGATTGTTCTTGCTGGCATCTGGCTTGCCATTTCACATATTATTGTGGGGGCCGGCCTCTGCTTAACCATTATCGGTATTCCCTTTGGGTTTGCCCATTTCAGATTGGCTGCGGTGTGCTTTGCACCACTTGGGAAGAAACCGGTGTCCATATAATCGCCACAGGTAGACCGTATTCTGACAGAGTTTTTTATGATGGTGTGAAAATGGGGGGAGATGAAAGGAAGGGAGGCGGATGTGTGTGTACCCGGTGTTGCGGGGAGGGGAAGAAACGGGAAGCCGCGCCCAACGGCTTCCCGATCGCCAGCTACTGCATGGGTGAAGCAGTGTTACATGGCACTTTCCGGGTGGAATACATTGATCTCTTTGAGATCATCCGCCAGGTATTCCCTTTCATTGGGACCCAAAATCCCGAGAGAAAGGGCAAGCAAGGTCCACAGATGAACCACGGGGTAATTGCTACCGTAATGTTCACTGAGTTCATGGATTTGAGCATGGCAATTATGGCAGGCAGCGATGCAGTAATCGGCACCGGTGGCCTTAATCTGATCATCTTTGACCTTTCCAAAGATCAGACGCTCATCCTTAAATCCTGATTGGAGAAAACCGCCGCCGCCACCGCAGCAGAAGTTGTTGGATTTGTTGGGGGTCATATCAATAAAATTTTCTTCCCCCACTATGGATTTCACCACAAAGCGCAGATCATCTGCAATGGCATCGCCATAGCTTTTTCGAACAATTTGACAGGGATCCTGGACGGTGAACGTGATTTTTAAGTCCTTGTTCCAGTCGGAATTGACCTTGAGACGGCCTTCCCTGATCCATGTGGCATAATACTCATAAATACTTTTAACTTCAAAGTTGTGTTTGATGTTGAATTTTTCCAGTCCGGCCCGGACTGCGTATGTTACGTGCCCTCACTCGGTGTTGAGGAACGTTTTGCACCCCAACTTTTCGGCCTGATTGACTGAGGTGGTGATGGTCTGTTTCCATGCTTCATCATCTGACAGGAACATGCAGTAATTTTCCCCGCCCCATCCTTCACTGCCGTAAGTCCAGTTTACACCGGCCAGATGGAGAATTTTCCACAGGGGTGCCATTTCATCGGGTTCTGTAACGGGTTCCCTTGAATTCTGGTTCAGAAAAAATTCTGCGCCTTCTTTGTCAATGGGGACCTCCATGTCAGCAAACTCGGGCTGGGCTTCTCTGTATTCGTCGGCCACATCCTCCACAACAAAAATAAAATCCTCCGGGGAGGCACCCATGGCGCTACAGCTGGGATTTCTAAGAGCCATGTCACAGGATCCCACAAGCCCCTTGGGTCTTTCCTCCCTGGGATGCAATTTTCTTGCATGATATACCAGTTGGGGAATATTAATTTCCATGGGGCAGACATGGACACAACGCATGCACATGGTGCACATCCAGGGCCAGTCTGATGCCGCAATTTCATCATCCATACCCAGGGCTGCCATGCGCAGGAATTTTCTGGGGTCCATGCCGGCAAGACCCGTGGCTGGACAGCCTGATGAACAGGCACCGCAGGTAAGACACAGATTTAAATTGCCGCCCTCGGGCAATACATCTTTGACCTTGTCCATGAAGGTGGTGCGTTTTTTATTACTCAACTTGATTGCAGGTTCGCTCAATATTTTCCCTCCTGAATTGTGATGGAAAAAACTTCTCAGGATTTCTTCTTAAATAAAATCCATCTCCAGTATCTTTAAATATCCGGAATACTAAAAGCATAAAATGTGCCATGATTTGCCTGGAAATAAAATTTTTAATAAGATAGTTTTATCAGGTGGTTAAAGTGAAGCAGGAAAAATGGAATCTGACTTGAATGTTTGCTATTTTGCGACACCACGCTCTGTACCGTCTCATAAATGCGTTTGCTTTTGCAAAAAACAGATGACATTTTTCATGAAATACTTTACCACTTAATAATGAAGGGGGAATAATGAAAGGTGAAAGGTGAAGGGTTAAGGGTTAAGGGTGAAAGGTGAGAAGGTTACGGGTTTAGGGTTATGATGGGTGGATCGTGGTATGGTCATAAGATTTGCGGCGCGTTGTAATTGATGGGGCAGATGAGTGACGGGTCCGAACAACAATTTTTAAATTTGAAGTCTGATGACAAGGAAATAATGAAAAAGAAGTATACAGACACTCTTTTTGATCGGAGTACCACTGAGACAATTCTGGAAAGTATTTCCGATGGTGTTTTTACCGTGGATCAGGACTGGAAAATCATGTCCTTTAATCGGGCGGCCGAAGATATCACCGGTGTGAAAGCGGACGAGGCCATTGGGAAAAAGTGCTGGCAGGTGTTTCGTTCCAACATGTGTCAAGAAGAGTGTGCTTTAAAAAAGACAATGAGAGAGGGACGGGACTTTGTCAGCTCTGCCACCCATATTACCCGCAAGGATGGGGGGCAGGTGTCCATCACCGTTTCCACCTCTCTATTAAAGGATCATGACGGAAGGGTGCTGGGGGGGGTGGAGACCTTCCGGGATCACACCAATGTGGAAGAGTTGAGAAAAAAACTGGCTGACACTTGGCAGGTGGGGGATATTATCAGCCGTTGCCCTGCCATAAAGGAAATTTTTAACATCCTTCCCCAGATATCTGAAAGCGACAGCACTGTGGTGATCGGTGGAGAGACCGGCACCGGCAAAGAACTCATGGCAAAGGCCATCCACGCACTTAGTCAACGAAGGGATGAGCCTTTTGTTGCCATAAATTGTGGGGCCTTGCCTGACTCCTTGTTGGAATCTGAGCTGTTTGGATATAAAGCCGGGGCCTTCACCCATGCCATTAAAGATAAACCAGGGCTCTTTTCCCAGGCCCGGGGGGGCACCATTTTTCTGGATGAAATCGGGGATACAAGTCCAGCCTTCCAGGTGAGGCTGCTCCGGGTGCTGGAAGCCCGGGAATTCCAGCCCCTGGGCGGGATTAAAAAGGAGATGGCTGATGTGCGTATCATTTCCGCTTCCAACAAGAATCTGGAGGAGATGGTGGCGGAGAATAGCTTTCGCCAGGATCTTTACTATCGTCTTAATGTGGTGCAACTTAACCTTCCTCCTTTACGGGAGCGCATGGAAGATATCCCGCTGCTGGTGGAACATTTTATTTTTCGGCTCAAT
>Ga0075111_1001175_pt1 | contig 12142 bp, 8 predicted proteins | sample AntAceMetag02UKK_FD_69787 | JGI IMG/M metagenome (GOLD analysis project Ga0075111, IMG submission 69787) | Saline lake microbial communities from Ace Lake, Antarctica - Antarctic Ace Lake Metagenome 02UKK | ecosystem: Environmental > Aquatic > Non-marine Saline and Alkaline > Saline | place... | reverse complement strand
GAAGCCGCCCTTGTGGAGTTTTATGAGCACTTTTTGGCGCAGGATCTTGAATATTTTGCTATCAGCCGGGATTATGCTTTTGGACTCTACGCCCTTCTCGAAGAGATGAAGGAAGGTTTGGCTCCGGAGGCCAGGTTTATCAAGGGGCAGATCGTAGGGCCTGTTACCTTTGCCTCTTCCATTGCAGGGATTGACGGGAAACCGGTTATTTATGACCAGGAGCTTTCTGAAGCCCTGACGAAAGGTCTGGCTGCCAAGGCCTTGTGGCAGGCGAATATACTGAAAAGTTCTGGGAAAAGGCCGATAATCTTTCTGGATGAACCTTCTCTGACCGGTTTTGGGTCCGCCTTTTCGGCCATTCAGCGACACGAGGTTGTTCAAATGCTCCGCACAATCATGGATTATGTAAGGGAGAATTCTGATGCCGTTATGGGCATCCATTGTTGCGGAAATACCGACTGGTCCATGATCCTGGAGGCAGGGCCGGACATTGTGAATTTTGACGCTTTCGAATTTATGGACCATTTTCTCCTTTACAAAAAGGACATTGAAAAATTCTTTGACGGTGGCGGGAGCATTGCGTGGGGCATTGTGCCCACGTTAGATTTCAAAGGCAATGAAACGGTGGAAGAGCTGTCCCTCCTTCTTAAAAAAGGTTTTAATACTCTGGAAAAAATCGGTGTAGAGCGGAATGTAATCATTCGTCAATCTCTTCTTACCCCAGCTTGTGGTATGGGAACCATGTCGAAAGATATGGCGAGAGCTGCCGTGTCTCTATTATCGGATCTCTCTCGGGAAATGATGGACGGTAATCAGTAGACGGTAAGCAGTAGGCTGTAAGGAAATAAGAAAAGGAGAAATAGAATGAAAATTGCCGTGAGTGGTAAAGGGGGAGTCGGGAAAACCACATTTGCCGCCTTTTTGATCAGGGCTCTGGCGGATTCAGGCAAAAAGGTGTTGGCAATCGATGCGGACCCCGATGCGAATCTGGCCCAGGCTCTGGGTGTGGAAGGCGCTGATGAAATTGTACCCATCTCAAAAATGAAGGAATTGATTGAGGAGAGAACGGAAGCCAAAGTGGGAAGTATGGGTTCATTTTTTAAGCTCAATCCAAAAGTGAACGACCTCCCTGAAACGCTTTCGAAAGAAGTGGATGGTGTGAAAGTGATGGTGATGGGCGGCGTCAAGACCGGAGGAGGCGGGTGCATATGTCCGGAAAGTATCCTCCTGAAAAGGCTTATCTCACATATCGTTCTCGCGAGAGATGAAGCTGTGGTGATGGATATGGAAGCCGGTCTGGAACATCTCGGTCGGGGAACCGCCATGAGTGTGGACAGGTTGGTGGTTGTAGTGGAACCCGGCAGGAGGAGTATTGAGACAGCTCATCAAATCCGAAGGCTTGCAGATGATCTTGGAATGACGAAACTCTGCTTCGTAGGCAATAAGATTCGAGCTGATAAAGACAGGGAATTCCTTCTCAAAGAGATGTCTGATTTCGAATTTATCGGGTTCATGCCCTATAGAAATGAGATTATAGAGGCTGACCTTGATGGACGTCCACCTTTTGAGAAAGATAAGGAAGGCCTCAAAATCGTAAAAGACATGCTTGAAAAATTAGAGAATTAAAGGAGATTCCAATATGGAAAAACGGATTTTTAATTTTAATGCGGGTCCTGCGGCGCTGCCATTGCCGGTATTGCAGGAAATGCAGTCGGAACTTTTGGACTACAGTGGGTCTGGGATGTCTATCCTCGAGGCGAGCCATCGATCAAAATGGTTTGATGATGTCATCAATGAGGCGGTTGAACGAACCAAGAGACTATTGGGGCTTGGCGATGATTTTGAAGTGCTGTTCATGCAAGGGGGAGCGAGTCTCCAGTTCTGCATGATCCCCATGAATCTCAGCCTGGAAGGAAAACCTGTTGATTACATTAATACGGGGACATGGTCCACAAAAGCTATTAAGGAAGCGCAGATCCAGGAAAAGGACGTTCGTGTAATCGCCTCTTCAGAGGATGAGGGATTTTCCCGTATCCCAAAAAAAATCCAGATTGATTCGAATGCCGCCTACCTCCACATCACATCTAATAACACGATTAAAGGCACCCAATGGGCTCAATTTCCTGAAGCCGGTGGAGTTCCTCTGGTTTCCGATATGTCTTCCGATATCATGAGCAGAACTTTCGATCCTGCTCCGTTTGGCTTGATCTACGCAGGCGCCCAGAAGAATATTGGCCCTTCCGGTGCAGCAATGGTGATCATCAGAAAAGATATGATCGAGAGGACGCCAAAAAATCTGCCCACCATGCTCAAATATACGACTTTTGCAGAGAAGAACTCCATGTTCAATACGCCCCCCTGCTTTGTCATTTATACGGTGAATCTGGTTCTAAAATGGCTTGAGGAAACCATCGGTGGACTTGGGGAAATGGAAAAGATTAACCGCAAGAAGGGCGAAAACCTCTATGGCTTTATTGATCAGTCGGGATTCTACAAGGGAACGGCCGAAAAAGAAAGCCGATCTCTCATGAACGTGACTTTCAGACTTCCCAGCGAAGACCTCGAAAAGCAATTTGTTTCGGAAGCCCTTGATGCAGGGTTTGGAGGGCTGAAGGGCCATCGATCCGTGGGTGGCTGCAGGGCTTCCATATACAATGCCACGGGGCTTGATGCAGTGACTGCTCTGGTGGATTTCATGGGTGATTTTGAAAAGAAACGGGGATAATGCAGAACGGGGTCTCGCGCCCCGGTGAAACAAAAAGAAAAAAGGTTTCACTGGGCAGGCAGAGGCGCAAAGGCGCAGAGGGACGAAAATTCATACGAGCGGGGGCACCAACTAAAAAAAAGCCAGTCAGATCTAAAAAGAAACTCCTCGTACGATTATTTACCGCCCGCTTGTCCCGCTAGCGGGGCTTCGCTCAAGACGCAAAGAACGCTAAGGTTTTGTTCTTTTTACCGAATCGGAACGGACGATTCGATAAAGCAATCAGCCCTTCGGGCATTTTGGGAGAATGGTTACGTTTCACGCAGAGAAGAATAATGGCTGTTTTTTCGAATCGTCCGTTCCGATTCGAAAAAGGCTTTGCGGCCTTGGCGACTTCGCGGTTCAATTTCTTTAATTGAAGTTTCATGTGAGGGAGCGGAATCAGGGCCTTGAATCAAGGAGGACGCATACTGTGAAAAGGGCAAGAATCGCAGATCTTCTATTTGGAAAAAAGGTTGGCGAAGAAGTTGTGGTAATGGGATGGGTTCGTACCCGGAGAGACTCCAAGGGTGGCTTTTCCTTTATAGAAGTCAATGATGGAAGCTGCCTGTCGGGCATCCAGATGATTGCGGATCAGACTCTCGCCAACTATGAGAATGAGATCCTGAAATTGCAGACGGGTTGTTCCATCCGTGTTTCTGGAATCCTTGCTGAATCCCCTGGGAAGGGACAGAAAGTCGAAGTCAAGGTTGATGAGTTGACCGTGCTGGGGTGGTCAGATCCGGAAACTTACCCCCTGCAAAAGAAACGGCACTCCTTTGAGTTTTTGAGAACCATTGCTCATCTCCGGCCACGAACCAATACCTTTGGGGCTGTTGCAAGAGTACGCAATGCCATGTCCAGGGCCATCCATGTTTTTTTCCAGGATAGAGGTTTCCTCTACCTGCAGACCCCCATTATTACGGGAAGTGACTGTGAAGGGGCCGGTGAGATGTTCAGAGTGACCACTCTTGATCTGAACGAGACTCCGCAGGAAAAAGGAAAGGTAGATTTTACAAAGGATTTTTTTGGAGGGCCGGCGAATCTGACTGTGAGCGGTCAGCTTGAAGCGGAAATTTATGCCCTTGCCATGGGGGAAGTGTATACCTTTGGCCCCACTTTTCGGGCGGAAAACTCCAATACATCCAGGCATCTGTCCGAATTCTGGATGGTAGAGCCGGAGATGGCTTTTTGTGATCTTGAGGGAAATGTGGAACTTGCGATAGCATTCCTGAAGGATGTTTTTGCCGCGGTTTTGCGGGATTGCCGGGAAGACATGGAGTTTTTCAACCGTTTTGTGGACAAAACTGTGCTTAAGACAGTTGAAAAACTGGTCTCCGAGGACTTTGAATGGACCTCCTACACGGAGGCGGTTAGACTTCTTGAAAAATCCAAACAGAAATTTGAATATCCCGTTGCATGGGGTTGCGATCTCCAATCGGAGCACGAACGTTATCTATGTGAAAAGGTCTTTGGGAAACCGGTGGTCCTTACCGATTATCCTAAAGAGATCAAACCGTTTTATATGAAGATGAATGAGGATGGAAAGACGGTAAGGGCCATGGATGTTCTGGCCCCGAAAATAGGGGAGATTATCGGAGGAAGTCAGCGTGAAGACGATTACGATATCCTTTATAGAAGGATTGTCAATGCCGGGCTCAATATTGATGACTACTGGTGGTATCTGGATCTCAGAAAGTTCGGAACGGTTCCCCATGCAGGCTTTGGCTTAGGGTTTGAGCGTCTTATCCAGTTTGTAACCGGCCTTTCCAATATCAGGGATGTGATCCCCTTTCCAAGAACTCCCGGAAACCTTGCTTTTTAACCGGGTACCTGCCGAAGTATTACGGCTGGTTCATCGCGGATTAGCATAATTATAGCGTGAAAAACGCTTAACGTCATTCCGGTCCCGGATCACGTCCGGGATGACGGACCTGGAATCCAGGTTTTCGGAGGCATCCGGAGTCTCGCAGACTCGCTTACCCGGAGTCTCGCAGACTCGCTTACCTGGATTCCTGCTTTCGCAGGAATGACGGTCGTTTCTACGCCCGAAGTTGATTTGTTCGATCTGTTGGCCTCAGCCCAATGGTTGATAAGGAAGCGGTTTTCACGCTAACCCGCGATGAGCCTTACGGCTTTTGAATCCAGGATTCGACGGACCAGCAGGTCCATGCAGTAACGGGTGTTCTCCTGACTGAATATGGTTGCTTCCTGAACGAAATACCTGTTAAAAAGCTTCCCCTTTAATTTTCCCAGTTTTTCAGGGGACTGTGCATGTGACGCGACAGTTTTCAAGACCCACTTGAGCTCCTTCCTCGATCCCTCTATAAACCGGTCGGCTTTTTCTCCGAAATAGACATTGCAATGCCCCGGGCAAATCCATTGAGGGGCCAATCTGCTTAGATTTTCAAATGTTTCCAGAAAGTCGTCATAATCCACGTAAAAATTGGATACGAATTGGGCCGGCGGTAGACAAAATCCTAAATAATCAGAGCAGAAAATCATTTTTTCCTGAGGTTCCCAGAGAGCTATTCCCCCCATGCAGTGCCCTGGAGCATCCAGAACATGCAACTCAATGCCGCCTAAGTCAAGTATCTGTCCAGGCACGAGTACTTCTTCTACTTCATAGGGTAGAGAATTTTCCAACAAATCCCCTTTTGCCACTGTTCCCAGTTCCACAAGCTGTGAAGAGATATACCGGTCCTCGAGAGAGAAATAGCTTTGAATTTTTTCCTTCGAAAGGAGATCTTTTGTTTTCTCTGAGGCTGTTATCGACATCCAGGGAAAGGTCTGTTTCAGTGGGGCCGCTCCAGTCACGTGGTCTGCGTGGGCATGGGTAACCAGCAGCTTTTTTATGCTTGCCGTTTCAACCTGGAGTTCCTCTATCTGGTGAATAACCTGGGTGGCCATTGAAGAGAGACCTGCTTCTATAAGGACCGAAAATCGATCTCCCCTTACAAAGTATACGGAAATATGGTGATTCCCCAGCAGAAATACCCGGTCAGTTATTTTTTTTGGATAATTCATGAATGATTTTCTTTTGATATAGGCATTATGGTGGGGGTATCCGTTCAGAGACTAAATAGATGGGGTATGTTCTTTGTAAACTGGATAGTTTAATCTTCAATGTCAAAGTCGAATAGTTGCGGAGGGGTTGAACTGTTTGTACCATGGGAATAAAACATGGAAAATGTCTCAAGTCCAAAAAGTGGCCCCCATCCGGCCCTCCAAGGCTCCGAAAAACGGTCCGAAAACGGTGGATAGGATATGGCGTAAGCGCTTGAAATGTGGCGGAGAGAGAGGGATTCGAACCCTCGGTAGAGCTTTAAACCCTACACTCGCTTAGCAGGCGAGCGCCTTCAGCCGACTCGGCCATCTCTCCATGTTTCTATTTAATTGTCGTGGCGGAGGGAGTAGGATTCGAACCCACGGGACTTTCGCCCAACGGTTTTCAAGACCGCCGCCTTAAACCACTCGGCCATCCCTCCAGCTTGAAGATTTCACGTAGATGAGACTTCTATAAGAACCTCTTGGTAACGCGTAATCTTTACTCTACAATTTCCTATCATAACAATTATTGGCTGAATAGTCAAAACGTTTTGGTGCCATTATAACGATCAGATTCCGATTTACGACATTTTGTCCGTTGCCAATAAACGGAAACCTGATTTCAGCCACACCTGTTTTGTTTTAAGAACCGGTTTTGAGAAACGTCTCTACCTTTGCTGATTTACGAAGTTCAGCAATAAAGGTAAACATCTCGGCCTGGGTCTTTTGCTGCTGTAGAAATTTCTGTATCCTCTCTTTGACTTCCGAAAACGGAACAACGCTTGCCGGTTTTACGTCGATGACCGTGATCAGGTGGTAACCGAATTGTGTTTCAACAATATCGCTGAATTCACCGGGCTTTAGTGAAAAAGCTTTTTCTTCAAACGGTTTCACCATTTGTCCTCGTCTGAAATAACCCAGATCGCCGCCCTTATCTTTGCTGGGGCCCTCTGAATATTCCTTGGCTAAAGCGTCGAATTTAGCTCCTTCTTTCAACTTATCTTGAACGTCTTTTATCTTTTTCAGGGCTGCCGCCTTGTCTTCTTCCTTTGCGTTGGGTTCTACTTTAATCAGAATATGACTGGCTTTGACTTGTTCCGGTTGTTTGAAATATTGAGGATTGCTGTCATAATATTTTTTTACTTCGGCTTCGGGGACCGAAATTTTGTCTGCGAACTTTGTCTTGATGAAATCTTCTATGGTCATGGCCTTTTTGAGATCTTTTCTCATGGTGGCTTCATCGATATTCCATTGTTTTAAACTATTTTTGAATGCATCTTCACTGGGAAAACCTTTTTTCCATTGGTCAAATTTATCATTTTGTTCTTTTTCGCTTATACTAATTCCGTCCTTGACAGCAGCCTGATAGAGCAATTCAGCACCGATCAGTCTGTCCAGAATATCTTTTTTCAGTTTGTCTAATTGAGCCGCATCAATTGGTTGCCCCGTCTTCTGCGATCTTTGCACCGCCAGATTTACCGCTCGATCCAGCTCTGACATGGGAATCGGCGTTCCATCAACCAGTGCCGCTTCATTCTTTTCCGGCGTTTTCGTTTCAGCAAAAAGATTCCCTGTGGTTAGAATAAACGAGAAAGCAATTAGTGTTGCACATATGGTGTGAACTTTTTTCCCCATGAAAATGTCTCCTTTTAGATTGAATGAACGATGATTAAAAATTGTATGGTTATTGCTTTCCAAAAACCGTTGGAGAGTGCTTCTCCTAATTTTTTTGTACAGAAAGCTATATTGCAAAAAAAAACTAATCGGGAACGTATAGCATTTTTCCTGATTCCTTAGCAAGAGCTATTTTTGATAGATTGTTGTCAATAAATCCGGAAGGTTTTGGTTTTTCGATGGCCTAAGATGTGGCCCTAAAGGGTTTCATGTTTTCCGGTTGTTATGTCTCCAGTAGTTTCCCAGGATGCTCAGTGCGTGAATGCTTTCTACCGGATCATTGAAAACGGGGAAGGTGTTCTCTCTCTGGAATGCTTCCACGTGGTGTTTCTCTGCGAAAAAACTAAGCGCAATCGGTTTCTTAAACTCCTCGCATATTTTTTTTATGAAACCCAGTGTCTGTTTTGGCGTGCCGATGCCTTCCCCAAATATCCGTATCATTTCAGGTTCATACATGAACGACAAGACGAGACCGTCAATGTTGTCGAGTGCGAGACAGTTTCGCAGGGTAAATGCCAATGCCTTTATATCATGCACATCACCAAAGTCCATGGGATTGGACATCCGAATAACGCCGGCCCTTCGGAATTGCTCAATCTTGTGGATCAGTTCATCGGGAAGGGGAGGGCACTCAAAACCGTATCTTTCGCACGCATCCCCGAGGATCACGGAGAATCCGCCTGACATGGAGATAACAGCGAGACGATTTCCGTGCAGGGGGGGAAGTTGAAGTGCCCTTGCTGCAACTGTCATATGGTTGAGATTTTCAACACGAGTGACCCCCGCCTGTTTGAGGGCGCCTTCCACGATCCGGTCATCGTTCGAAAGGGCAGCAGTATGGGAAAAGGCGATTTCGGATGCGGTCTTGCTCACATTGGATTTGAAAATAACCACCGGTTTTGGAGATCGTTTTACCAGCCTCGTCAGTTTTCGACCATCTTGAATACTTTCAAGATACATGTGAATCTGCTCTGTGTCTTCATCCTCCATAAGATATTTCAAAAAGTCGGTTTCGACCATGTTCAATTTGTTGCCTATGCTGATGATTTTGGAGAAACCCAGGTGTTCTTCTGAAAAATTGTAGGCGCACTGCGTGGTTACGCCTCCACTCTGAACAACCAGGCTTACCGGTCCTTTTTTAAAACTGGCGGTTTTCATGGGGTTGAAGGGGGTGCAGAGTCTGGAATTGGTACATATGATTCCAATGCAGTTGGGCCCAACGAACCGGATGTTGAATTCATCTGCGGTTTGAACGATGTCACGCTCCAATTGGGTTTCCTCATGGCTGAATTCTCTGAATCCCCCCGTGGAGATGATGGCGTGGTGTATCCCCTTTCTACCGCAGAGTTGAAGTACATCCGCCACAAATCTGGCAGGAACCAAAATAACTGCGAGATCAATGCCTTCCGGAAGCTCCTCTTGGTTCGTTATGATTTTCTTGCCATAAACGACGCCTCCTTCTCTTCCCACCGGAAAAATTTCCCCTTTAAATCCCATGGAGATGCAGTTGAAAACAATGTTTTTGGCCAGATTCAAGGGGCTTTCCGCAACACCAAAGACGACCAGATTGGTCGGATAAAAGAATTTTTTCATTTGGGTTTCCTCATACGTAGCGAAATCAGATTCTCGGCCACTTTGACCAGACGAATTAGATGTTTTTTCCAGTTCAAGACCGAATATAGTCGTGACTATGCTAACATAGCCTGTTAGATTGATGCAAGACTTGACGAAAATAAAACGATTTGATTTCATGCAATATCCAACGAAAAATGGCCAGGCCTGAGGTACTCCATGAAAAAAATAAAGAAGGAAAAAAAGACCCCTGTTTTGGATCTTGTTAAAAATGACCCATGGCTGGAGCCGGTTGCTCAGGAAGTGGCGGATCGTTACGAGAGGTACAAAAAACGCCTCAGGCAGATCGAAAAGGATTATGGAAGCATTGGTAAGTTTGCTGATGCCTACAACTATTTTGGCATAAACTATGATGAGGTACGAAAAGGTTGGGTCTATCGCGAATGGGCCCCCCATGCCTATTCCCTTTTCCTGATCGGCGATTTCAACGACTGGAACAGGGGATCTCATCCTCTCAGGAAAAACGAAAAAGGAGTCTGGGAGATTTTCCTTGATGAAAGAACCTGTGGAAACAAGTTTATTCATGGAAGCAGGGTGAAGGTTCTGGTACATGGCGCCAATGGAACCCGGGAGCGGATTCCGGCGTATATTCGGCGTGTAGTGCAGGATGAAGGCTCTAAGGATTTTGCAGGGCAGTTGTGGTTTCCGGAATCTTTTGACTGGGAAGAAAACGGCTTTGATGTGCAAAAAGTGAAGCCCCTGTTGATTTACGAATGTCATGTAGGAATGGCCCAGGAACGAGAGGGCGTGGGCACATATCGAGAATTCGCAGAACTCATTTTGCCACGAATTAAACATAACGGCTATACTGCTATACAAGTCATGGCTATTGCCGAGCATCCTTATTATGGCTCCTTCGGATACCATGTCTCAAATTTCTTTGCGACCTCTTCGCGTTTTGGAACTCCCGAAGACCTGAAATACTTGATTCTCGAAGCACACAGACTGGGCATTGCTGTCATTATGGATATCGTGCACTCGCACACGGTGAAAAACGTGAACGAAGGGATCAACGAGTTCGATGGGATGGAAGGACAGTATTTTCATCCAGGAGGCCGAGGTGAGCACCCTGCCTGGGATTCAAAACTGTTTAACTATGGAAAAAAGGAAGTTTTGCAGTTTCTGCTTTCCAACCTCAAATACTGGTTGGAGGAATATCATTTTGATGGTTTCCGCTTTGACGGGGTGACCTCCATGCTCTATTTTCACCATGGTTACACCTCCTTTGATCGACGTGAAAAGTATTTCACGGAAGGGGTAGAATGGGATGCGATTACTTACCTACAGTTAGCCAACACGCTCATCAAGGAAATACATCCTGGAGCCATCAGTATCGCAGAGGATGTAAGCGGTATGCCCGGTCTTTGCCGACCCATTCGCGAAGGGGGGATTGGGTTTGATTTTCGTCTTGCCATGGGAATACCCGATTATTGGATCAGGCTGTTGAAGGAAAAGAAAGACGAAAACTGGGATATCCAGGAAATGTGGCAGATACTGAGCGACCGACGCCCTGATGTGGGCACCATTGTCTATGCCGAATCACACGACCAGGCCTTGGTTGGCGATAAAACGATTGCGTTTCGCCTTATGGACAGGGAGATGTATGATAAGATGGGTATTCAGGACGATAGCCCGATTATCGACCGGGGCCTGGCCTTGCATAAAATGCTGCGGCTGTTTACCATATCGCTGGGAGGGCAGGCGTACCTGAATTTCATGGGAAATGAGTTCGGACATCCCGAATGGATTGATTTTCCGAGGGAAGGCAATGGATGGAGCCACAAATACGCCCGTCGGCAGTGGTCGCTTGCCGATCGTCCGGACCTGAAGTACCGCTTCTTAAACCAGTTTGATATTCATATGCTTCGATTCGTAAAAGAATACGGAGTGCTGAATGGCAATTACGGGAACCTGCTTTTTATGGATGACTGGCATAAAACCGTTGTTTTTGAGAAGGTGGGATTGGTATTCGTGTTTAACTTCCACGTGAATCAGTCGGCCCCCGGCTACCGGATTCCTGTTCTCCAGGAGGGCACATATCGGTCTGTATTGTCTACAGATAACCCATTGTTTGGAGGGCACGGCCGTTTTGATGAGCGCATCGATTATCCCACATTTAGGGATAAAGATGGAGATGTGTTTTTGAAGATGTATAATCCAAACCGCACCGCGATCGTGTTAAAACCGAGTGCCTAAGGCAGGAGAGAGTTGGAATTCGATATTTGAAAGTGGAGACTTGATGGTCTTGTAAGAATTCACCAAGTCCGTCACCCCCGCGAAAGCGAGACTCCGGGTAAGCGAGCATGCGAGACTCCGGAACCACCTGATAGTGAATTCTCTTATCCACGGGAATGACGAAAACGGAAGCCTGCCTAAAAATTAAACACCTTGGCTTCGACGGCAAGATCGATCAGATGGGGTGCGCCATCCATGACCATGTTGGAGAAAAATTTTGCCTCGTCAACCTGACGGGCGCTGGCGCATGGAATTCAGACGCCTATGGGAACCTGTTGTTCTACGAGATAGGGGAGATAATCGTTCGGGCAGTCCCCGGTTGTCGTTTTGATGCTCAGGTCCCTTTCTTTGTTTGCCCACATGACGGCATCATCAATAAAAAAAAGGTTCACCGTATGTTTTTTACTGTGGGCTATCTTTGCCAGTTGAAAACAACGGGTTGCCGCTTCGTTTTCATCGCGGCTCAACGTAAATAAAAAATTGGCCATGTGCTACCTCCCTAATATTTAAAAAATAGATGTTGACAATTGAATCCGTGCAATTTCTTTAAACTGACCACTGACCAATGACCAATGACCAATGACCACTGACCACTGACCAATGACCAATGACCAATGACTAATACCAAGGCCTCCATGGTCCCCACATGCCCCAGTTCATGGACGACATTTGATTCATCTCGGCTGCATTGCGCTGGTTCTGGGCGATCTGTTGCTGTATGGCTAATTTCTGATAGCGTTGATAGGCGTTCTCTGTTCCCACATACAAACAATTGCAGTTGGTGGCATCCGCATACATGTAGTAAACCTC
>Ga0075111_1001173_pt1 | contig 12145 bp, 13 predicted proteins | sample AntAceMetag02UKK_FD_69787 | JGI IMG/M metagenome (GOLD analysis project Ga0075111, IMG submission 69787) | Saline lake microbial communities from Ace Lake, Antarctica - Antarctic Ace Lake Metagenome 02UKK | ecosystem: Environmental > Aquatic > Non-marine Saline and Alkaline > Saline | place... | reverse complement strand
ACAAAGAGACCAAAAAAGAGAACGATTACAGTTTCAAACAAACTCTCAGCAATGTTCACCGGCGTTACAGCAGCTCGAAACAGATAATGTGGAAGATCAAATATTTCATCAATCCAAAAGAAAGATATAACACTAATAATCATTATTGTTTCATAAACTAATACTTTCTTACTTAAACGATTGAGTTTTTTCATCCTATTCAACACATTAGCAAATTTGCATTACTCAAGTCAAATATATTAATTCCAACTATAGTCGATTATATATAAGACTGGGTTCTCCTCAGATTTAAAACCTTCAATCCGGTATTAGCTAGAATGAATATCTCTTTCTCCAGACATTAAATCTGCAAATATAATCCGAACGACCAGATCATTAAGGTCCTGATGGTATTTTCCTAGGTCTATTTCTTCGTTTCCTGCAATTGCCTGATTTATTTCAAAACTATAAGAACTAGTCGCTGAGCTTGGAACACTAATCAACCGGGTCTTCCATTCATAAATAAAATTTAGTTGATTTGGATCTGCTCTATACGTAAACATATTTCCAAGAGCAATCATTTTTGAAAATGCCGATTCATCTACATCCATTGCTATACGAAAATAATTGTAGGAACCTTCTGTATGCTTACAACCGAAACAAGCATCAAATGTATTAATACCTTCGGATCTATTTAATACAGTTACCAGAGGCGCGAGAATTTTATCCCCCAATTTGTCATAATATTCGTTATAGTCATTACACTCAAACATATACAATAACAAGTCACGTAAATGATTCTTTTCTTCTCTATATTGATCCGAAAATATGTTGACTCTTTCAAGCAAACGCTGTTTCTGAAGCTCAATATTATCAAACTTTCGGACATACTCTCCCGCTGCATCCCACACGCTATAATACGTGATGTCTTTTCTAACTCTCATTAGATCTGCAATAATTTTAGTATTCATATAGAATATATCGGTAAAAAAGGAAAGTTATCCCAACTGGATGCAGATCATCTCGATACTATTCTTTCAGAATCACTCGATGACCGACTATGTTTGAGACACTTTTAGAAAGGTCACTGAACAGTACATTGCTCTAGTCGAAATGTGTTTTGTAAAAACAAAATGTATCGAAGTGACGTTTTTAACATAATCAATTAAATAGAAACCATGGGCATCATCGGATTTAACCCAACCGGAACCGCTATTTTCTATTTGTTGTAAATGTTTTTTAATAACCGTTGCGTCCAATTTAATTTCTCGAAATTGATCATCTTTGAAATCTTGACGGAATAAGGCCACATAATACCTGAGATAAAACCGAGGGTCGACAAGAAACGAGCTGTCTCTTAAAATTAAGACTATACACATGGTCTATCTATAAAGGAGCATAAATTTATGAAAAACAAAAAAGTAATAATAATAACAGGTGCATCATCCGGAATTGGGAAAAGCACAGCGCAACAGTTATTAAGTGAAGGGCACACCGTTTATGGTGCAGCCAGGCGGATAGAAAAAATGGATGATTTAAAGGCTGACGGGATTAAAGCAATCAAGATGGATGTTACAGATGAAAAATCTGTCAAAGCTGGAGTAGATCAACTTATTAAAGAACAGGGCCGCATTGATGTTTTGGTTAATAATGCCGGATATGGCAGCTACGGCTCAGTTGAAGATGTTCCAATAAGTGAAGGGAAAAAACAGTTCGATGTTAATATTTTCGGATTAGCGCAAATTACGCAACTAGTCCTACCTCATATGAGGAAACAAAAATCAGGGACTGTTATTAATATTTCATCTATGGGAGGAATAATCTATTCACCACTCGGCGCTTGGTATCATGCCACAAAACATGCACTTGAAGGATTTTCTGATTGTTTAAGATTTGAAGTCGCTCCATTTGGAATAAATGTTGTCATTATTGAACCTGGTGGGATTAAAACCGAATGGGATACAATTGCACTTGATAACATGAAGGCAAGGTCTGGCAAAACAGCATATGCCTCGTTAACCGAAAAAACAGTTAAACTATTTGAAACGATGTATAAATCGGGAAGTCACCCCAGCGTTATTGCAAAAACGATATCAAAAGCGATAAAAGCAAAGAGACCCAAGACACGTTACGCATCTGGCTATATGGCAAAACCGTATATTATGGGAAGACGAATATTTTCTGATCGAATATTTGATTGGATGTTAAAAGCATCACTTAAATAATCTACTATGCCTAAATCAGAAAAAGCACTTGAGAAAAAAGTCGCAAAAGATAACACTCAGCGCAATCACCATCGCCCCTTGCATGGGAATTGCAGCTACCAAAGCATACTGGGCATCAACTTAGCCGATGAATGTATTAAACTATTTGAAGCAAAAAAATCAACGGTTCGAATACTCGATGTTGGATGTGGAGACGGCTACGCTCTTTATCAACTAAAAACTGAATTAGAGGAGAAAGGTTACACAAATCAATTTGAATTTAAGGGTCTTGGCATTAACAAATACGACAAGATGCATATTTGTGATGACTGTTTTCTTAATATGGGCTTGCTGGAATATGATTTTGGGACAAACCCCAATTTTGATCTAATATTTTCAGTCTATACATTTCAATACATATGGCACAAGCTGGAAGGAATCGAAAAGATTTATAACACTTTATTATCAAAAAATGGATTAGCCTTTATCCATTTTCCAGGCTACCTAATTTCACTCTCAGAAAAAACAGAATCTATCTCTCGAACTGAAAAGGAAGGCAATCAACTATTTATCGATTACTATAATAAATGGGCGGCAATGACTAATAATACAGACATTTCCTATAAGCTAATTCCATTTGATTTTGATGAAGACGATGACGATGTTATTACAACTGAACTTGGTATACTACAGATTAATAAAAAGAGTGATTCACCCCTCGCTTTTAATGCCACTCTAAAAGGATTTGCTGTTTTTAAGGAGGGCTTCGTTTTTGATATGAGTATCCAAGGTTTATCCTACATCTCATCCTATTACGATTTAGACACGGACAAGTGGGGTTCTCTAAGCAAAACATACTTAAACGAACCCAATAAGCTACCCTTATATCGAATACTAACGCTTAAAAAATTCTATCAATACATCAAGTATGGACTACACTTGGCAATCCATACGCAAAATAAGCCCGTAATCATTGGAATATACCCTGCTGCAAAAGAGCACATGACGGGCGATTCGGTACCCTATCGGCAAATTTCAGAGATACTTATTAATCAAAATATTGGAGCTGTTGTTCGTTGTAACGGGCTTTACACCGATGAAGTAAATTTTCATGATTTTAATGACTATTTCATTCACACCTTTATGGATTTTATTATTAATAATGCTGAAGAAATTTGCCAGCACAAAAATCCAGATATTTATTTGATTGGCTACTCATCCGGTGGAAGTGCTATTGCATCAATTGCTGCGGAATATAATCAGATAAAAAAGGTTCTATTGCTTGCACCTTCTTACGACTCAGATTTAAATCAGCTTACAGACAATTTAAATTCTTACACAGGCGAACTCAGTATTATTTGCGCAAATGACGACCAAGTAGTGTATCCCTCTGAGGTATCATGGTTTTACTTTCAAGCCTTAATGTCTAAAAATCGAAAATTTGTGAAACTAGATAACTGTGATCATGATTTTAATGGTGACTATAATAAAGAAATAGTACTTAAATCACCACTCTGGGCATTTAATGGATTAAGTGATTTTCCTGAAGCAGAATTGCTTTCTGAAAAAGTAGTCCGTGACACATACACTAAACCTGAAGCTGGCTATCGTTAAAACAACGAACTCAACGAGACCCCTCCGCTTCGACAAACTCAGCATCCCTCTTCGCTCTTCGAGCTTCGCCGGACAGGCCTCACCTGTTATGGGAGACTAAAACAAGGACCATTTCATTTTTTTCTGTAATTCTATTTTAAAAGCTGCTAGATCTTTTGTCACACTACTCAGAATTTCCTGATGCCGATGAAAATCAAGAATCCCAACATTTATTAGTTTTGGTTTTACATATACGTCAATTTTTGTATTTTTGCATTTCTCCTCAACAATCTTATTCATCATAATTTCATAGGTATTTAATGAACTATCAATCGCATTCGGAATAGTGCGTTTATTTTGAGGAACTCGTTTACCTGCGACATCGATGGCGATCAGCACATCACATTCATTCCGAATAATATCAAAAGGCAAGGGGTTCACCGCCCCACCGTCTATTAAGACGCGATAGCTGTTTTTTACTGGTTCAAATATTGCAGGAATCGAAATACTTGCTCTCACAGCCTCAGCCAAATCACCTTTCTCAAATACCACTTGAGATTTTCGCCAAAAATCAGTCGCGACTATTTTCAGCGGGATTTTCAGATCTTGAATTTTATCAACCCCAAGTTCTTTCTTAAACAACTTAACAAAACTATTTCCTTTTACTAAGCCTCTGCTAAACAAGCCGATATCAATTAGGCTAATGGCCTCTGATATTTTTGTTTTTGTAAGAAGTTCTCGAATTTCTTTACCCGAAAATCCAGCCGCATAGAAAGCACCAATTATTGACCCGATACTGGTTCCAGAAATGATACTCGGTTTATAGCCTAATTCATCTAGTGCTTCCAGGAATGCAATCTCGCAAATTCCTTTTGCTCCACCACCACCCAATGCTAATCCAATCTTTTTCATTGATAAACCCTTAAATACAATAATATTAATCATTATAGCAAATAGACTTTTATTATTGACATTTTCGCCTAGTATATTATAGTATTCATATATTCATATTTTTACATATCATAAATTAAGGAGTTAACATGCTGCATCTACTAAATAAGATTCAAAAAAATCTCACCATTGCTATCCCCGTTTTTATGATTTTGGGATTCATTTTTGGCTTGCTCTTTACCCCACTGTTTCTAAAGAAACTAATAGTGCCGTTTACATTTATGATGGTCTATCCAATGATGGTGAACCTACAATTCAGAAAATTGTTACTCAAAGGGAATACTTCATTACAACTAATGACTCAAGTTATTAATTTTGGCATTATTCCTTTTATTGCATTATTTTTAGGAAAAATATTTTTTCCAAACAACCCACTTTTTGCATTAGGGTTGCTGCTGACGGCTTTACTGCCAACAAGTGGCATGACCATTTCCTGGACGGGGTTTGCGAAAGGGAATATCACAGCAGCTATTAAAATGACCATCTTTGGGTTAATTATTGGATCACTTGCTACACCATTTTACGCAAACTGGCTAATGGGAACCGTTGTCACTATTCCGATGGTCAATACCTTTAAGCAAATTGCAATTGTTATCTTTTTACCAATGATTGCAGGCGCACTGACTCAGCATCTCATTATTGCAAAATATGGGATGAGTCGCTATCAGAATGGAATAAAACAACTATTCCCACCATTTTCCACTATTGGGATATTGGGAATTGTATTTGTTGCTATGGCCTTAAAATCTAAGGCACTTGTTTCGCAACCACTTTTACTTCTATCATTGCTTCTGCCAATCATATTATTATATATCATCAATTTTAGCCTTAGCACATTAGTCGGTAAATACTTTTTCAAAAGAGATGATGGCATTGCCTTAGTCTATGGAACGGTTATGAGAAATCTTTCTATTGCTCTGGCAATTGCTATGACTGTTTTTGGTGATAAGGGATCCGACATTGCACTCATTATTGCACTCGCTTATATTATTCAGGTACAAAGTGCTGCCTGGTATGTTAAATTTACAAATAAAATATTTGGAGCACCAAGTTCTTAATCAATCCCAAATATACGATAAAAAGGAAGCTAAAATGAAAGAAATAAAAATAGACGTTCTCATTATTGGAGCTGGACCTGCTGGACTTGCTGCTGGGATATATACATCCAGAGCAAAAAAAACAACGCTTATTCTTAAAGGAAAAGCACAATCTCACTTAGAAATGGCTCACAAAATAGAAAACTATCCTGGGGTTGAATCTGCTACAGGAAAAGAATTACTCGAATTATTTCAAAATCAAGCCACTAAGTTTGGCGCAGAAATTGTAGAAAGTGAAGCAATCGAATTATCATTATCAAGTGATCCAAAAATGGTTACAACACGAGATATGTTTATTATGGCAAAAACAATCATTTTTGCCAGCGGGAAAGGCCAGCATAAGAAGAGTATTGAAAATGAAGAAGAGTTTGTTGGTCGTGGCGTCTCCTATTGTGCCAGTTGTGATGGAGCCTTCTTTCGCAAGAAAAAAGTTGTCGTCTATGGTCATGATGAAGAAGCGGTAGATGATGCAATTATGCTCAAAGACCTTGGTTGTAATACAAAGATTATACTCGATTGTGGAAAAGACACGTGCAGCAAATCTTTATTAAAGAAAATATCCGATAATGAAATTGAGCTAATTGAAACCCATACGGTTATTTCTATTAACGGGTCCACTGCGGTAGACTCTATCACTATTGAACATGTAGGGAAGAAAAAAGAGATACTAACGGATGCGCTCTTTATTATTCAGGAGATCCCCTCCGCAACATTACTAAAAAAAACAGGCATCAAGCTGACCGATAAGGAGTGCATCGATATTGATCGAAACATGCATACCTCTATTCCCGGTGTTTTTGCTGCTGGTGATATTACCTGTGGGGGCTTACAAGTCGCAGTTGCCGTAGGCGAAGGGGTCACCGCCTCACTAGAAACACTCAAGTACCTTAGATCAATAAACTAGTCGACTTTTAGATCGATTTAAAACTTAGGTATATCTCTTTTTTAAATTTAATAAAGTCATTATTGCTAATGTCTCGAGGGCGTATTAATGGATTTTTCAGCTCTTTAATTATTTGTCCCGGTTGATTATCCATGAGTATTATTCTATCCGCCAGAATAATACTCTCATCAATATCATGGGTTATAAATATGATCGTTTTTTTGAATTGAGCCCAAACACTTAACAACAAATTTTGCATGTCATTTCGTATTCTAAAATCTAAACCAGAGAAGGGTTCATCCATTAGCAGTATGGGCGGATTTAGTACTAAAACTCGAGCTAATGCAACTCTTTGAGCCATTCCACCGGATATTTCTTCAATTAAATAATCTCCGAATCCATCTAAGCCAACCAATTGTAAGTAATTATCTACCTTTTTATCAATCGTTTTCTTATCAACTTTTAGTATTTTTAAGCCCACCGCTATGTTCTCTTTCACACTTAACCATGGGAATAATGCGGCCTTCTGAAAAACGACACATCGATCCGAACCCGGTTTATCGACTTCTTTCTCATTAATAAGGATTTTTCCTGTACTGGGCTTTGTAAATCCAGCAACTAAATCAAGAAGGGTTGTTTTACCACAACCACTTGGCCCAAGTATACATAATATTTCTCCAGAATTAGTCTTAAATGAAATATCTTTAATCACATTATGCTCTCTGTCTTTTACTAGAAAATTCTTGCTTACATTATTAAGTTCAAGAAATGTTTCTTTTACACGTCGACGATCGGCATATTGCTTATGACGCTTCATTTGACTATCCGCCTCACACTTAAAAAGAATCGTTTTAAACCGGATATAAGGATAATATCAGATAGCTTCCCAATCGTCGCAATACTTATAATGCCTACAATTATTAGATCAACACGACCCACCATTCTTGCGTCCATTATGAGCGCACCTAATCCATTTTGAACCCCCGTTAACTCGCCAAGAACTAAATATGCCCACGATACAGCCAATCCCAACCTTAATCCTGGCACCAAGTATGGCATTGAAGCAGGCAATACAATGTGAATAAAACTCTGGAATCTATCAACACCTAACATTGCACCGGCTCTAATCAGTTTGACTTCAACTTGTTTGCCTCCGACAAAACTATTAGTATAAATTGGAAAAAATGCTGCTAATGCGATTAAAAATATCGTGACGTTTGTACCTATTCCAAACCAAACAATCGCAAGCGGCAACCACGCAATTCCTGGCACGGCACGGATACTATTTACCGTTGTATTTAGTATTCGGCTAAGAACCGAACTTCGACCAGACCAAAGGCCTAATGGAACACCAATAAATACCGCCAAGATAAATCCAAGGAATACCCGTCCCAGACTTACCGTCATATCACTCAAGAACCTTCCTGCATAAGGACTAGATCCTGTAGCATCAAAAACATATATTTTGGCTGCTTTGATTATTTGTTTTGGTGATGGGATTAAATAGTTAGGAACAATTTCGAAGAAAGCATTAACACTCCAAGCAATTATTACAACACATGGGATAATCCACGGTAAAAAATTAAATAACTTATTTTTGTCGTACATTCCATTATTGATTGGCACTTAATTCTTCTTTAACTTTTTTAACGAAACTCAGATCGAACAACGCATCATAATCCGGTTGCTTGTTTATCACGCCCAATCTCTCCATTTTAGCACCCAAAATTCTTGCTCTTTCTATGTATGATTCATCTATTTGCCAAAACAATTCTATATTTTTTGCTGCGATATCCAAAATCTCTTGATCGATACCAAATTCATTGGCTTTTTCTAGCCACTCTTGCCTTCTAGTACTTAAATACTCTGTCGCCATGGCTTGCAATCGAACTAATTCAAGTACTTCTTCAGGGTTATTCTTAATGGTATCCCGATGAACTATCATACCAGCATTTATTGAACCTAGACTAACATCATAGTACGGATAGGCTAATAAGCGTCCATATCCTTTATGAATTGCCAATGTTGGGAATGGTTCCCCTGATAGGAATGCATCAATGTCTCCATTCGCAAGGGCCGTACCCATATCAAAAAAATCGATCCGTATTAACTCAACATCCAATTCTGGTGATAATCCATTTTTTACCAATGTGTCTCGTAATAAAATTTCGTGCATAGTACCAGGCACATAAGCAATTCTCTTTGATCTCAAATCTTTGATCTGATAAATATCACTTTTCTGAGACACAACAAGTGCTGATGCTTTATTACATAAACCAGCAACAACGACAATCGGCTGACCTTGCGATGCCGAATGGATGGCATGTGCAATTGTTGTCCCGGCCATATCTAAGCTTTTGGCTAAAACAGCTGCTTTTTGATCAGCTGGATTTGTAAAAGTATAAATATCAATCTTAGCGTCTGTCTGGTTAACCTTATGAAAGAAAAAAGGCTGGATCGTTTGCGCGGTCTTCCAAGTTCCAATTTTATATTTAGTTTTTTGTGATAAACATCCTTGAAATATAAACAATAAGGAAATAACTACAACAAACAGTAATCGTCTTTTTAGATACAATTGGCTAAACACAATTCGATTCAAGATCTGGGTCCCATCCCATTTCTGTTAACATTAGCCGACACTCATCTAAGCTTTTCCCTCTGCAATTTGAAGTATCCTCTTCATTGTCACGAGGACTAGATCCAACCTCAGGAAAAAACAAATTGGCACCAGCTGCTAATGAGAATGTATTTGGTTCATGAGTGCAATGTGCTTTTGCAACATCACCCATCACTAATCGGCTAACAGCCACAAATTTTGCCATTTCCTGCTCAGTTATCATTCCGTGCTTTTCAAATGGGGAGCCTGGGAAATTGATGCGTCTCATTGCACCACTGTATACCGCCCCATAGTTTCTAGCTAAGAGCATTAAATCGGCAACTTCCTCATATTCATGTTCAGGGCCAATCGGTTCTATACAATTCATCCACTTCAAGCCAACATCATTTAGCACTTTGATTGTGTTAATTCGCTTACTGACTTTGAATGGAGTAACGATACCTTCTCCGAGCCTTACAGCATGGTACATCCCAATATAACCAGCTTCTAGCAATTTCTCTGCATCCTTATGACTTAAATCACGAGTATTTGCTATTAGGGGTATTGCAATTTCTTTTGATAGTTTCTTCCCAATTTCAAGCAATTTATCGAAGCCATAAGTTCCTGTTGTCATGAGGTTTATTCCATGAGATTTTTTTAATTCAGCTTCCTTTCCCCAAGACAATATTTGCTTCCATGGGAACTCATACTCATCATGGAAAATATCATGCATTGTTGCAAGAGAACAAAATTCACAGTTTAATTTACACGGTGTTGAATTAACTCCGATATGAAGGTGATTTTCTCCCACTCCATTAAAGCTCTTTCTGGAAAGTTCATTGGCAGTATAAAGCAAGGAATAATAAGCACGTGTGTCTAATTTAATCCGAAGCAGATCAACCGCCTCTTCTTTGGAAATGCCCTGGTTGTCAGCACCCTTTACCAAAATATTTTCAATCTTTCTGTCTAGATTCAAAACCATACGTTCATCTTATGGGGTAAGCCTTTGTTTGACAAGTAGCTATGCACTAATACTATTGTTTTGATCGTTATATTTGTCAGTTAAATAAGACCGCACTAAAATTAAATCAGATTAAATTCGTCCTTCTTTATATCAAGTAAGTCGGTAATTGTTATGAGCCGTATCAGATTCATATTATATCGATGGGCCAGAGTTGGAATTTTTATAATCTCTCCTTTAGCGGCATCTATGGAATAGCCAAAAGGCGGGATAAACAATTCGGAGAGAGCCATAATTCGTTTAAACTGAACAAAATATTTTGCTCGTTTTCGAAGTCCCTGACGTATCGTTTCTGCGTTATGCCCCAAATTCATACTCTTCGGCAAAGTATTTAAGCGTGCCCTCGCCATTGCAAGTTTTTTGGGAGATATGGTTGATATTATTTTATTGGTTAGCATCTTATTGATTCGTCCAAAGAAGAATTCGTCCCTCATCTATATCCGCTTGTATTAGCAACCACTTTTGAGCATCTAACATAACTCGGTGAATTGGGCATACATATATAATTTTTATAGGACGAGGATTTCGATCAAGACTTTCTTTAATCTTCTTTATAACCTTAGTAAACGTATACCCTTTAAATGGATTGAAAAAAAAGAAAACGTTACCTTCATCAGGCACAAAATCAATGGCATTCATTTGATAGGCTGAAAAATCAGATTTAAAATGAGGATTATTAATCAGGTTGTTCTGAGTTTGTTCAACATAGCTTTTTTCAAAATCTAATCCAATAACTTTTCGAGCTGGGGCAAGTGACCCTATTACTGATAAAAACCGCCCTTTGCCACATCCATAATCCACAACAACATCATTTGGTGAAAAGTTGGTAAATCGAATTATTTTTGCTATGTCTCTGTAGTCAATTCCTTCGTAGGGATTGTTTTCTCGGAAAAAGGGAACCCCCATATTTTTACATACCGCTTCAGTTTCCTTCGTTTCAATGTTGAAGTATTTATCCCAAATTAATACCTCCTCGTTTCTCATCATATCTGATAGATAATCTGCCGAAACATTATCAATTTTTGATACTAGTTGCTGTATCTTTTTACCAAGATTATTAAGTGCCAGATTGATTACTTGTCGAAATTCTATAAGCGTTTTCCCCCCTTCATTCTCCAATTTACTCATAATCATTGCTAACTTTTGATATAAGACACTTAAAGAAAACAGATCCTGTTTATTAATTTCAGTCTTTTCATCTAATAACTGGAACATATGAAGCAATGAGTTGAGTGCGGTAACATCAGAAAATATACGTTCATTCATTATAGAGAAACATAAAGAAAGAAATGCAAGTTGCTGATCACTTAAATTTAAATTCCGTTCATCTGCTATTTCAGAGATTAATTGATAGGCAAAAGCATCATCTTTATTCATAGCTAAAGTCACTAATATTTTTACCAGGGTCTTTTTATGCTCTATGACCAAATTCGCAAGACTGGTATCCAGGGGCATTGTTTTTAGCAGTACCAGATAATCCTGTACTTGCTCAATTTTCTGATCAATATTTCCAGTATCCGGTGAATTCTTAAAATAATCCGGATTATTTATAATGCACAGAGATGCAGCCCCCAGAAAACGGTCTAAGGTTTGAATCGCCAGTAGATTATGCGGTGTTAGAGAAGTAGCAATTGTTTTATTATTTAGCATGCTACTTAATATCTCGAAAACAATTGGGGGATATTTCAAGGGATTTTTATTCACCTTCGAAACTGACCTCCCCCAACCCCTCCGACGATTCGCTAGATCTTCGATTGGAAGGAGGGGTGTTTAGAAACAGAAGGAACTCTACTTGGTTTTTTGTTTTTGGTTTTTAAGTGC
>Ga0075111_1001170_pt1 | contig 12169 bp, 8 predicted proteins | sample AntAceMetag02UKK_FD_69787 | JGI IMG/M metagenome (GOLD analysis project Ga0075111, IMG submission 69787) | Saline lake microbial communities from Ace Lake, Antarctica - Antarctic Ace Lake Metagenome 02UKK | ecosystem: Environmental > Aquatic > Non-marine Saline and Alkaline > Saline | place... | reverse complement strand
TTTCAAAAAACACTTTAAATGTCTCAATATCAGGAAAAATTCGTTGGTGAAGGCTTAACTTATGATGATGTGCTTTTGGAGCCTGCATACAGTGAAGTAATGCCCCGGGAGGTCGATCTCACTACCTTGTTTACTTCTGGGATAAAGATGAACATCCCCATTGTTTCGGCTGCCATGGATACGGTAACCGAATTTAAGCTGGCCATTGCTATTGCCCAGGATGGTGGAATTGGGGTGATGCACAAGAATATGTCGATTGAAAGGCAGGCCAATGAGGTTAAAAAGGTAAAACGTGCCGAAAATGGAATGATCCTCGATCCTATTACACTTGATAAAAATGCGCTGGTTTCTGATGCATTTAACATAATGAAAGAATATGGCATTGGTGGAATTCCTGTTGTGGATAAAACCAACAAGCTGGTTGGGATTGTGACAAACCGTGACCTTCGTTTTGAACGGAAGCACGACCGGCCGGTTGCCGAAGTGATGACCCACAAAAACCTGATCACTACCACCGAATTCATCGACTTTGAAAAAGCTGCCGACACTTTGCAGGAATTCAAAATTGAAAAACTGCCCGTGGTAGATAAAGACTATAAACTGGTTGGGCTGATAACTTACAAAGACATTATCAAGATCAAGGCCCGCCCAAATGCTTGCAAGGATGAACGTGGCAGGTTGCGCGTTGCAGCAGCAGTTGGTGTATCGGGTGATGTGATGGAACGCACTGCAGCCCTCGTCCAAAACCAGGTGGATGCCATTGTAATTGATACTGCTCACGGACATTCAAAAGGTGTTATTGATACTGTAAAACGGATTAAAAAATTGTATCCAGACCTCCAGTTGGTCGTAGGGAATATTGGAACCGGCGAAGCTGCAAAAGCGCTCGTTGAGGCTGGTGCCAATGCGGTAAAAGTGGGCATTGGCCCCGGATCGATTTGTACCACCCGTATTATTGCTGGTATTGGCATCCCTCAACTCACGGCTGTTTACAATGTTGCCAATGCTATCAAAGGCAGTGGTGTTCCTGTAATCGCTGATGGGGGCATCCGTTATACCGGTGATATTGCCAAAGCAATTGCTGCCGGTGCGCATTCAATCATGGCCGGATCGTTGTTTGCCGGAGTGGAAGAATCGCCCGGAGACACCATCATTTACGAAGGCCGTAAATACAAGACCTATCGCGGAATGGGATCGATAGAAGCAATGCAGCATGGATCGAAAGACCGCTATTTCCAGGATATGGAGGAAGACATCAAGAAATTAGTCCCCGAAGGTATTGTGGGCCGCGTACCTTACAAAGGCACACTCTCCGAAGTAATTCATCAGATGGTTGGTGGCTTGCGTGCAGGGATGGGTTACACCGGATCCAAAAACATCAGTGCTATGCAGAAAGCCAAATTTATTAAAATCACTGCTGCGGGAGTTGCCGAAAGTCACCCGCACGATATCACCATTACCCGCGAAGCGCCTAACTACAGCAAATTTTAATCTGTCAATATCAAGTATAAACAAAATAAAAACGTCTTTTTTTCGTAAACACATTACGATTTTTAGATAGATCAACAACAATCAATTAGCAAAAAATTAAATGGTAAATAAAATGGTAAAGAACTACATGAAATTGAATGACATTTTCACACCGGTTTTAAAAGGTATCTCAATGATGATCTTGATTTTGCTTTTTAGTGGAAGTATTAACAACACTTTTGCCCAGGAAAAGCGGGACCCGGTTTTACTTAGCATTGCAGATGAGGATATTACCAAGTCAGATTTTTTGGCGGTATATCAGAAAAACAATGTTGAGGGTGAAGTTTTAGACAAGAAATCACTGGTGGAATACCTTGAATTGTTCATCAACTTTAAGCTAAAAGTAAAAGAAGCGATGGATTTGGGACTCGACACTATTCCGTCATTTATTAACGAATTGAAAGGTTACCGCGATCAATTGGCCAAGCCCTACTTTATTGACGAGGAAGTAAATGCTGAATTGCTTCAGCAAGCCTACGAGCGTAAAATGACTGATGTCAGGGTTAGCCATCTATTAATCAGGGTCGATAAATTTGCCACACCGGCTGATACCCTGGAGGCATACAACAAAACCTATGCTTTGTACGAAAGGATGATGGCGGGTGAAGATTTTAATGTTGTTGCCGAAGAAGCTTCCGAGGATCCATCAGCCCGTGATATGCCGGCACGAGGGTTTCAACCTGCGCGCAAAGGTAACCGTGGTGATATAGGATATTTTTCTGTTTTTGATATGGTTTATCCATTTGAAGAAGCAGCCTATAGCATGGGAGTTGGTGAAATTTCAAAGCCTGTAAGAACTGATTTCGGATACCATTTGATCAAGGTTCAGAATATGCAGCCTGCCATGGGCAAAGTGCAGGTAGCACATCTCTTTTTGCAGATGCCAAAGGACGCTACTGCAGAGGATTCGGCAGTATTGGTGCAAAAAGTGGATTCACTTTACCAGGCTTTGGGGCAAGGTGCAGATTGGAACGAATTGGTGAATAATTTTTCGGACGATAAAAGCTCAGCAATGAATGGTGGTACCTTACCATGGTTTGGCTCAAACCGCATGGTCCCTGAATTTATTGATGGCATCGCTACTATTGCAGATACAGGCCAAATTTCAAAACCTATTTTAACATCTTATGGATGGCATATCATTAAATTGGTTGATACCAAACCTATCAAATCGTTTGATGAGGAGAAAGAAGAGTTGAAACAGAACCTTGCCAAGGATACACGCTCCAAGCAGAGCAAAGAATCGATTATCCGCAGGGTTAAGGAAGACTATAATTACAAAGAACATCCAAAAGCAGTAGAGGCTTTTAACAGTGTGATCGATAGCAGCATTTACAAAAGGAAGTGGGAAGTGGCACAGGCTGAGGGCATGGATGATTTGATTTTTGAACTTGGGGGTGAAAAATTCAACCAGCAGGATTTTGCCGAATATATTTCAAACCATCAATCCATTAGCAGCAAGGAGACCATCGAATTATTTATCGAAAAATCTTTTAAAACATATGTTGATGCTGAAGCGATTAGTTTCCTTGATGAGCGGATTGAAGATATCTATCCAGAGTTTAAAGCATTAGTTAACGAATACCGTGATGGCATCCTTCTTTTTGAACTTACCGACGAAAAAGTTTGGAGTGCAGCGATTAAAGATACAACTGGTTTGAAGGCCTTCCATGAGGAGCATGTCGATGATTATATGTGGGGCGATCGTGTGGATGCCACACTAATTACTTCAACTTCTGAAGAAGCAGTTGACAGGGCACGCACAATGGCCAAAGATGGCAAGAGTGGTGAAGAGATCATAGAAGCTTTTGCCAACGACTCACTGGTCACTATCAATGTTGTGGATAAAAAATATGAACGCACTGCCAACGAAATCATTGGGCATATCAGATGGGAGAAAGGCGTTTCGAAGATTGAGAAGGATGATGATGGAAATTCAGGTTTTGCAATCATACATCAACTTATTGGGCCTGAACCAAAAGATCTGAGTGAAGCCCGCGGATTGATCACAGCCGATTATCAAAATTACCTCGAAAAAGAGTGGATTAAACAATTGCGCAGTAAATATCCTGTAACCATACACCAGGTTGTTCTTCATGAAATAAAATAGCCGGGCTTTGATTTGAATAAATTCGCATTTTTATTTTTAACCTTTTTGTTGTTTTTCGGCTCGTGCAAAAATGCCGGTTTCAATAATTCAGAAACTTTGCTTGCACGGGCCCACGATTCTTATTTGTACGCCTCAAGCCTTGAAGGCCTTGTCCCTGCTGGTGTTAGTGCATCTGATAGTCTGGCCATTTGCCGGAATTACGTTGATAATTGGATTAAAAGCCAGTTGGTCCTGTCGCATGCCGAAAAGAACCTCGTTGAATCGCAGAAGGATTTTACCCGTCAGTTGGAAGATTACAGGAAGTCGTTGATTATTTATAAATACGAATCGGAATTGATAAGGCAATCGCTGGATACGGTTATTTCGGATGATGAAATAGAAAAATATTACCAGGCTAACCAGCAAAATTATAAGTTAAACGATAATATTGTACAAGTTGTTTTCGCGAGCGTTGGCATCGGTTCACCAAAAAGTGACAGGATAAAGGGCCTGGTCGAGTCTGATTTGCAGGAAGACCGCGACTCCCTGGAGTTTTATTGTTTGCGTTACGCCGAAGACTATGGGATTTTGGATGAAGAATGGATTGTTTTTGACGAGCTTTTATCGAGAGTACCAATCAGTACCGACAAGCCCGAATCCTATTTATCGAAAAATAAATTTGTTGAACTTAAAACCGAAGATGAACGCTATTATATACATTTTCTGGATTTTATGCTCGCCGAGAGTATTTCACCACTTGCGATGGAACGGAACAAAATTAAATCCATAATCCTCAATATGCGCAAGAAAATGTTGATAAAAGCAATGAATCAGGAAATACAAAAACAGGCTCTGCAGAACAACGATTTTGAATATTATTAAATTTGACAAACAAAACCCAATGAAAAAGATATTGTATCTAAACTTTGTTTCTTTATTAATCCTTACATCACAGATGATGTATGCCCAAAATATTGAGGGGACCATGATCGATGAAGTAGTGGCAGTAGTGGGGCAACATTATGTTTTGCATTCCGATGTCGAAAATCAATACATACAACTACGGATGCAAGGTGGTATTGACGGAAGCGAACCCACCGTGAAATGCAGGATCATGGAAAACCTGCTTTTTGAAAAACTCATGCTCCACCAGGCAGATATCGATAGCGTTGAAGTGACGCAGGAACAAGTGAATATGGAACTTGATCGCCGGATGCGGTATTTTATTTCTCAATTCGGATCGCAGGAAAAGCTTGAAAAGTTTTACGATAAATCGGTTATTGAGTTTAAAACTGAATTATCGGAGGTGATTGAGGAGCAGCTAAAAATTCAGGAGGTGCAGCGTACCATTACTGAATATACTAAGGTGACCCCTTCGGAGGTAAAAAAGTTTTTTAGGACTATGCCAAACGATAGTATCCCCTTGATCAGTTCGGTCGTAAAAATAGCCCAAATCGTTAAGAAACCGCCAATCAGTTACCAGGAACGCTTTGAAGTGCAGGAGCGGCTTCGCAAACTGAAAGAAAGAATTGAAAATAATGAAAGTTTTGAGGCACTTGCAGTGCTTTATTCTGAAGATCCCGGATCGGCAAAACAGGGTGGTGATATTGGGCTTCATGGCCGGGGCGAACTTTATCCCGAATTTGAGGTCGTTGCTTTTAAATTGCAACCAGGTGAATTATCTGATATTGTCGAAACTGAAGCCGGCTTCCATATTATTCAAGGTATCGAACGTAGGGGCGAATTTATGCGCGTAAGGCATATTCTCATCAGGCCAAAAGTTTCTCCTGTTGAACTGGCTGAAGCAAGGGTATTTCTCGACAGTGTTGCAAACCTTATCCGCATCGATTCTATAACATTTGAAGATGCAGTAGTAAAATTTTCTACAGATCCCGAAAAAAACAGCAAAGGCTTGCTTATCAATCCTTATAGTGGGAGCACCGACTGGTTGGTTGATGAATTGGACCCCAAGGTGTTTTTTGTAATTGATAAACTCACCGTTGGGGGAATTTCAACCCCTGTATTGATGGAGGATGAAAAAGGTGAAGAAGCCTACAGGCTGCTCACCCTCATAAAAAGAACAGAGCCTCACCGTGCGAACCTGGATGATGATTACGATCAGATACAGAACTGGGCCCTGCAATACAAAAAGCAGGAGGTTATAAAAAAATGGATTGAATACAATGCCAGTAAGACCTATATATTGGTTAGTGACGATTTTAAGGACTGTGAGTTCGAACAAGACTGGTATTAACGGAACAATGCGGGAATGAGAGAATTCAAAGATTCAAGGATTCAAAGATTCAAGCATTCACACATTTAATCATTCAAGGATTCAAGGATTCAAAAATTCAAAAATTCAATTATTCACACATTCAAGCATTATAATTTAGAAACAACCCAACTTACTATTATATGGAATACAAATCAGATGTTGAAGCAATTGACGCCTTTGGCGAAAAGATAAAACTCCTACAGAAAGAAATCTCGAAAGTCATCGTTGGGCAGGACGAAGTAGTTAAAAATGTACTTATTTCGATATTCAGCAATGGCCACGTATTATTGATTGGTGTTCCCGGCCTGGCTAAGACTTTATTGGTAAATACCATTTCAAAAGTGCTGGGGTTAAGCTATAGTCGTATTCAGTTTACCCCCGACCTGATGCCCTCAGATATTATTGGCACCGAAATTTTGGACCAAAACAGAAGTTTCAAGTTTAACAAAGGGCCGGTTTTTGCAAATATCATCCTTGCCGATGAGATTAACCGTACTCCGCCAAAAACCCAGTCGGCACTATTAGAGGCGATGCAGGAAAAGGCCATTACAGTTGCCGGTAAAGCTTATAAATTGTCGGAGCCCTTTTTTGTGCTGGCCACCCAAAACCCAATTGAACAAGAAGGTACTTATCCATTGCCCGAGGCACAGTTAGACCGTTTTATGTTCAATATATGGCTCGATTACCCTTCGGTGCAAGAGGAAATTGATGTTGTAAAAACCACTACTACTACTTACAAGGGTAAGCCAGAAGTTGTGCTTCATGCCGAAGAAATCTTGTTTTTCCAAAACCTGATCCGCAAAGTACCGGTACCGGATAATGTGTACGAATTTGCTGTAAAGTTGGCGACTAAAACCAGGCCCGGACGTGAGGGTTCACACCCCTGGGCCGACCAATACCTCACATGGGGAGCTGGCCCGCGCGCATCGCAATATTTGGTGGTTGGGGCAAAATGTCATGCTGCCATCAATGGCAAGTATTCGCCCGATATTGAAGATGTTAAAAAAGTTGCCATCTCTATTTTGAGACACCGCATCGTTAGAAATTACAAAGCAGAAGCCGAGCGTATCAGCATCGAAATGATTATTGATGAATTTATGAAAGAATAAACCTGATTCACATATTGTCAGTATTTTTGCATTTGTAACCCTCTTTAAACCATCATCATGAAAAAGAAAGTTCTTATTCCACTCATTGCACTGGCAATAATTTTGCTTATCATCTGGCAGTTTACCGGAAAATCAGGGCCTGCTACCAACATGATAAAGGTACCGGTGCAAAGCGGCGAGTTTGTAATTGCAGTGACCACAACCGGGGAATTACAAGCTGAGAATTCTGTAAATGTAATGGGGCCACAGAACCTTCGCTCAAAAGGAATCCGCATTAATGATATAAAGATTGATGACCTGGTTGCAGAAGGCACCATTGTCGATTCGGGTGATTATGTTGCTAAACTCGACCGGACTGAAATTGAAAACAGCCTCAAAGATCTGGAAACCGAACTGGAAAAGCTTGAATCGCAATTTACAAAAACCCTGCTCGACACCACCCTCAACCTCCGTCGCAAGCGCGACGATTTGGTTAACCTGAAATTTGGCCTGGAAGAACGGCAAATAGAAGTGGACCAATCGAAATTTGAACCACCGGCCACACAACGCCAGGCAAAGATCAACCTTGAAAAGGCAGAACGGACTTATTTACAAACTCTGGAAAATTACGATCTTGAAGTGGAAAAAGCCGCTGCGGAGATGCAGGAAGTTAATGCAACACTCCAGCAAAGACTTCGTGAAAAAGACCGGATGCTTGAGGTACTTGAGCAATTTACTGTCTATGCACCAAAAAATGGAATGGTAATTTACGCGAGAGACTGGAACGGAGCTAAGAAAAAAGTTGGTGGTACTATTTCTCAATGGAATCCTGTGGTAGCCACTTTACCCGACCTTCGTCATATGATCATTAAAACCTTTGTTAACGAAATCGACATTAGTAAAATCTCTAAAGGACAAGGGGTTGAAATAGGCGTGGATGCCTTCCCCGAGAAAAGCTATAACGGAGAAGTGATGGAAGTAGCCAATATCGGCGAAACAAAGCAGGGTTCAAATGCCAAAGTATTCGAAATTGTTATCAATGTCCAGGGTACTGATTCAATTTTAAGGCCGGCTATGACTACCAAAAATTCAATCATTACCGCCATAATCGATTCGAGCTTGTTCATCCCCCTCGAAGCACTTTTCAATACCGATTCGGTTTCTTATGTTTTTACCGATGGGCGTCGCTCCATTATCAAGCAGGAGATTATTACCGGCGAAAGCAACGAGAACGAGATCATTGTGGTAAAAGGATTGAAAGCTGATGACGAGGTATATCTTACGGTTCCCGAGGATAGTGATGCCCTGAAAATCCAGCGTATTGATGATTAGCAAGGAATCAATAAAAAGGCACGGTTACAACCTGAATACCGCGTACGAAGCAGTATTCATCAATAAATTCCGGTCGATACTTACTGCACTCGGGATTATTTTTGGTGTGGCTGCGGTTATCGCTATGATGGCCATTGGCAATGGTGCCCAACAGGAAATCCTTGAACAGATGAAAATGGTGGGGGTGAACAATATTGTTATCTCACCCGTGGCCGATTTAAGCTACCAGACCGATGGGCCAGGTGGAGGAGAAGATGGCGAAAGTAGTGACGCAGAAGGAAGCCCTACAAAATTTTCGCCTGGTTTAACCATGATGGATGTCGAAAGTATTCGTGAAGTTATTCCCGGCATCGAGCGCATTAGCCCGGAAGTGGTTTATACAGCTTATGTTATTAAAGATGGCGTCAGGCGTTCGGCAAAATTCTCAGGTGTAATGCCTGATTTTTTTGAAGTATTTGGCCTGGAACTGCAGGAAGGAAAGTATTTTAATGAGCACCAGGTAAAAAATGGTGCCAGGGTTTGTGTCATCGGACCTGAAGTAAAATCAAGATTTTTTAAAACTGAAAACCCCCTTAACAAAATGATCAAGTGCGGGGGTATCTGGCTTAAAGTTGTTGGTGTGTTGAAAAGCAGGATGGTATCCGAAACTGCCACCAAAGATTTGGGGGTAAGCGAATTCAGCAATACAATTTTTACGCCCATCAATACACTGCTGTTGCGCTACAAAGACCGCTCGCAGGTTCAGCCTGACGATGGTGGAACTTCATTTATGTTTTTTGGCGACTTTGCCATGTCCTCAAGTGCCGACCAGGCTGCCCTGCAAAGCCACCAGCTTGACAAGATCATCGTACAGATGAACAATAGCGATTACCTGAGCGAAACCGCTACCATCATCAACCGCATGTTGCTCCGCAGGCACAACGATAAAAAAGACTTCGAGGTGAAAGTACCCGAGTTGTTGTTGAAGCAGGAGCAACGCACCAAAGATATTTTCAATATCGTATTGGGTGCCATCGCCAGTATTTCGCTTATCGTGGGTGGCATTGGCATCATGAATATTATGTTGGCATCAGTAATGGAACGCATCCGTGAAATCGGTGTGCGAATGGCTATAGGCGCCAGAAGAAGTGATATTGTTTTCCAGTTTATTGCCGAGGCAACCATTATTAGTGTTTCAGGTGGATTTATCGGGATTATTCTTGGAGTAGTGCTGGCTCGTCTGATCATGCAGTTTGCCGATATTTTAACCATTGTTTCGCCGATGTCAATTTTTATTTCATTTGGCGTTTCAGCCACGGTGGGAATTGTTTTTGGCCTGATGCCCGCCCGGAAAGCTTCACGACAGGATCCGGTGACTTCGTTGAGGCATGATTAGTATGTTGAATTACCAATTTTTGACCAAAATTATTTTTAGAAAAAGTTCTTTAGTATTTGTGCTATGGAAATAGAAAAGCATTTTGACGACATATTACTAATGATTTCGGCTGCTAGAGAAAAAGCTATTCTTGCAGTAAATAGTCAGTTAATAGAGCTTTACTGGAATATTGGAAATTATATAAGCGATAGAGTTAATTCATCTGAGTGGGGAAAAGGTGTTGTGACAAACCTGTCAAAATATATTTACAGTAAAATCCCTGATGTTAAAGGTTTTTTCTCACAGAATTTGTGGAGGATGAAGCAGTTTTATGAAATTTATGCAGCTAATATAGAACTCTCATCAGTGCTGAGAGAATTAAGTTGGACGAATAATTTAATGATTTTTTCAAAGTCAACATCAGATAAAGAGAGAGCTTTTTATATCCAGCTGGCAATTAAGGAAAGATATAGTTCAAGGGAGCTTGAACGTCAAATTGATAGTGGTGTTTTTGAAAGAGTTCTACTTGCAAATGAAAATCTCTCAGCAGTGATGAGAGAAACTCATCCAAAATCCATTACTACCTTCAAAGATAATTATGTCCTTGAGTTTCTGTCACTGCCAGAAGTACATTCAGAAAAAGACTTACGAAAGAAAATAGTTTTACATTTAAAAGATTTTATTATAGAATTTGGGAAAGACTTTGCGTTTATTGGGGAGGAATATAGGTTGCCTGTTGGGAACAAAGACTTCAATGTTGACTTACTTTTTTTCCATAGAGATTTGCAATGCCTTGTAGCTTTTGACTTGAAGATTACAGATTTTAAACCTGAACATCTTGGTAAAATGGAGTTTTATCTCGAAGCCCTTGACAGAGATCTAAAAAAGGAACATGAAAAGCCAAGTGTCGGTATAATTCTGTGCAAAAGCAAGGATGCGAAAATTGTTGAATACGCATTGAATAGAACGATGTCGCCGGCAATGGTTGCGAAATATGAGACTGAACTTATTGACAAAAAACTTCTTGAACTAAAACTTGATGAATTCTTTCATTTGGCAAATAGTGAGGAAGAATAAAACATACGAGTATGAATTATCATAAACTCAACATAGCCCTAGTACTTTTTTTAACCTTAGGTCTGTGTTTGAATAGTTACAGCCAAACCCTCTCCAAACAATACACCCTTGAGCAGGTGATAGATATTGCACAGGAACAATCGCCGGATGCCCTTTCGGCAAAAAATAATTTTTTAAAAAGTTTCTGGCAATTTCGTGCTGATAAAGCGGAACTCCTTCCGAAATTAAACTTTGACGCAATGTTACCCAATTTTCAACGGCAAATTGTTAAAGAGAGTTTTGGCGGTAACGATTACTTTTTTGAATCTGCCCAGGTCAACACTTCTGCAGCACTTTCGTTTAGCAAAAACATTGGGTTGACGGGTGGACGGGTCTTTTTATCTTCCGACATTCAACGTATCGATTATTTGGATACTGCACTTACTTCTTATTTAACTAATCCGCTCAACATTGGCTACTCACAAGATATTTTCACTTTTAACAAATATCGCTGGTCGAAAAAAATAGACCCCATTAAGTACGCCGAAGCAAAGCAAAAATATCTTGAAAATGTTGAGCAAATATCGATCACGGCAAGCAATTACTTTTTTAATTTTTTGGTATCACAAATACAGAAAAAGATAGCCGATCAAAAATATGCCAACTACGATACTTTGTATAAAATTGCCATTGGCCGCTATAACCTGGGGAAGATACCCGAGAATGACCTTTTGCAGTTGGAGTTGCAATTGCTTCGTGCCGAGTCGGAGGTAGAAACCAGCAGTATCAATTTTGAAGACAGGATGTCGAGGCTAAAATCATATTTGCGCTTGCAGGATGATCAGGCCATTGAACTTATCCCTCCGGTTAAAGATATCGTCTTTTTTGACATTCCTGTTGACGAAGCTGTTGCCAAGGCCATCGAAAATAATTCAGTCAGCCTTGGTTTTGAGCGCAGGTTGATTGAGGCGGACATGGGTGTTAATTTTGCTAAACGTACGGATAGGTTTGAAGCAAGATTGTTTGCTCAATATGGTATGACACAACAAGGATTGCAGTTTGGTGAGGCATATCAGGACCCACAGCAAACCCAGCAATTGAGTTTTGGGATACACGTACCCATCCTTGATTGGGGCCTGGCCAAGGGAAATATAAAAATTGCTGAATCAGAGCGCGAAATAACCAGGACTGCTGTGGAACAGGAACAGATCGACTTTACACAAAGTATTTATCTTGAGGTGATGTACTTCAAAATGCAGCCGCGTCAACTCCAAATTGCTGCTAAGGCTGATACCGTGGCGCAAAAAGGTTACGTAGTATCGAAGCAGAGGTATATGATTGATAAAATTAGCATTACCGACCTTAATGTTGCGCAGGTTGATAAGGACAACTCAACAATTAGTTTTATCAAATCATTGCAGGATTATTGGGTAAATTATTACCGC
>Ga0075111_1001167_pt1 | contig 12202 bp, 9 predicted proteins | sample AntAceMetag02UKK_FD_69787 | JGI IMG/M metagenome (GOLD analysis project Ga0075111, IMG submission 69787) | Saline lake microbial communities from Ace Lake, Antarctica - Antarctic Ace Lake Metagenome 02UKK | ecosystem: Environmental > Aquatic > Non-marine Saline and Alkaline > Saline | place... | reverse complement strand
TGTCCCGTTAGGGACAAAATATTTCTAGAAAATAGCACAAGTCAATTAATAAGTCCCGTATGGGACGTAATATTCATCTGTTTCCGAGCTATGAATTAATCAATCGTGTCTCGCGGACTGCTTCGTCGGAGCTACAAGATAAGCAAGCTTTTTACCTTATTTGGATTTATAAGATATTTAGCCACATCAGTATTCCGCATATGCGGGATCAAATAAATATAGTATCTTTCCAACCTAAAAATTTAAAAAGAAAATTTGTATGCATTGGTCAGAAATTGAACGTCGCAGTCTCACAAGGTTCATGAGTTATAAGCCATCATTCTTTTTGCTCCTCCTGGTTTTAGCCGTGTTTACTTCATGCAGCAAAAAGACCATTCAAACCGTCTATCCAACACTGAGCGACGGGCGCTACGACAGTGAATTTCCTTATCGGAATTGTTCTCAGGAGTTGGATAAAATTTCGAAAACTGTAAAAAAACTCTACTGCCTGGTTGAATACGACCAGTATTTTTTTAATCAGGGCGATCGGATTAAAAAGGATTTTTTAGTTGACAACCGTTTCAAAAGCACGGCTTCTCAAAAATCATTTTTTAGCGAATCGGTGCATGGCACGGCTACAATAGTTTATAATGACGGCAGCCGGGTTGCTGTGTTGAGTTGTGCACATGTTGTAGATTATCCCGACACAATTTGCGCATACTTCTATGATGGGCTTGGGAGCAAAACCGATGTTCTCGAAAGTGTTTCTATCAAACGCAAGCAGCAAAATTTTATCCGCGATCTGCCCGGTGATGGGCTGCTCGAAATTATAGCCATGGATAAGGAGAGGGATATTGTTTTTTTGGGAAATAAATTTGATGATCTAGGCAGCAATATCAGGGTTTTTAAATATCCAACCGGAGAGGCCAAAAATTTGGAATGGGGTAGTTTTGTGTACATTTTAGGATTTCCGGGTGGCCATCAAATGGTAACCCGTGGCATTGTGAGCAACCCAAATCCCGGCACAAAAGGCGAATTCCTGATTGATGCACTTTTTAATCCAGGTGTTAGTGGAGGTGTTGTATTGGCAGTGAAAGATGGTGTGCCAAATTTTGAATTGGTAGGAATTGCCAGGGCTGTGTCAGCAAAATACAAGAATGTGATTAAACCGGGAAAGGAAAGCCATGAGGAGATTTATAATTCAAATATTCCATACGAAGGGGATGTGTTTGTAAAACTTGAGAAGGAGATTTATTACGGTGTCACTTTTACTATTTCCATCGAATCGGTTGCTGATTTTTATAAAAAGAACCGTAATGATTTTGTTTCCCAAGGGTATCAATTGGATAATTTTTTTGGGCTCAGGTAATTTTTCTATTTTTATAAAGTTTAAAATGAACAATTCACTAATTCAATAATGTTTCGGCTTAGTTTTGTTGTTAGAAAATAAAAAACAGAAGGTTTAATTTTGTAAAAAAAATAAATACGATGAGGTTTAATACAGTATTGATTTTCTCTATAATCGCTTTTTTAATTGTTAGTTGCGCCAGCAACAACCCTGATGACTCTGGCAAGGAGCAGAAGCCCCTTGTTAAGGTTCCTCCCAAAACTGCCAATACTAAACCTGCTGTGCCGCAGGTTGACCCAAATCTGGGAAAGAAAGCAAAATCCGGATTTAGTACAAAAATTGAACGTGGACAAAAGAGGCGGGAAACAATCAAGGATAAATTTGATGACAATGGCAACATGATTGAGCGTACCGACGTAATGTTCAATAAGTACGGCGAAGTAATGAAGAAAAATCGTTACACTTATAAGTACGACAATGCCGGACGCCGCCTTGAGCAGTGGTATTATGCTACTGAGGACAATGGGGATCCTATCATGTCGAATGTAAATTATTTGAAGTACAACGAAAATGGCTGGAAAATCGAAAATATTTTTATCTCGTATGATGCAGATGGAAACGAGGTGAGATGGGCCAAAAATGAGTTTGCGTATAACAACGACGGACGTATCATCCAAGATATATCCCTTGATAAACAAGGTATAAAGTTGTTAAAAGTAAATTACAACATTGTTGATGGCATGCTGGTTAGCGAAAACTTTACCTACTATAACGACAAGGGTGAAGCCCTTACCAAAAAGACCATTTCCTATAATGAAGTTGGGACCGTTATTGGGGAAAAAGAGGAATCGTTGAAGTAGAAGGAGCAGAGAGCTTAGGGCAAGGAGCAGAGAGCTTAGGGCAAGGAGCAGAGAGCTTAGAGTAGCTGGTAGAAAGTAGAGAGGGCGGAGTGAAGTGTGAGAAGGATAGTAATGTAATGGGAGTTCGAAGTTTTTGCGGTCAGTATTATTGGGTTTTGAATTCTCTTGTTGTTACATGCCTGTCCATAAAGTCGAGTGTTTGCTATAGAAAGTTCTCCAAAGGAGTCCTATGGACAAATTCAAGGCGTGAGAAAAATTCAAACCACAGTCCCGTGCGTACGGGATGAGGATTTGGATTTTGAGCAACAACGCAGAAGTTGGACGTTATAGACGGACACCAAGTAGCTTTTGCAAAACTTCGGACGGCATGCAGCGACGATTGAAAGATGGTTTTAGGGATGTTGAAAATCAAGAGTATTTAATCCTAATTTCACACTACACCTTCAGATTTCAATTTTTCCATACTTCCAATCCTCCCTCTGTCCGCCGAAGCCTAATCGAAGGTGGAACACTCCATAACTCCATTTCTTAGCATTTCTTAACACCGAATCGCCTGATATTCTTGCTATTTTTGCAAAAAAATTCACTAAAAAATTGGATATATGTTATTTGACCTTGAATTGATTAAATCAGTTTACGAGAAGTTTCCCGGCCGCATCGAAAAAGCCCGCAAGTTGTTGGGCAGGCCACTTACTTTAACAGAGAAAATTTTGTACGCCCACCTTTGGGATGGCGATGCTACACAAGAATTTAAAAGAGGTGTCGATTATGTAAATTTCGCACCCGACAGGGTAGCGATGCAAGATGCCACTGCTCAGATGGCCTTGTTGCAGTTTATGCAGGCCGGCAAAGCAAAAGTTGCCGTTCCCTCGACGGTACATTGCGACCACCTCATTCAGGCAAAAGAAGGTGCTGACAAAGATCTCGCAATTGCTAATGACGCGAACAAAGAGGTATATGATTTTCTCTCTTCGGTATCCAATAAATATGGAATCGGTTTCTGGAAGCCCGGTGCAGGAATTATCCACCAGGTTGTGCTCGAGAATTATGCTTTCCCTGGAGGGATGATGATAGGAACCGATTCACACACGGTAAATGCAGGTGGACTGGGAATGGTAGCTATTGGCGTTGGCGGTGCCGATGCCGTGGATGTAATGGCCGGGATGCCCTGGGAACTGAAGATGCCAAAGCTGATTGGAGTTAAATTAAGTGGTATCCTCAGTGGTTGGGCTTCAGCAAAAGATGTGATACTCAAGGTTGCAGGAATTCTTACCGTTAAAGGCGGAACCGGGGCCATTGTTGAATATTTCGGCCCTGGTGCCGAATCACTTTCATGTACCGGAAAAGGAACCATTTGTAATATGGGTGCCGAAATCGGTGCAACTACCTCCTTATTTGGTTACGACGAAAAAATGTATGACTACCTTAAGACTACAGGTCGTGAGGAAGTTGCCAACCATGCTGATAAAGTGGCTGTTCATCTTAATGGTGATCCCGATGTTTATGAGCATCCCGAAAAATATTTCGACCAGGTAATCGAGATTAACCTCTCGGAACTCGAACCATATATCAACGGGCCGTTTACACCTGACCTGGCAACACCTTTATCGCAGTTTGCCAAAGCTGTAAAAGACAATAATTGGCCTCAAAAAATGGAAGTTGGTTTGATTGGCTCGTGTACCAATTCATCTTACGAAGATATTTCCCGTGCCGCATCAGTGGCCCAGCAAGCACTTGAGGATGATCTTGAAGTCAAAGCAGAATACACTGTTACTCCAGGTTCTGAACTGGTAAGATATACTGTTGACCGTGATGGATATCTTGATGTATTCGAGAAAATTGGTGGGGTTGTACTCGCCAATGCTTGTGGCCCTTGTATCGGTCAATGGGCACGACATGGTGCTGATAAGCAAGAGCGGAACTCCATCGTTACTTCCTTTAACAGGAACTTTGCCAAGCGAAATGATGGAAATCCAAATACCCACGGATTTGTGGCCTCTCCCGAAATGGTAACTGCTTTTGCCATTGCTGGCGATTTAACCTTTAATCCAATGACGGATTATTTGATCAACAAAAAAGGTGAAAAAGTTAAACTTCAGGAGCCAAAGGGAATTGAATTGCCTTTGCAGGGGTTTGCTGTGGAAGATGCAGGTTACCAGGCTCCGGCCGAAGATGGCAGCTCTGTTGTTATTGATGTTGCTGAGGAATCGAAGAGACTTCAATTGCTTTCACCCTTCCAACCTTGGGATGGTAAGGATATCAAAGGTTTGAAGTTATTGATAAAAGCCAAAGGAAAATGTACTACCGATCATATTTCGATGGCTGGCCCATGGTTGAGATACCGTGGCCATTTAGATAATATTTCGAATAATATGCTTATTGGTGCTGTCAATTATTTTAACGATAAAACCAATTCCGTCAAAGATCAACTCGATGGAAAATACGAGGAAGTGCCTGCCACGGCCCGTGCCTACAAAGCTGCTGGTTTTGGTTCACTGGTTGTTGGCGACGAGAATTATGGCGAAGGGTCTTCACGCGAACATGCTGCTATGGAACCACGCCACCTTGGTGTTAGGGCAGTATTGGTGCGTAGCTTTGCCCGTATCCACGAAACCAACCTCAAGAAGCAAGGCATGTTAGGCTTAACTTTTGCCAACAAAGCCGATTACGATAAGATACAGGAAGATGATACCTTTGATATTGATGGCTTAACAACTTTTGCCCCAGATAAACTTTTAACTGTTGTTGCCCATCACAGCGATGGCACTTCAGATGCAATACTTGTAAACCATACTTATAATTCAGTTCAGATTGAATGGTTCAAAGCTGGTTCGGCTCTGAACCTTATCAAGCAACAGAATAAATAGTGTTTAAAAAATTTTGATAAAAAAGCCTTGAAGCATTTGTTTCAGGGCTTTTTTGTTTTATACGATTGACAAGTATTGTAAAACCCCCAAATTCGACATAGAAAATGTCATTTTGAGTTCCAAGCTCCATGGAAAGTGGCCTCAAAGTGAAATTACATAGCCCAGGTACTTTGGTTTTTGTGATGGAGACCTTCCAGGTTTTTGCTAATAAGTCTTTACTTTTGTTAAATTCTGGCATGTTCATAAATGAGAAACCTGGAAGGTCTTTTTACTCATTTCCAGTTCAACACTCTAAAACCGTTGTTATTAGTATCCCCGTGATATGATAAGCCTCATTCGATAACTTTCCTGTTCACCAGATCATATTTTTGACCACTTTTCAGTAAATAGAATTTACGACTTCCTTCTGGTAGTTTGGTGATTTTACCAACAACATGAGACCAATCATCTTTATCACGAACCTCCTGGTAAAAAGTTCCATCGTAAATGGCCACATAGCTTTTGCCCAAAACTTCAAACGTATTTCCACTGATAATGATGGTGGTATTTTCATCAAGGCCAATACCTAATAATTCTGGATGCGTATCAAGGATTTCAAAAATGTCAAATTGCCGGTTCATGGCCAATAGGTGCTGATCGATGGCAACGTTTTTAAGGAAACCAAATCCTTCCTGATGATCACCCATCATTACTATGTTGGTTTTTGTGTCACCCCGCACCAGAAAGTCAGTCTGGATAGATGCTCCGGCAGAACTTCCGCCAATTACCCCACCTCTTTCCAAAAGTTTTTTAAATGCTTCAAAGGTTTTTGTACCAGCATATGCATCTACCAATCTCCATTGCCGGCCCCCCAGAAACCAAATACCGTTAGCCTCCGAAATTGGCTTTGTAAACATCTCCATATTTGCTGTATCGCGGTTGCGGGTATGAAGAAAAGTGAAATTTCTGAAGCCATATCCCTCAAACCTAAGCTGTTGTTGATTATAGAGAGCCTCATGGATCTCGTCATCAGTTCTTGCTGTACTTACAATTACTATGGGAGCATCAGGGCCACCGGCAAGTTCCATAAATTTATTAAAAACAGATGTGTCAGACAGGCTTCCCCCAGCTATAACAAGGTGGCCTTTCTCAGGTCCAAAAGAATGATGAATTTTAGGTTCACTTTCGGGGTTGTTCTCATTGCAACTAAAAAGCGTGAGCATAGCTACCAGGGTGGCAAAAATAAACGATGTTCTAATTTGTCTTGTCAATAATTGTTTCAGTTTCATTCTGATGAAAATATGTGATGATTGTTTGCTTGGTTCACAAAAATAAGCAATTTGCCACGCTGCTCAAAACCATTATTAAAAGTAAATGATATTAGGTATAAGTAGCCCGAATCGTAGAGAGGAAAAGAGAGGGCAGGCACTCAAAGCAAAACCTTAGTTGTTTTTCAGCGCATTTCTCAACCTTTCCTCTGTTTCCTTCGAAGTTTTACAAACCGACAACCCACCCAGCGCAGTGCATCTTAATTCCACAGGCAGGCTTTTTCCAACTTTGTCCATGGTTTCAATTACTTCATCCAGAGGAATTACCGGATCAAAATTGGCCAGGGCCATATTCGCGCAGGAAAGGGCATTGCTTGCAGCCAGAATGTTTTTTCCAAGACAGGGAACTTCCACACGGTTGGCTACAGGGTCGCAAATCAATCCCAAAGTATTTTGCAATGCCATCGAAGCAGCGTTGATTGCTTGTTGTGTGCTTCCTCCGGCAAGTGTAACAAGTGCTGCTGCCGCCATTCCTGATGCTGCCCCACATTCGGCCTGGCAGCCACAAACTTCGGCAGCAAAAGTGGAACGGGTAGCAATGAAAATACCGATCATCCCGGTAGCCAGCATCGCCCGGGTTATTTCTTCGGAGGACAAATTCATTTTTTCTGCCGCAGCAATCACAGCTCCCGGAATCGTAGCGCATGAGCCAGCCGTTGGGGCCGCAACGATCACACCCATCGCGCTTTTACATTCCATGATGGCCGTGATGTTGAGGATCATTTGGTTCAGCAAGCCGGCATCCAGCAATTTACCCCCATTCATCTTCGATTGAAATGCTCCGGATTGATTGCCCAGGATCCTGTCTTTATATGCTGTCCCGGCCAGGCCTGCTGCAATCGAGCCTTGCATCACCGCTACGATTTCCAGCATCTGAATAAAGACCTGTTCTTTCGAAATATTCGCGCGAATGCTTTCATACTCCAATGCCAGTTCCCACAATTCAAGGTCTTTTCCCTGATTGTACTTCAACATTTCCTCGCAGGTCTGAAAGGGGACTGAAATAGTTTTTTGCGACAAAACCAGAAGTTGCGGTGAGATTTTTCGGATGGATTTAACTTGGAAATTCTCTTTTATTTCATCGATGATTTCGTCGGGGATAAATTCGCTGGATTTTACTTCAATGAAGCGGGTATTGGCCTCATGATTGATAGTGACTAAATCTGGATTCAGAATAACATTTAAAAAACTCGCACAATCAATGCTGCCTTTCTTGCAGAAAATCAAGGTCTCAAAAAAGTCCCCATACATCGAAACTTTTATACCATCAATTTCCAAAATCTCTATTATTCCACCACCGGTCGAAATAGCTTTGATTTGATGCTGCTCAGTTTTGTTTTTAAGGGTGAGACTGTAAGTGTTTGGGTGCGTAAAGCCGAAGTCGGAAATATTGATTTTAACTTTTATCCCCGCTTCGTTAATTAATCTTGCTGAATGCGGCAAGCGTTCATTGGTGGCATCCATTCCCAACAAACCACCAAACAGGCCCATGTCCGATCCCTGGCTTTTATGGGTAGTAGCAAGTGAGCCTTTGCTGTCGAATTCGATAACTATTTCCTGAATGTCTCCATCCATTAAGTCCCTGGCTATTTTGCCAATTCGTAAAGCGGCAGCACAATGCGAACTGGATGGTCCACGCATCACAGGGCCAATGACGTCATTGAAAATGGATGGGATTTGCATGGTTTGGCTTTGATGAAAATTCATTCTTTACTGAAAAGGATATGAGGTTTAAATCTCTACTAATTTCACGTCAACTTTATTCTACCCCAAGTTGCTGCCTTATCAGTTTGCACAGGCTTTCTCTTATTTCGGAGTGTCTTGGAACAGGAGATTTTTTGCCGTTTTGTGGGTTAGCATAAATATCGTGTTTTTTACCATGTCGTTTTAAATAACAACCGGCCTTTACCAATTCCCTAATGAAATTACCTCTTTTCATGCAACCTCAAGTTCGATTTCTTTCGATTGAATGTCGAGTCGGCTTGGTGAATCATCTTCCTTAATGAGCATATATGAATCCCTAATGTTGTCTTCTAATTCGTCCAGTGTTTCTCCCTGACTAAAAATGCCGGGAACCTCCTTTAGCTTTCCTACATACCAATTGTCATCAATCCAATATTCGAGTGTGAAATGTCGTTTCATATAGTTGTTTGTTTATTGTGTTTTACAAAGATAGGTCATTCCAATTAATTAACCCCATCGTTTTCTTGATTCCATCCCGTCAAATAATACCAATTTAACAGAAAAAAATAGGACTGACGTTTCCAGGTCTGCCAGCCGGCTGACGTTGGAAAGTCCCTTCCCGCTAAACTCTCTCACTCCATACTTTAGCTCACTCCTAATCCCGAAAAAACACAAATCTGCGAATTGTATAATTTTTCGAGGATGCCCGAAGTAAAGCTTCGGCACTTTAGGTGTTTTTGCTCACCTTTCCATTGTCGTTGCCAGCCGCTCGAAGTTTAATATACATATTAAATAGATATGACAAAAATAAAAAATTATTGCACTAAAAAAATGATTGCAAAACTTCGAGCTTACTTTAGTCACTTTAGCTCACTCCCAACTTTAGTTCACTTTAGCTCACTCCCAACTTTAGTTCACTTTAGCTCACTCCCAACTTTAGTCATTTTAGCTCACTCCCAACTTTAGTCATTTTAGCTCACTCCCAACTTTAGTTCACTTTAGCTCACTCCCAACTTTAGGCACTTCTTGCTCATACCCCAAATTCTTCCCTTTCTCAATTGCCGGCACTCCCTCTTTCATCCATTCTGGTTCGGGTACACCTTTAAGGTAATGATCGAAGAACTGGTACATGCGGATGTCCAGATCCATACGGTTGGGCCATTTGGTGAGGTTGTGTTCTTCGTTGTTATAGGTGAGCATCCAGGCCGGTTTTCCAAGCCGGCGCATGGCCACAAATAGTTCGATGCCCTGATACCATGGAACAGCCCCGTCGTTGTCGTTGTGCATGATCAATAGTGGTGTTTCGATTTTTGGAACATAAAATACCGGAGAATTTTCGATATATTGAATGGGTTTCTCCCAAAGTGTCCCGCCAATCCGGCTTTGTGTTTTCTCGTACTGGAACATCCGGCTCATGCCGCTTCCCCAGCGGATGCCGCCATAAGCTGAAGTCATGTTGCTTACCGGTGCACCTGCCATTGCTGCTTTGTAAAGATTGGTTTGTGTAACCAAATATGCCACCTGGTAACCACCCCAGCTTTGTCCCTGAATACCCATGTTTTCTTTATCGATAAATGGGAATTGATCCGTCATCGCAAGTGTACCGCTAACGATGGCACGATAGGCACTTTGGCCGGGATAACCTTCGAGGTAGGGAATGTCCGGAACGAACTCCACATAACCATTGCTTACACAATAGGTGGGATTGATTGTGGAACGGCTGGGAGCAGGATGCCTGAAAGTGTGGAACCTGTCGGAATATCTTTCGTAGAAATATACCAGCATAGGATACTTCTTGTTTTTATCCAGGTTTTCAGGGGTGTAAAGTAAACCATCCAATGGTTCGCCATCAGATGAAGTCCAATGCACCAGTTGCACACTTCCCCAGAAGAACTGATTTCTTTGCTTGTCTAATTGTGTGATTTGTACGGGTGCCTGGAATTTCATATTGCTCCACCACAGGTCAGGATATAATTCGAAGCTTGATTTTTGCCAGATGACTTTGTTTGTTTCTTTCGCCTTTTTCAATCCTGAAAAACTATAAGGGCCACTAAAAAGCTTTTCAGGTACTTTTTCTGATGTTGGCGAAGAGAGATAATAGCCACCATCTTTGGTGGTGTAGTTAAATCCTGAAAGGTGCATTTCTTCTTCAACGTACTCCAGCTCACGATCCAGTTTCAGATAACGAAAACAAATTTCATTTTCACGGCCCTTACCTGCCGTAATTCTTACCGGTTCATCTTTCCCAGTAGGGTCAAATTTCCAGATATCGTATTTGTCGTAAATCAGAATGTATTTATCATCTTCTGTCCAGCCGGCAAGCCCATAACTGCCGGGGAGTTGGGGCATGTCGTTGAGTTCGAAATAAAAATTGAAGGGCAAATCTTTTGTTAGTGAAACAAGCAACTCAGTTTCCACATCTTTCACATACCATGAAGAATCCGACACGGCCCACCACAAAATATATTTCCCACCTGGCGAAAACTGCGTGGCTGATTGTTGCTTTTTGAGTAGCTGCTTTTTCTCTCCTGTATTCAAATCCACAGCAAAATAGTCCCTGTAGCCAGCATTCCACGAAATCAATTGTTGATAGGGTAAATTGGAATAAGCCATGGCCACGTCTGTATTTCCTTTGTTGTAGGTCCTCACATCGGGCATGTCCTTATCGGCAATCTGAATCATCTTATCTTTATCAGGATAATACACTGCCAGATAATTTCTATTCTGTTCCTTTTTTAGTTGTTTCAATTGTTGGGGCTGGAGCAGTGGGTCTTTCCAGTTCCAAATATCTACATGTACTTTTTCTTCGTCAGGAAGCGTGTCTTTCGGTTTGACCTCAACCTTAGGTGCTGTCCCGAAAAACATTCGGTCTCCGTTTTCAGAAAATGACGGTGCTCTGTTTTCACTTACCCGCCAGTCTTCGATCAGCCCTTTTGTAATGCTGTCAACAACCACTTCCGTCTCTTTTTTCTTCTGATGCCAATAAACCAGGTCATAGTTTTTTTCTTTGGTAGTATCTGCCGAAAACACAAAAGCCAGTTGTTCGCCTTCCTTGTCCAGACCTGGCTTTTTTGCGACTCCTTCCGCCTCAAAAATAAGTTTGTCAATCTCTTTTTTAGCAATAAAATTGTAAACAAAAGTTGAATCTATTGAATCCTTCACTTGCCTGATAAATGAAAATAATTCCCCGTTTTTCGAAACATTATAATCCGTAACATCTTTAAATGAAAATGATTTATCCTCGATCACCTTTTTAATGACCAGTTCTGTACCATCACCTTTTTTCTTCTTTTTCTTTTTGGGCTTTTCTTCCTTTTTTGATATGGTGTCCGATTTATCCGTGGTATCTTTTACAGGCAATGCTTTTTCTAAATGATAGGCTAACCAGTCTGATCCATCTTTACCCATTTTAAAGGATTTAACCCGTGCTACTTTTGTTAAATGATTTTTCTCCATCACATAAATGCCAAGCGAATCCTTCGGCAGGTCATCCTTTTTCTTCTTGGCTAATTTCGCCTTCATCACTGTATCCTGTTCAGGCTTAATTTTGCAGGCAAGGAATTTTGAATCTCCCGAAAATTTAGCACTATAGCCTCTTGTGATGGAATCGTAGCGATTGGTTTCGCTGTTATAGATAAACAGCATTCCATCACCCTTCTGAGGATTGACTTCATAAACAACCCATCGGCCATCGTTGGATATCTGGGTTGATTTAATGATTTTCCAGCCCGGATAATCTGCATGGGTGATGGACTTTTTTGAATTATCTGTTTGTGAGTAGCCGAATGTGCAAAAAAGCAAGGCTGTAAAAAAAAATATCACTGTATATCTCATCTTTCATGGGTTAAGATTTCTGGCCAAAAGCCACTGAATTATTTATATTGCAAACATACACATCTTGATTGAATTTATTTGACATGAAGTATAATTGAAGAGGTTTTCTATCCAAACGCCAAACGCCAAACGCCAAACTCCAAACGCCAAACGCCAAACCCATTACACTGAGCCATTTTTTACGCATACTGCCCCAGGCCTAAGTAGTGTCCGTCCATAAAGTCGGTTGAAAATTGATTTTGTGCATGTTTATATATGCTTTCCTGTACCTATTCTGTTTGAAATTATGTACACATACAAATCATTGACATGTGTTTTTGTTTT
>Ga0075111_1001165_pt1 | contig 12208 bp, 6 predicted proteins | sample AntAceMetag02UKK_FD_69787 | JGI IMG/M metagenome (GOLD analysis project Ga0075111, IMG submission 69787) | Saline lake microbial communities from Ace Lake, Antarctica - Antarctic Ace Lake Metagenome 02UKK | ecosystem: Environmental > Aquatic > Non-marine Saline and Alkaline > Saline | place... | reverse complement strand
TGCCATTTTTTTTATTTTAGCACAAAGGTAAATATATTCTACACACATAATTAAAGTAATGAACATGATCAAAAAAATTGCTTGTTGAATTAAACCCAGGCAACCAAATTAGGTAACATTGCATCTGTTATAGATACAGATACTAATCTTATGAAAAAACTTCTATTTATTCTAGTATTGTTATGTAGTGCTATTCTTGCTTCTGCCTATCGGGTTGACACAATTAGAATTGAGAGCAAATCAATGAACAAACCCATTTCCAACATCGTAATTATACCTGACAATTATTCTGCTCAACAAAAGGGCTTCCCTGTATTGTATTTACTTCATGGTGCTGGTGGGGATTATACTAATTGGGCATCAAAAGTCCCGGACATTAAGGATTGTGTTGATAAATACAATTTCATTATTGTATGCCCTGATGGCGGTTACACAAGCTGGTATTTTGATAGCCCTATTGATGAACAAATGAAATACGAAACTTATATTGCGAAAGAACTTATTGATGCAATTGATATTAAATATAATACCCTGGATGATAAGACTGGACGGGCTATTACAGGTTTAAGCATGGGTGGCCATGGAGCCTTTTACCTTGCGTTCAGGCATCAGGATATTTGGGGTGCAGCCGGAAGTATGAGCGGATGCCTGGATATCCGGCCTTTTCCAAATAATTGGGAAATCTCGAAACGATTGGGAGATTATTCCAGACATCAGGAACTCTGGGAGGAGAACACGGTAATTAATTTGGTATATTTATTGGAGGGGGGGGTGAAGGTTTAAAGCTAATATTCGATTGTGGCTATCAGGATTTCTTCTACGAAGCCAACAAACAATTGCACGAAAAGTTAGTTGAAAGAAACATACCTCATGATTACATCGAACGGCCTGGGGGGCACGATTGGGATTATTGGTCAAATTCTATAAAATATCAATTGCTATATTTCAATAGGTTTTTCTATCAGCAAACACCTCTGTTTGCAAACTAAACTGCTTTGAAACATATTCAACTTAACTTTGGCGATAATAACAAGGTAGCGTGCATTGATTGATAATGATGGTGAACAGTCATATTTTTTTATTTACACATTAGCTTTTATCATTCATTTAATGGCTTTTATAAACAGATCACTTATTTTTGCAACATGAAAAATTTTCCACCTTTTTTATTCATTCTTTTATTAATGGCCATCAATCCGCTAATGGCCCAACAAGTGCACATCAATGAGTTTATGTCGTCCAATACCACAACGCTTCAGGATGCGGATGGCGATTATCCAGATTGGATTGAACTCTTCAATTCGGGCAACGAAAGCATCAACCTTGAAGCTTACATGATTTCTGATGATACACTGGTCCCTGAGAAATGGATTTTCCCTTCAATAACAATGCAGCCAGGTTCATTCCTGATCATTTTTGCAAGCGATAAAGACCGTTACGATACCACAGAGCTCCATACCAATTTCAAGATAAAATCAGAAGGGGAATATTTGATCCTTAGCAATCCCGACGGGCTGGAGCTTGATCGGATTGATCCAATTGAACTTGCTTCAGATATGAGCTTTGGCCGCTACCCCGATGGCACCGAAGCTTTGATGGTATTGGGCAACCCTACACCTGGATCAGCTAACGTTTCAGGTGCATCGTTCCTCAATTTTTCTGCCCAGGCAGGATATTATACTTCGTCACTCAAACTCGGTCTATCAAGTACAAACCTGAACGATAATATTTATTTTACTACTGATGGCAGCATTCCCAATCAAAATTCAACATTATACACTGATTCTATCCCGCTTGATTTTATCGATCCCTTGCCTAATCATTTTGCAAATATCCCCACCACACCCGATCCAATGCACGATCTCTATAGAATGTGGACCCCTCCGGAGGGACCTGTGCCCAAGACCAATATCATCAGGGCAGTAGCTTACAGGAACGCTACGCAGCAGAGTGCGATTTATACAAACACTTATTTTGTCGATCCTAATATGACAGAAAAATATCCTTACCACATTATTTCGATTTCTACCGACAGCATCAACCTTTTTGGTTTTGATGAAGGGATTTATGTGCCTGGCGTTTTCTTTGATTCAACCAATACCGACTGGACCGGGAATTATTACCAGAAAGGTGATGAGTGGGAAAGACCGATTCATTTTGAATATTTTGATGAGGATGGAGATCGTGTTGTAAACCAGGATGCCGGTGTGCGTGTCCACGGAAAGATTACACGCCATGCTGCGCAAAAGTCGCTTCGGATATATGCCCGCAGCGAATATGGAAAGAGCTATTTCAATTATCCATTTATGTTAAATACAGACCAGGATGAGTTCAAGCGATTGATCCTACGAACTACCTTTGCCGACGGTTCTCAAACCATCATCAAGGATTTGATGATTACTGATCAAGTACTGGAATATGACCTTGACCTGACCCATTACCGGCCAGTTGCAGTTTTCATCGATGGGGAATATTGGGGGACACACTCTATCCGTGAGCGGATTGACAAATATTACATCTCATCATTATATGGTGTAAATCCCGACAGCCTCGATTTATTGGAAAACAACATGACCGTTATAGAAGGTAGCAAGGATGATTACCAGGATATGATTGACTATATCGACGCGAACGACCTTGCCGAAGATGAACATTACGAGTACATAAAAACCAGGATGGATGTGGACAATTATGTTGATTACCTGATTGTTCAATTGTATTTTAGTAACATCGATTGGCCGGGGAGCAATACAAAATACTGGCGCGAACAAAAAGAGGATGCCAAATGGAGATGGATACTTTTTGACCTCGACAACACCTGTTTCGACTACACCTTCAACAGCCTCGACTATGCAACTTTTGAGGGGGATACTTCCTGGCAAAACCCTACATGGTCAACTTTCCTTTTCAGGAACCTGCTTAAAAACGAAAATTTCGAAACACAATTCCTCGAGCGTTTTGCTTATCATTTGAACCATACACTGCAAACGGATTCGATGCTGAATCAAATTGATGAATTTACCGCTTTATATGCTCAAATGATTGAAATGCATATCCACCGCTATAATTTCCCCAGGAGCTACGATGGATGGGTGGGTGATATTGGCTGGGCATTAAAGCAGTTTGTGGACATGCGGCCTTGTGCCATGACTGAATTTATACTCGATTATTTTGATCTATTACCGGATGAGTTTGGATTTACTTGCAATACCGGCATCGATGATATTGCTACCAACCTTATTATTTATCCTAACCCGGTACACTCGATGGCCAAGGTTAAATTTAACAATTGGCCGGACGATAAAGCGCAACTCCAAGTTTATAACGAAACAGGGCAATTGACTTTGGAAATGCCGCTGAATATTTCTGATGGAAAGGTTCTCGATCATATCAATTTTTCCGGGTTGAAACCTGGTTTATACTTTCTCAGGATTTGGGGCAACGAACAATCGGTAGTTATAAAGTTGATAAAAACCGCTGAATAATATGTTTGTGAAAATCCGAAAATCAATCATCATATTACTGCTTGTCCTCAGCAGTAGCTCAGCATTTTCGCAGGTCAAAGAGTATTTTATTGTTTGCGACCCCGATGAATTTGCCTTCATTTACGAAAACTTCGAAGAGGACATTTACATTCCTATTTCGATTACCTACGATGGCGCTACCTGGGCTGATGCTGATATGCGCATCCGTGGTGATGGCTCACGTTACCTGCCTAAAAAATCGCTTAAAATAAGGTTTAATGATGAACCTTTTGTCAATGGCAGGGACAAGCTCAACTTCAATGCTGAGTACGAAGACAAGAGTTATATCAGGGCATTCGTTAGCAGCCGTGTTTTTAAAATGGCCGGACAAAAGTGTTTCGATACCGACTTTGCACGCCTTTACCTGAACGGCAATTTTCTTGGCTTGTACCAGATGACCGAAAATATGGATGAATTTTTCCTGGAGGCCAATGGTTACGACCCGGATGGAAATCTTTTTAAAGCAACCAAAGATGGTGCTTGTTTGAGTATTTATGATGATCTTACTAACTTCTGGGAACAGAAAACAGGTTCTGGAAATAAAGAGGATCTGGCGCTATTGATTGAAGAAATCAACCAGGTGAGTATAGATGAATATCCGGTCTTTTGCAACGAAGATTTAGACTACGACCAGGTGGTGAACATGATCGCCTGTAATATGGTGCTTTCAAATCAAAGCACCTATTACCATAATTACTATATGTTTCGCGATGCCAATGGAAGCGGAAAGTGGGAGATGATCCCCTGGGATTTGGATAAGACTTTGTCGATTTATTCCTGGCGAAATTACACCTATAGTTCAGCACCCTGGACATCTGACAATCCTTATCCTGAAAAAGCCATTCTCAATCCGGCCATGATGAATGATATTAAGGAACGTACCAACGAAATTTTTGATCAGGCTTTTAATACAGCTATTTTGTGGCCAATGATTGACAGTTTGGTAACGGTACTTCAGCCATCGGTGGAAGAGGATACTACTGACGATATCCAAAATATAGATGAATGGCTAAACCAGGTACAAGCTGAAAAAAGCTATGTGGCCAATTTTCCATCGCAACTCAATTGGTTTTTCGATCATGTGCAAACTTCGTTTACAGCCGAATTAACACCTGATCCTTTATCACCAGACGTGACTTTCAATTGGTCGCCTTCCATCGATCCTGATGGGTTTCCGATTGAATATCGCTTTCTATTGACATCAGGCACTCAGTTTGAGCCCGAACTTACTACAGTTTATGACGGGCTTACAAGCACTGCGTTGACATTAGAAAACATTGAACCAGGGGATTATTTCTGGAAAGTAATTTCCATTGGTGCAGATGGCCAGGAAGTGGAATCCTTCGATTCGAGAAACCCGCTGGAAATCCGTGAAATCCAAATCCTCCCCTGTGTTATCGAAGAGGATTTAGTATTGACAATGGATGAATCCCCATACCTTATCAATTGTGATATCCTGGTTTTGGCTGGGATAAAACTCAGCATCAACGAAGGTGTTGAAATTGTATTTACCGATGATTATGGATTCAGGGTATTAGGAGAGATTGAAGCTATCGGAACAAAAGAAAACCCCATCATTTTCAGGCCTGGACCGGGCCAGCCTTATTGGGACATTGTTAAAATGGAAAATGCAAGTGGCCTGTGCAAGTTTAGGCATGTTCAGTTTTTTAATGGAAGGTTGGATGCTATAAATTCAACTGTATTGCTCAAAAATGTTTATATCGAAAATACTCGGGAATTAAATTATTGGGATGGGCTCTTTACCTCAACCTTCGGAAATATTACGGTGAAGGAAAGTAGTTTTTCAGGGAATAATACCGGTGAGGGATTGATTTTTTCTTTGCCTGAATCAGCCCTTGTTGAAAACAGTTATTTCTACCAAACCCCCGACGCCATTGAATATTTACATTACAATGGAGGAATGGTGAGGAATAACGTGATTATCGATTGCCACGACGACGGTATCGACTTCGACAACGTGCATAACGCCACCATCGAAAACAATGTCATTTTTAATAATTTCGACAATGGCATCACCCTCGACACCTGCATGAATATTACCGTGAAGAACAATCTTGTGGTGGGCTGCACACAGGGGATCAACCTAAAAAATAATGCACACGCCTTGCTCATCAACAATACGCTTTATCAAAATGGCAACAGCATCTGGCTTTACGAAAAATATGCCGGTAGCGGTGGCGGCCATGCCACCATCCTAAATACAATTATTTCGCAGACCACTGGCCTGGTAATAGATGCCGATGAACTGTCGAGCTGGACCATTGATTATTCGCTTTGTGACACAGAAGAGATTAATGGTGTTGGAAATCTTTTCGAACAACCCGGATTTATAGCACCGGCTGACAGCAATTTTACCCTCCTACCCGACTCTCCCTGCATCGATTCTGGAGATCCTAATAGTCCGCATGACCCGGATGGGACCCGTGCAGACATGGGGGCATATTTTTACAACCAAGGTGAATTTGATGTGATTTTCAATGAAATCAATTATAAATCGTCACCTGATTTTTATACCGAAGATTGGCTTGAGCTGTACAATAATGATGATGTGCCGGCTGATTTATCCGGCTGGATTTTTAAAGATAGTGACGACAACCACCGTTTTGAATTTCCTTATGGTACGGTAATCGGGGTGCATGAATATCTGGTACTTTGCAGCGATATGGGATTGTTTTCGCAGATGAACCCTGATGTAGAAAATATTATTGGGAATTTTACTTTTGGCCTAAGCAGTGGCGGTGAGGTAATCCGTATGTACAACAATACCGGTACATTGATAGATTCGGTGGAATATGGGACAGAATTCCCGTGGCCCGTGGAACCCAATGGTGATGGCCCTACATTAGAACTCAGGAACCCTATTCTTGATAATTCCCTGGCAGAAAGCTGGTGCACCTCCATTGATTTTGGCACACCTGGAAAAATAAATAGTTGTTTCGAAACTGCTATCAAAGAAAACGCTGTAAAACCATTTTCTGTAAATATTTTTCCAAATCCTGCTAAGGAAAAATCTTTTCTGGAATTTAGCAGCAAATTAAGTGGAAAGTTGAACATCATCATTTATAACAATAATGGTATGCCATGCAAATATTACAATAAAGAGGTGCACGGCCACACGCTGTATGAAATTGAAATTGATGATTTGCCCGGGCCTGGGATTTATCTGGTGAATCTTATTTTGTATTCGAAAGGACAGGCTTACAAACAGCAGGCAAAGTTGCTGGTAATTGAATAGAACGTCATAATATCACATCAGTTTAGGATAAGAATCATTGAGACAATATTTCGCTACAATTAGTTCAATTTGTTTAATTCGATGAATTATCCCTTTTAATTTCTTCTTCCTTCCAATTAAGTCAGTAAATTTGGCCATCCAAAACTATTGCTAATGAAACTAAAATTACTAATTGCCCTGATGCTTGCTGCCAGTATGATTGGCTGCGATCAAAAAACTCCTACCGATGGAGAGACCTTAATTCAACTGAATTATGACCAAAACGAAACAGTAACTTATTACGAAGCCATCGAAGCCTACCAAACTTTGGCCGACCATTACCCGCAGGCAAAACTTCTGAGTTATGGAGTTACAGATGCCGGAAAGCCGCTTCACCTTTTTGTAATGTCGAAGGACAAGGATTTTGATCCTGAATCGATACGGGATGAAGGGAAAAGTATTGTGCTCATCAACAACGGCATCCATCCCGGTGAACCGGAGGGCATTGATGCCAGCATATGGTTTGCTGATGATGTGCTCAGAAATAAAGATGGAATGGCTGCTTTGCTCGATCATTCGGTGGTTTGTATTATCCCGGTTTATAACGTGAACGGTTGCCTCAACCGAAGTGCTTTTCATCGAACGGGGCAAACAACACCAAAAGAATGTGGCTATCGTGGCAACGCAAAAAACCTTGACCTGAACCGGGATTTTACAAAACTGGATACAAAAAACGCGCAAGCATTCACCACCATTTTCAGGGAATGGGATCCGGATGTATTTTTAGACACACACACCACCAACGGATCTGACCACAAATATGTGATCACGCTCATCCCAATCCAACCCAGCGGATTGCCTGTTGATTTAGGCAATTTCTTTCGCAATAAAATGATCCCTTTCTTATACGAACAAATGGCTGATACGGATTATGAGTTGATACCATATGTGAATTACATGAACCGGTCGCCAAAAAGCGGCATCAGTTTGTACATCCAAACTCCACGATTTTCAACGGGCTATGCAGGCCTGTTCAATTCGCTTGGCTTTATGACCGAGAATCACATCTACAAAGATTTTCCTGACAGGGTAAGATCGGTGTATAATTTCATCCGGATCATGACAGATTTTGCCAATGAGAATGCTAAGGAAATTATTCAACTCCGAAAGGAAGCAAACGATGAAACCGCGCAAGAAAAGGAATTTGCCCTTGACTGGCAACTCGATACTACCAAATTTGAAATGATCAGGTTTAAAGGCTACGAAGGCGAAATGGGCATCAGTCCGGTAACAGGGCTTGAACGCTTTGGCTACAACCAGGATAAACCCTACGACACCATGGTACCGTTTTATGATTATCATTTACCTGAAAAAATTGTGGTTGCCCCAACATATTACATCCTTCCACAAGCCTGGGAGGAAGTGGTAGAGCGGCTTGAAATGAATAAAGTAAAAATGCATCGCTTGGCTAAAGACACTGCTTTTGAGGTTGAGCGATATTATATCACCGATTATGAAACTTCCAAAAGGCAGAACAACTGGCATAGATATCACAATAAAGTGGAGCTTGGCCCAAAGGTAGAAATCGTTCAGTTTTACGAAGGTGATTACATTATTCCGATGAATCAGGAAGCCAACAAATACATCGTGGAAATGCTGGAACCCGAAGCATTGGATTCATTCTTCAGGTGGAACTTTTTCGATCCCTGCCTCGAAAGCCGCGAGTATTATTCATCCTATGGTTTTGAAGAAAATGCACTGAAATACCTGGATGAGCATCCTGAATTCAAAAAGGAATTTGAAGAAGCAGTGAAAAAGAATCCTGAATTGGCCAAAAATCATCGGGCTCAATTAGGTTATATTTACAACAATACCGAGTGGGCCGATAACCGTGTTGGGAGATATCCGGTGGTGAGGGTGAATGGGGAGGTGGACTTGCCTTTCAAATAAAAGGGATATTACCGTAACTTTTGAATATCATCATTTGTTAAACCGGTATATCGAATTATTTTCTCGATTGATTCGCCGTTTGCAAGCATTTCTCGTGCAATACTAATTTTTTCATTCTCCCGGCCTTCCTCCAAGCCCTCTTCAAAAGCTGTATCTAATGAATTTTTCATATCCCTGTAATATTTCAAGCTATCCTCGTAGGAGCGAACTTGATCAGGTGTAAACTTAGCAATTTCAGCGGTTTCAAATAACCTTTCAAATATCCTCTCACGCAATTTGTCTGGTATCTTATCCAACCTATTCAGGTTACGGATTACATACAGCCATTTATCAAAACGTGAACCCAACTGATCTATCGTTTTGTTAAACTTTGGCATTTCAAGATAAATAAAGGTAAGCTTATTATAGAATACCTTGTTCGTGCTGATGTCCGAAAGTTTAACGTCATACCTGAATTTATCAGGCTGGTCTTTATCTTCATCAAATACAAAATCAAGGATGGCTATGGTATAAACAGCTTTAAGTTCATAATTCCAATCAGCACGTTTTGCCTGCTCCCGAATCATGAAGGTGGAGTAATAAACGGTTCTATCTTTAAAAAAGTTCTGTTTGGTTTTTTGTAATTCAACAATAAACTTCTCACCTTTTTCATTCACACAATAAAGATCGAATATTGCTTTTCGATCGATTTCCGTGGCTCCGACATGCTCGTTTTTAATGTAAGTCAAATCCTTAATTTCGCCTTGTTCCTCCTTTAAAAGCTCATTTAAGAAATCCAATAGTAAATCTTTGTTTGGCTCTTCCCCAAACAATTTTTTAAAACCGTAGTCGGTAAAAGGATTTATGTATTTTTCTGTAAACTCTGTCATTTTATTCTTTTTGTCAAAGTTAGTATTTTTTTCGTGGCCTTAGTCTTATAAAAAACCGGAAAAAAGATACTATTATAAATTCGAATCTTTTGCTACCTTTGGATAAGCACCTTCTGCATCTCGCGGTCTCCACCCCGCGAAACCTTCAGTAAATATATCCCATCTTCAAAATCATTCACGGGTATTATAATTTGACCATCAGGGCATTCACGTGAGAAAACTACCTTCCCACTGATATCGTTCAACTGTACATTACAAGATGAGCTTGCATTCCTCAACTCAATGTTGAGAAATTCGTTGGCCGGATTTGGGAACAAGCGTGTTATCAATTTGGGCGAGGAATTGTTTTTTTCATCAAGCCCGGTATAAATATCATAAAGTGGGAGATAATCCACAAAACCTAATGACGGATCATCGGGCTGATGGAAGATGTGCATCTCCACACTATCGGGATACATAGTTCCCCAATAATTATTCTGGGCCATAATATCATCGGGTGTATTATTATAAAAATCATAAACTTCGCCTTCGTTTCCATTATCAAAAAACTGATTTAAACCCGGGCTAAATTCATTTTCTATTTCACCAAAGTTAGGTTTTGCAGTGCCTTGTATTGTAATGCCCCAGAGGTTGCCGGTGATTTTGTTACCGCTAACTAAAGATTGGTTACTTTCATTTCCATAAAAATTAATACCACTACCACCAAGCATTGGGCTGCCTTGCGTATTGTTATCTTCAATCACATTATTTCTGATGATCGATCCAATATCATTTCCATATTGAGTAATCCCGTAACGGTTCTGGATGATGCCATTTCCTTCAATGCGGCATTTCAATTCGCCACCGGCGAGTGTGGTAACAGCAATTCCACCAACCTGGTCGTATCCTGCATTACCAATAATATCGCAATTGATGATTCGGATGCTATCAGTACCGGATGTTCCCAAATTGATTTGTGGCATATTGGTATTTGAACTTACGTTGCCAAATAAATAGCAGTGGTCAATTTGAGGCGATGAAGCACTGTTAGCTCCTGACAAAACTGCTGGCCCTGCATTTTCCATAAACTCACAATAAGTGATAATAGGATGGCTTTGATACAGGTCGATGGTGCCGGTGCAATGGTCCTGGTTGAAATCATTGAACATACAATTCAAAAATTCCACTTCTGATTCAACAAGTTTTATCCCTCCGGCATTTTTAAAGTGTACCTTTTCCAAAAACGATCCCGTCGAGTTTTCAAACCTGAAACCCATGAAATAATAATTTCCCTGTCCCTGGCCTTTGAAGGTTACCACATCCTGCAAGCTGAGTTCTGTAAAAAGGATACCATTGACGGTAATTAAAACTTCAGGGTGACAAATAACCATGGTTTCGGTATAAAATGAAATCGTATCGAATGCCAGGATATTCAGGTCTTCCAAAATTTCGTAATCGTTATCTCCATTAAGGATAATAACGCCGTTTGAATTTGCCACCAGGTCATCCATAGTCCAGTTTACACCAATGCCGGGGGTTGAATATTGGGCGTTGATGTTGATAACGATGAAAAATCCCAGGATAAAAAGTATTGATTTGTTCATGATACTGATTTTTATGCAAAGGTAATCCAAACCATTATTATCGATGTGCGACAAACTAAAAAATAGAATCCGAATGACACGGATTATACAGACATTCGCGGATGTTCTATTTTCGTTCATCAGTGATTATCAGTGTAATCAGTGTCATCTGTGTTCCAAATAAAATTTGACTAGGACAATCATCGGACATCAATATTTTTTATTCACCTGACTTCCTATCGCTTTTATTACTTTTGCGCTATCAGCAAAATTGCAATAAATCAGGGAAAAACGTTATGAGTGAACTTATTAAGCATGAATGTGGCATTGCCTTGCTAAGATTACGAAAGCCATTGGAATATTACCTTGGGAAATACGGGACGAGCTTTTACGCGCTCAACAAAATGCACCTGATGATGCAAAAGCAGCACAACCGTGGGCAAGACGGTGCAGGGATTGCTAATGTAAAACTGGACATGGATCCCGGTGTAAAATATATCAACCGCTATCGCTCGAACACCTCCACTCCTATTGTCGATACTTTCAACTATATTTATTCAAAGTTCATTGAAATTGAGAAGGAGCACCCAAAGCTTTTGAAGGATGTAAACTGGCTGAAAAAGAATATGCCATTTTCCGGTGAGGTTTTTTTAGGGCACCTTCGCTATGGAACTTTTGGTGGGCACGGTGTTGAGAACTTACACCCGGTGATGCGCGAAAGCAACTGGATTACAAAAAACCTTGTACTGGCCGGCAATTTCAATATGACCAATGTGGATGAGTTGTTTGGGCATTTGGTGGAGTTGGGACAGTATCCAATCGAAACCACCGACACCATTACAATACTTGAAAAAATTGGGCACTTTCTTGATGAAGAAAATGAGGTGCATTACCAAAAGTATAAAAAGCAGGGCCTGGTGAAGCGCGAAATTTCGGACAAAATTGCTGAAGACCTCAACATACAGCAAATCTTGATCAACGCAGCCAAGCGCTGGGATGGTGGCTATGCCATTGCCGGAATGCTGGGCCATGGCGATGCTTTTGTAATGCGTGACCCATCAGGGATCA
>Ga0075111_1001160_pt1 | contig 12234 bp, 11 predicted proteins | sample AntAceMetag02UKK_FD_69787 | JGI IMG/M metagenome (GOLD analysis project Ga0075111, IMG submission 69787) | Saline lake microbial communities from Ace Lake, Antarctica - Antarctic Ace Lake Metagenome 02UKK | ecosystem: Environmental > Aquatic > Non-marine Saline and Alkaline > Saline | place... | reverse complement strand
ATATCATCTAAGCTAATCTCATCGTCATCATCTAATTCCAATTCAATCTCATCAGTCTCGTCTTTCAGACTTTCATCCTTTTCAGTTTTTTCTTCTTTACTTTCTTCATCGCCCATCAAATCGCCAAGCAGATCTTCCTCTTCAGCATCATCTTCTCCAGCACTTTCTAGTAACGCAATATTTGCATCGATATCATCTAAGCTAATCTCATCGTCATCATCTAATTCCAATTCAATCTCATCAGTCTCGTCTTTCAGACTTTCATCCTTTTCAGTTTTTTCTTCTTTACTTTCTTCATCACCAAATAAGTCTTCGTCATCAGTATCAACTACCGCGCCAACTTCTTCGTCATTTTTACTTACTATTTCAATTTCATCTATTTCAGTATTACTCAGGATTTCATCCAAATCCTTTTCTAAGACATCTGCACCCTCGGATTTAGCCTTTACAGAATCATTATCCGCTAAGGTAATTTTATCTAAGCTCAACAAGTCCTTTTCAATATCAACCAAATGATCGCTTAATTCTGCGAGCTCAATATTAACAGTCTTGCTTTTTACCTGCTTCGGGTTCTCTTCGACATCTAAATCAGGAGTTTTTTTTATGTCATCTAAAGAATAGTCTCCATCACCAAATAAATCATCTTCAATTAATTCACGTAGTTCATCTTTGTTTATACCCATTATAAATTCTCCCAATCATAGTCGTCTTCATCATCACTGTCAGTAAGATCATCTCCAGTTGATTTTTCATCTAAAACTGACTCAAATTCATTTTCTTCATCCTCTTCAATATCTTCATCAAAAGCATCTATGAGTTCATCGTCACCATCTTCTGATTCTAATTGGGGAAGTATATCGGCAACTTCATCAGAATTAATCTGTTCAATTAGTTTAATCGCTAATACGTTTTTATTTAAACCACACTCTGCAGTAAATTTTAATTCCTCACCAATAACTGCATCGACTAAATCTCCGACAGGCTTTTTTAGTAATAACACATCCCCACTCTGAATTGATTGCAAATCACCTAAGGTTAAGTTCACTTCGCCGAACTTAACCTCAACAGTTGTATACATTTCTTTTTTTATAGTGGGACTCAATACTATTTGTTGAAAATTTTGCTTAAAAATAATTCTATCGAAAAATATCTCTAAATTATCTTTCGTAAAAGCAAAAACAATATGACAAGGCTCATCGTGAGATGAAATAAGTAAAGAAAAATCAAATACATAATAACCATCTAAATTATGGATTAAGCCATTTTTCTCTTTCTTCCCATAGTCAGTATCAAACTCACATTTGTTTGTTGCTAAGTTGCATTTCCTTAGGGAATCCAGGAATGTATCTTTAAAAAATTGTTTAAAAACAATCTGTTCAAGTTCTGTATATGCTATGTCGATAGAACTATCTTCATTCACACCAAATGACTGATTTATAAGGTATTTAGCTAAAACACTATCAATTTGTAATGTAAAAAAATGATCAGCTTCCTTTAATTGGTAAATAACATAGTTTGAATTTTTTGAGCTATAGTCTTGATATGCAACTTGCTCTGATTGAAAGCCAGTTATCATAAATGAGACTGGAAACAATGATTCAAACTTTTTTTTCCATATTTGTAAAAATTTCTGCAACTTATTTTGGTGCTTTATAATTTCTGATCGCGGTATCAGCGAAACCATATGAGTTGGAGTAGATGGCTCAAGATCTTCAGGACTATAAAGATGCCAGTCTTTCAAACTGTTTGGAAATTCTATCGCGACTTTTTGACTCATTTACTACTCCTTATTATGATCCCAACTGTTGTATTATATTTTCTATTTGCTGACTCGCAATTTTTACAGCAGTTAAACTAGCAGACATCGCTCGCTGCACCTCCATTGCATCGACTGTTTCTCCTATAAAAAAAACATTTGATTTCTCAACTGCACCTGAAACAACTTCACCCATACCATTTAAGGATGGAGCATTTGGTGTAAAGGGAATACCAGCAGCAGGAGTTGCCTTATAGGTAGTCCCATCATGTTGAATTAAGGCCGCTTTATTTGGAAAATCGGTTAATGCAATCTGATATAAAGGAATTGACTCCTCTAACCCACCTTCAGATGCATCGTAATCCTCTACGAGAATACCTCTTGTACCATCAAACTCCCAGCCAACTTTAGCGGTATTTTCAATAAGCATTGGAACAATTTTGTCAGTAGCGATTGTACCATCGCTATTGTATTTGAAACCATATACTTTTCGGCCAGAATTATCTAGCAAAAACCCCTTATCATTTATGCTAAAATTACCAGCACGTGTATATAAAAAAGTTCTCCCATCATCTGGACTAACAACAAACATTCCATTCCCCTGAATAGCAACATCCAACTGTCCCCCTGCACCAATTTCTCCTTGAGTAAAATCGACGGTTATATTCGCTAATGCTACAGATGATCCCGCTTGTAATGGGTTTGTTCCACCTTGATTCATCGAACCAGCTGACCCAGTATTTAAAACTTTGTTGAATATTGTTTTAAATGAATACTTTAAGGACTTATATCCTACCGTACTCATATTCCCCATATTTGCAGTTTGAAGACGTAATGCTGTCTCAAACGCCCTCATGGCATTCTCTCCATTTTTCATAATATCAAGCATATTAATCTCCTCCCCAGTTAGAAAATAGTACACCACTATACTGGCACTATTAAACCTTCTACATTTCTAAATTATCACTTGTAAAATTCGGTGTCAATTCCCTGAAAAAAAGGGACAAAACTAGAGTTTTTTGCTTTGACCACAATCTATTATCAATTCACGCGAAATAATATTTAATTAAAGCAGAATGCTTACGTATCAATAACACGTCTTCATACAATTACTATTGTTATTGTGGATAAATCGATATATCGATAGTTTATAATATTTCCTGAGCAATGGATTCACTCAGTTTCGCTAAACCATCGCCTGTAATTGCAGATACCTCAATCACAGACATATCTTTAAAATGAGACCGCATCTCAAACAATCGATCCTCATCCTGTATCGCATCCATTTTATTGAACACAATAATCTGCCTTTTTTTAAGTATCTCCGGATTAAATAATTCCATTTCTTTATTTATTAAATTAAAATCAGAAAAAACATCTCGTTGATAAAAATCGGACACATCCAAAACATGTATCAGCAATTTTGTTCGCTCTGCATGTCGAAGAAATTGATGACCTAAACCATGCCCAGTATGTGCACCTTCGATAATACCAGGTAGGTCTGCAATTACGATATGTTTATCATCACCAAACTTCATTACACCCAAATTTGGCACCAATGTTGTAAATGGATAATCTGCAATTTTGGGTTTTGATTTTGTTAGAACTGAGATAAGTGTTGATTTGCCAACATTTGGAAATCCGATTATACCCACATCAGCAATCAGCTTAAGTTCAAGCATAACCTCAACTTTTTCGCCAGGTAGACCTTTTTGTGAATAATAAGGCACTTGATTAACACTTGTAGCAAAATTAGAGTTGCCTTTCCCGCCGATGCCTCCAGCGGCTGCACAATACGTTTGGCCATCTTCAGTAAAATCGATTAATACTTCCTCATTATTGGATGTTTTTATTATTGTTCCGACAGGAACATGTATAATTAGATCTTCGGCATTCTTCCCATGCTTATTTCGTTGCTCCCCTGGCAGACCATTCTGAGCTTGGTATTTTCTCTTGTAAGTAAAATCCATTAAACTTTTAAGGTTGTGATCACTAATAAATATGACATCAGCACCCTTGCCGCCATCACCGCCATCTGGCCCACCATTTGGGACAAACTTCTCTCGACGAAAACTTGACCACCCGGCTCCACCGTCACCAGATATTAATTCAATTTTTGCAATATCTATAAACATAATTAAGTACTATATTATCCTAACCTTAAAATTAATAAAATCTTAAAAATAAAAAGAAGCGGACAAATGCCCGCTTCTTCACAAAACTTATTCTATTTGAGTTTCAATTACTTTATATCAACAATTACTTAGTAACAACACTCACTCTTTTTCTATTACCTTTAACAGTATCAAATTTAACAAATCCCTCGATTAACGAGAAAATCGTAAAATCTTTACCTAGACCTACATTAGTACCAGGTCTAACTTTAGTACCTCTTTGTCGAATAATAATATTTCCAGCTTTAACTGATTCCCCACCAAATTTTTTAACGCCCAGATACTGAGGATTACTATCTCTACCATTATTAGTACTACCTTTACCTTTTTTATGTGCCATTGATTCCTCCCTACCTTACTTTGTATCGTTTGTTTTAGATTCTGTTGTTTTTTTGCTAAGTTCTTTTTTAGCTGGTTTCTCAGCAGTTTTCTTTTCAATTTTTGCTTTACTTGCTTTCGCTGTTGTTTTCTTTTCAGCTACTTTCGCTGTAGATACTTCAGTTGTTTTCTTAGTAACAGTTTTTGTTTCCTTAACTGCTTCTTTTTCAACCTTAGCTTCTTTTTTAGTTTTTACACCAACTGTAATATCCTTGATCTCTAACATTGTATATCGTTGTCTGTGACCTTGTTTTTTGTGATAACCAGTTTTGTTTTTATATTTATAAACAATTACTTTTTTATCTTTTACTTCCTGCTCTATTACCGTTGCTTTCACTACTGCACCCTCAACATACGGGGCACCAATCTTCACATCATCTTTCTCTTTTAAAAATAAAACTTTATCGATATCGATTGTTTTTTTATTTTCTGTACTTAATCTATCTACATATACTGTTAGGCCTTTTTCAACCTTATACTGCTTTCCTGCTACTTCTATTATTGCATACATCCCGTGTTCTCCTTATCTTACACCAATTTAATGAACAGTTAGAAAAAATACCATTATTACACCATTGTGTCAACAAATAATATTGATTATTCTTATTTTATTATACACATCTATTATACTACGATGATAACAAAAGCTGAATATGATACAATAGCATCGGATAAGAATTAAAGGAGAAAAAGGATGATTATTGTAACAGGTGGCGCTGGTTTTATCGGAAGCAATATTATTAGAAGGCTGAATGACAATGGACTCGACCAAATTTTAGTCGTTGATAACTTAAGTAGACCAGAAAAACATTTAAACCTAAACAAACTATCATTTACTGATTATATCCATAAAGACGACTTCCTCAGTAATCTCTCAAAATTTAAATCAGCAAAAACAATTTTTCATCAAGGAGCCTGCTCAAACACGATGGAAACCGATGGTAATTACATGATGAAAAATAATTTCGAATACTCAAAAAAATTATTACACTTCTCACTACAAAATGACATCGATTTTATATATGCCTCTAGTGCATCAGTTTACGGGAACGGCGATAACGGATTCAAAGAAGATCCAAGTTGCGAATACCCATTAAACATATATGCATTTTCAAAACTGATGTTTGATAATTATGTCCGAAATATCTTCAAACAAAAGGGAAAACTCAACAGCCAGATCTGTGGACTACGATATTTCAATGTATACGGATATCAAGAAAACCATAAAGGGAAAATGGCATCTGTTGCATATCACTTAATGACACAAGCAAAACAGAAAGAACACATCAAACTATTTGAGGGCAGTAAAAATTTTAAACGAGATTTCATTTTTGTTGAAGATGTGGCTAAAGTAAACTTAAATCTATATGAAAATAAAACAAGTGGCATATTTAACTGTGGGACAGGAACAGCTCATAGTTTCTGTGACATATCTAACACTATTCAGAAATTCGAAGAAAAAGCGGTCGTCGAATACATTCCCTTTCCGAAAAAATTAAAGGGCAAGTATCAAACATTCACAGAAGCAGATTTATCGTTACTTAGAAACGCGGGTTATAAACATCGTTTCCAATCAGTTGAAGAAGGTGTGAGTAAATACTATCAGAAATTTATTGAAACGAACGGATACCTAATTTAATTTTCTAGTTCTCATCTTTGAAATTTAAATCGTAGAGCTTTTTATAAATACCTTTTTCCTTTAATAAGCTCGAATGGGTTCCTTCTTCGACTACTTTGCCTTTATCAAAAACCAGTATTCTATCAGCATTTATAATTGTTGATAAACGGTGTGCAATCACAATCGTCGTTCTATCCTTCATTAAACGTTCAAACGCTTCCTGAACCAGTTTTTCTGATTCATTATCCAGTGCAGAAGTCGCTTCATCCAGAATCAGTATCTTTGGATTTTTCAAAATAGCTCTAGCAATAGCAATTCGTTGTTTCTGCCCACCAGATAATTTCTGACCTCTTTCCCCAACACGTGTCACATAGCCATTTTTCATTTTCGAAATAAATTCATCGGCATTAGCCATCTTTGCTGCAATTATAATCTCTTCGCGCGATGCCCCCATTTTCCCGTAGGCAATATTATTATCAACTGCTCCACTAAACAAAACAGTTTCCTGAGGGACAATACCAATTCGACTTCGATAGGAATAGGAATCTAAATCCTTTACGTTATACCCATCAATTAAAATTTCTCCTTCTTGAACATCATAAAAACGCGGAACTAAATTCACAAAAGTTGTCTTCCCAGCACCACTAGCACCAACCAATGCAACAGTTTCGCCAGGATTAATCGTGACATTAATGTTCTGAAGAACATTGCCAGCTTTTTCCTCATAGGCAAAAGTCACACCCTTAAACTCAATTTTACCCGTAACATCTTCGAGCTTGTGCGCGCCCTTCTTATCACTAACCGTTGCTTTTATATCAAGCAATTGAAACACCCTTTCTGACGAAGCAAACGCCCCCTGAATTAGCGTATACACTTTACTTAGAGCAATCACCGGATCAATAACAAGCATCAACCCAGCGATATATTCGAATAACTTATCAACAGGCAATTGATCAAGGATGACTAGTCTAGTTGCATACCATATTACGAAGATAGTCGGCAGAAACTGCAACAAACCAAGGACTGGTTCTTGTAGAGCTGTCACCTTAACATTTTTCATTGTAAACTTAAAATTCCGTTCATTTTCTCGCATAAACCGCTTGATTTCATGATTCTCCATAGTAAATGCTTTTACAATACGCACCGCAGCTAATGACTCCTGTAAAACAGAAAAAATGTCTGCATTTTTTCGTCGCACCTTACTACTAATCTTTCTCACACGAATACCAAATTTCTGAATTAAAAAACTAGACAGAGGAAGCACAAAAAAAGTAATTAACGTTAATTTCCAGTTAATAACAAACAAATATCCAACAACACCAATTAACGTCATTGATTGTGTTAACAAACTTGTAAAAGTTTGCCGTATAACATTTTCAATAGCACTAATATCCCCTAGCAAACGACTTGTAATATCTCCCTGGCGATATTTTTCAAAGAAGTCCAATGATAAGCGTTGAATATGAGAATAAACCTCTACACGTAAATTAATTGTTATTCGATTAGAAATATAGGACATAAGGTAATTTTGATAATACGAAGATATTAGCCTAACAATATATAATCCAACAATATCAAGAGTATATATAAGTTGTAGGCTTTGGTTTTTATCCATAATCGCTCGGACATAGTTTCTAACCAGCGCCATAAAGTATACACTTGATACTGAAAATAGCAGTGCAAAAAATACGGCAAATATCATACGTTTATAATAAGGCTTAATATACTTTAAAATTCTAAGATACATTTAATGTCTCCTGCTATAGCGGCTGCCCCACCGGGTTTCCCCATAGATTCTGGCCCATTTACTCTCACATTTTCAACAAAACATTCAGAGCTTAAACACTCAATAATTCGCTTTGCTATTATAACAGAATCCGATGTATCCACATACTCAACTAACCCGTTTAATAGTTTCTTTTGCTGTAAAAATCGTTTACGGGTTGTTTGCATCCCAGTCGCTGGAAAAGCAAATACCGGAACACCACAACCAACGCACTGCTCATTAGCTGTACCAGCAAGACCAATAACGGCATCAGAATTTTTTAATAATTCGGAAAAATCCACAAAATCGACTTGTTGATCGATATCACTTAAGACAAATTTGCCTTTATCCAATAGCTTTGAAACGGCAACTTGTATCGGCCAATCTCTTGGCAAATGATTAATCACTTTTTTTATTATCATAAAATTCTTATATGCCTCAACTCGACTTCCAGGCAGAACGCCAATCTTAACATTACTAGCTACTTTTGTTCGTTTCTTTGGGAAACAGGTCACTTCATCCATCATAATATTCCCTTTATAATGAGCGTTTACCCCTTTATTTACTAAGGATTGAGCCGTCTCTAAATCTCGAGCGTATACAAGCGCCTTCTGAGCTCTGAAAAAGAAACGCTCAAAGAAAAAATGTTTTTCGAATCTATCTGACTTAGCAGTCGATATTAAAACCATATGATTATATTTAAGAAATAACATCGACATTAGAAATGGGAAAAAATCTCCGACAACAACGACCATATCATAGGACTGTTTCCTTGCATTTCGAAGTTGCTGTAGATGTAAAGCAATAAGCCCTTCACGTATATCACTCACTATATTCTTAAATGATTTAATAAAACCACCCGAACTAGTTTCTTTCTGTGGACCTATTTTCGTGATATTCTTTAATCGATTAAATACAGTACTTTTACCAACCATTGGTAAAACAAATATGTCATAATTTTCACCATCAAGATCAAAAGTTTCTATTAGCTTTGCCATGATCCCGTCCTCACCATGACCATTCGATATAAATAGTATTCGCTTAGACATTATACTGAGTTTTAAACCACTCTTTCATTTTTTCCAAAGCTCTATGGCGATGACTAATGCCGTTTTTTTCCTGCGGACTCATTTGGGCCATTGTTTTTTCATAGGGTTCATAATAAAAAACAGGATCATACCCAAATCCATTCTCACCTGTCATCTTATCGATAATTGCACCTTCAACACGCCCCTCAAAACTTTGTTCAATACCCTGAGGATCAACAAAAGCCATAACCGTTATAAAACTTGCGTTCCGATTAGATTTATTTGTCATCTCTGAAATAAGTTTGGAGCATAATGCTTCTTTACTCGTATCGTCACCAGCATATCTGGCAGAATATATGCCAGGAGCACCACCCAAAACATCGACTGCCAGTCCGGAATCATCCGCAAGAGTGATAGCATTAAACTTCTTTGCAATGGTTCTCGCTTTTATAAATGCATTCTCTTCAAAAGATTGGCCAGTTTCAGGGATATCTTCAGAAAATCCAATATCACTTAATGTCTGAACATTAACAGAGTAGCCCTTAAACATCTCGGTTATCTCTGCTGCTTTATGACTATTATGTGTTGCAAGTACAATATCCATTTCTAAAGATATTTCAGAGCTTTCTTTCCAATATCGTTACGATATATTTTCTTATCAAAATTAATTTTATCAACTAGCCTATAAGCAGAGTCAATGGCACTTGGGAGGTTATCAGCCAAAGCGGTTACACCGAATACACGCCCACCACTAGTGACCAAAGAATCGTTCTCTTCTCTTGTTCCAGCATGGAATATAAGATCTCCTGTCGTATCGGTTTCTGTAATAAGTTTTCCCTTTTCATATGATCCTGGATAACCACCACTAGCAAGCACAACACAAACAGCATAGTTGTCGTTCCACTTAATTTCTATATCACTCAAGTTATCATCAATAACAGCATTTATTATATCCAATAAATCAGTATCTAACCGTGGGAGCACAACCTGAGTTTCTGGATCACCAAAGCGAACGTTAAACTCTAGGACTTTTATCTCCTTATTATCAATCATTAACCCTGCATATAAAATACCTCTAAAAGTTAAGTTATCTGATTGAAATCCGGAAAGCATTCGATCGAAAACCTGTTCTTTTACTTTCGTCATCATCGCATCATCAATAATTGGTGCTGGTGAATAAGCTCCCATACCGCCGGTATTTGGACCTATATCGCCATCATATGCCGCCTTATGATCTTGAGCTGGAACCATAGGCAAAATAGTATTTGCATCAACAAATGCAAGAATAGAAGCTTCCTCACCCTTTAAAAACTCTTCAATGATAATTTTGCTACCAGCTGATCCAAATACCTGATCCGCCATAATTTCGTTCAGTGTATCGATTGCTTCATCCTTATTTTGAACAATCACAACTCCTTTACCAGCTGCAAGTCCATCTGCTTTAATAACCGATGGATATTCCATTGTATTAACATATTCATTGGCTTTTGTGATATCTGTAAATTCTTTATATTTAGCAGTCGGCACATTATGTTTTTCCATGAATTTCTTGGAAAAACTTTTACTACCTTCAAGTTGAGATGCCTTTTTATTTGGTTCAAAAACACGAACATTCTTTGCTTCAAAATAATCGACAATACCCTCTACCAGAGGAACTTCTGGCCCAACAACAACTAAATCAACGTTTTTTTCTTGGACATATTTATTAATACCATCAAAATCCGACACACTACCTGCTAAATTTTCTGAAAGTTTCGAAGTGCCACCATTTCCTGGTAATGTATAGATTTTTGATACTTTTGGACTCTGGGATAATTTCCAAACTAATGTGTGCTCTCTACCACCACTACCTAAAACTAATATATTCATAACTGTACCTCCAAGGATTATAGAACTAGCTATACTAGCATTATTTTTAATGAATTTATAATATCATAAAGTAGTTTTTGCATCTATTTAAATCTGATTAATCTCTATATCAATAACACGTTGACTACCAATAATTCGACTCAAATTAGCGAAGTACTTTTAATTCGAAGTTTACTTGTTTCGGAAATTCTATTTTTTTATAAAATGCGCCATCTGATCGTTTAAAAACAACATTTCCATCAACATATATTGGCTGCTTGTCTAATTCTGTTTTACCTTTAATAACTAACTTATTTCCATTTCGATATAAAACAATATCAGTACTTTGTCCGTCAGCATCAATGATTGTTAATGGGACACCACCCTTAGAATACTGCCCTACTTTGTAAAATTTATTATCTGGTCGAATAAATATTTCCTGTTCACCCAACCAAATAGATTTTGCATTTTCTGCTAAACCACTGATAATAACTTTTTTAGCAATTAACTTAACTCTCATTATTGCAATGTTTACAGTAATATCTTTTTCGACAGATTCAACACCGATATCAGCCATTAATGCTTGAGTGTCCAATGCATCCTCACCTAATATCATTAGATGCTTGGCTTCAACGTCATTTACAACAGGTTCCGACCGATTAACCATCGACTTCTGTTTTATCGTAGCTCTTTGTTTCTTTGCATCTACATCAAATTCATAAGTCATTCCAAATCGATGAACAGCACCTAATAAATCATCAGATGAAAGATATTGACTATAGGAATAATCAAAACTCATATTGTCTACTTGAAGCCCAATCCCCAAAGATAATACATCCTTACTATATCCACCACGATAATAAAGTGCATCATCTACACTTCCTTCCAATCCAGCGATTAGCGATACATTATTTGGATCAGCCTTAACTCCAACATTAAGATTAATATTTCCAGGAAGAACAAAACCTAATCCAGCATTTATAGCTATTTGAGATTTTTCATTTTCTGTCTCCCAACTATACTCAGTGGATAGAATGTTCGATACTTTAAGCGAGGCAATTAACTTAGGATTGATTAAATATTTCGCACCTAGATCAACTGCAAGTGCTGATGATTTCAATACCGTAAAATCTTTAATAAAATTCTTTACATTTAATCCCACCGCCAATTTGCTATCGATTTCTTTAGCGAAACTAAGCATTAATAACGAAGCATAATAGGAATATGTTTCTCCAGTTAATACATTGCTAATACTATTAGGATCATAATAAACGCCCTTTACTCCATTATTCAAATGAGAATTAAAATATGTAATCCCCAGATTAAATTGATCCATTGGGTATACTCCAGACAGGAATAATTCCTGCATATTTTCAAATTTTTGATTAAATACAACTTGGAACTGAGGATTTTTTGCACCGATGATTAATGCCGGATTAGAATAGGCACTTTCAGGATCTGATCGATGATAATAGGCATTACCCATTGAAATAGATTTAATCCCGATCCCATTTTCAAGATATGCTTCATAACTTGAAGTAAACGAAACAGTTAATAGTAATAATATTAGAATGTATCTCATTACTTCACCACCATAATAGTAAATTTGCTAATATCTTTTATCTGACCATCATCCACAACTAAGTATACGAAATAAAGACCAGTTG
>Ga0075111_1001153_pt1 | contig 12281 bp, 9 predicted proteins | sample AntAceMetag02UKK_FD_69787 | JGI IMG/M metagenome (GOLD analysis project Ga0075111, IMG submission 69787) | Saline lake microbial communities from Ace Lake, Antarctica - Antarctic Ace Lake Metagenome 02UKK | ecosystem: Environmental > Aquatic > Non-marine Saline and Alkaline > Saline | place... | reverse complement strand
GCATGATCTTTAAATGTATCGCTCCAGCCAAGCAAAGTCAGTTTAGCATCATCAACAATAGCAATGTTTATCTTTTTATTTTTCATCTTCTTTTGACATAATGTTTTAATGCTTTAACGCGTGCAAATTCCAACATTTTTTCCACTAAACAACAAATTTTAATTTTGTCCCAAATCCTTTTTCCGATTCATAAGAAAACTCCCCTTTAAGTTTAGCGGCCCTTTCGGCCATATTCGGAAAACCTTGCCCGTGCCTTTCTTCATTGTAGTCAAAACCAATCCCATCATCTTCTACTTGTAAAACTGTTTGCCCATCGTCAATAAACAAAGAGATGCTTATGTGTTGTGCCTTCGAATATTTTATGGCATTGCCAAGCATTTCCTGAAAAACCGAGAAAACATTTATTTTTATTTCATCCGACAAATGTTCAAATTGACTTTTTTTACTGTGCAGGAAAACTATTTTCGGGGAGAGGCTGTGTTGTACCCTTCTGTTATATTGTTCAAATTGGTCAACAAGGTTTTTTTCAAGGATAAAAGAAAATGCAAGTTCATAAGAAGCCACTTTTGCCAGTTTGTTCATAAAGTCGAGGTTAGCTTCTATTTGAACGAGGGTTTGCCTGGCTTCAATATCCTCTGTGGTTTTAATCAACGTTTTAATTTTGTCGTACGAGTTTAAAATAACGTGGGCAAGGTTGTCATGTAAAATATTTGCTACCCTTTTCCTTTCATCTCTTTGGGTCAGGAGTTTTGTGTTTTGTACTTTAATTTGATTTTCCTGTTCAATTTGCAATAGTTTGGACTTTTGTAATTTCCTTCTATAAAGAATTAGCAAGACCATGATCAATAGGATTGCTGATCCTATTATTATCACATAATTTTTTTTCTGCTTTTCAGCGTCAATTTCCTTTTTTTTCGACAGGAGCTGCAACTTGTATTTATAGCTTTCCTGGGCAATGGTTTGTTCCCTGATATTATCTTCATTTATTAGGCTGTCGTACTGAATTTTATATATTTTGGCATATTTAAGGGCATTTTTGTAATCACCCATTTTTTCATATACTCCACTTAATGATTCGGCAGCTTCTTTAACGTATTCCTTTAAATTATTGTTTTTAGCAATATTGTAGGCTTCTGAATATGTTTCTTCTGATTTTTGTAACTGATTGGTTTGTAAATAGTAATAAGCCGTAAGGAATAAGTTAAATGTTAAAGGGCGCATTGAGCTGGTTTTTTTGAATATTTCCCTGCTGCTATCAAGATAAACAAGTACACTATCGTATTTTTCGATGTGCAAATATACACTCCCAATATTCATTTTGGTTATAGCCAACCCAATTTGGTCATTGGCCATATTTCCATATTTCAGGCTTTTTTTATGAATTTCCAGTGCTTTATCATAATCTTCCAACTCCATATAAATTCCACCTAAATTAGTTAGCGATTCGCTTAAGGCAACATAATTACTTACCGAAAGATAATAATTGATAACACGATTATATGCTAATATTGCAGAATCATATTTATTCTGGCCTGCATATAAGGATGCAAATGATTTTTCGGTTTTCATTAACCAATCAGGATTGTTCATGGACCTGAAATTTAATTTTGCTTTATACAGATACTTTTCGGCAGATGCGTATTCACCCGATTGACCGTACAGCCACGCCATATACAACATAACTTTAGATGCGGAAAGAATATCATTATTGGTTTCGTGAATTTTTAAAGCTTCTTTATATAAAACAATGGCCGAATCGAGCTTGTTGGATATGGTATAAACATTTGCGATTACCTGTATGGATTGTGCAAACAATAATGATTTCCCGGTTTTTTTTATAATTTCATTTGCTCTTTTATAATAACAAATGGCAGAATCGTTTTCCCCAAGCATATAGTATGCTTCAATAAGCCATATGTTCCCCATTGCAATTCCCTTGTGATAGCCCAGTTCTTCAGAAACATCCAACATTTTTCGCCCATAAATCACGGCACTGTCCAATTGTGTTTCTATATAAAGTTTAGTGATTTGTTCATAGATATTGACCAGGTTTGAATCAACCAGCGAAGTTGAGGCAATGCTTAACAGGCTATCTATCTTCTGTTGATTTTGTGAAAGTACACCTGTACTGATGAACAAACTCAAGGTAAAGAAGCATATTAAATTTTTAGCCATAATTTTTTTTATTAACGTTTATTGAATCTGAATGAGCCCTTTCGGGGATTGAAATAAATCAAAATGACCCAAAGAACTATGCCCAGTGATGATAAGAACAGCAGCATGAAAAGCTAATTTTATAAAAATCTGCAATTTAATAAAAACCATTCATCCCTGCAATGGAATACATTTCTGGAAGGCTATTTTTCAACAATATTTACTTTTCCCTTTTTAACGTTTCAATCCCGAAGTTTCAGCGATTTTATTAGCATAGTTAACTTTAGAAATAATCATTGTAATTAATTGATTTTATGAATGTATTATCGTCTCAAGCTTTCCAGGAATTACTGGACAGACGCACGGCCCCCGAAGGATCGGGGTCTCAAGCATTCTCGGAATCACCAATTAACCACCAGCGATTACTGGACAGACGCACGGCCGTGCGTCTCAACATTCCGATTACAGCTCACTGTTCACTGTTCACTGTTCACCCATCTCCATCCATTGATAGTCAACATTTTCCAAGTATAAATTTTATCTGCATTCTAAAAAAGCTATCAGAATTTTTATACTTTTGCCCGATTTTAGGAACAAATCGCAAATTTTCATACATAAATGAGTTCAAAGTATAAAGAATACAAGGGTTTAGATCTTACTAAGATTGCCAATGAGGTAGGCGATTTTTGGGAGAAGAATGATATATTTCATAAGAGCTTGAAGAACCGCGAAGGCCACGAACCTTATATTTTTTATGAAGGCCCGCCTTCAGCCAACGGAATGCCTGGTATCCACCACATGATTTCACGTTCCATAAAAGATATTTTCTGCAGGTATAAAACGCTGAAAGGGAACTATGTTGCCCGTAAGGCTGGGTGGGACACCCACGGACTCCCAATTGAAATTGCTGTTGAAAAAACACTCGGGATTACCAAAGAAGACATTGGTAAAAAGATTTCTGTTGAGGAGTACAACCAGGCTTGTCGCACCGAGGTGATGAAATACAAAGACAAGTGGGATGAACTTACTGTGAAGATGGGCTATTGGGTTGACCTTGACGATCCATACATTACTTTCGAAAACAAATACATCGAAACGGTTTGGCATCTTCTATCCAAACTTTACGAAAAAAACCTGCTTTATAAGGGCTATTCCATTCAGCCCTATTCGCCGGCTGCCGGCACCGGATTGAGCACCCATGAAATTAATCAGCCGGGTTGCTATCGCGATGTGAAGGATACAACCGCTACTGCACAGTTTAAAGTGGTGAAGGATGAAAATTCAGAAAAGCTGTTTACCGATGTGGATACTGACCTCTTTTTTATGGCCTGGACTACCACACCCTGGACTTTGCCTTCAAACACTGCCTTGGCCATTGGCGCCAAAATCACCTATGTAAAAGTTAAAACATTCAATATTTATTCAGGCCAGGCTATCACTGTTATCCTGGCAAAGGATTTAGTTAAAAGTTATTTCAGCGATAAGGCCCTTGACTTGGAGTTGGAAGACTATAAACCTGGCGATAAGATTGTTCCTTTTAAAATCCTTGATGAATATAAAGGAGCAGATTTGGAAGGCCTCCGGTACGAGCAGTTAATCCCTTTTGTAAAACCCATGGGTGATGCTTTCAGGGTGATTTTGGGCGATTTTGTTACCACCGAAGATGGTGCCGGTATCGTGCACATCGCGCCTACTTTTGGTGCCGACGATGACCGTGTGGCCAAAGCTGCAGGTATCGTTCCCCTCGTGCTTATCGATAAATTTGGTGAACGCAGGCCAATGGTTGATTTGAGTGGTCGTTTTTTCAGGATGGAAGACCTGGGCGAAGATTTTGTGAAGGATTATGTGAATGAGGATGTTTATGGCGAGTATGCCGGAAGGTATGTTAAAAACGATTATGATAAAGATGCCGGCGATGATGCCCCCGTTTTGGATATCGACCTTTCGGTGATGCTGAAGCTTGCGAACAAGGCATTTAAGATTGAAAAATACGTTCACAATTATCCGCATTGCTGGCGCACCGATAAGCCCATTTTGTATTACCCGCTCGATTCGTGGTTTATTAAAACAACCGCTTATAAAGATCGGATGATCGAGCTGAACAATACCATCAATTGGAAACCGGCATCAACCGGTTCGGGCCGTTTTGGTAATTGGCTCGAAAACCTGGTGGACTGGAACCTGTCGCGTTCACGTTTCTGGGGTGTGGGTTTACCCATCTGGACAACAGAAGATAAAAATGAGCAGCTTTGCATTGGCTCGGCTACCCAACTTAAAGAGGAGATTGAAAAAGCCATGGAGGCCGGCATCATGGATGAAAATCCTTTTGCAGAATTCGTTCCCGGCGATACTTCAACAGGAAACTACGAAACCTTCGACCTTCACCGACCTTATATCGACAATATATTTCTGGTTTCCGAAAGTGGAAAAAAAATGTCCCGTGAGCCCGATTTGATCGATGTTTGGTTCGATTCAGGTTCGATGCCCTATGCCCAGTTTCATTATCCCTTTGAAGGAAAAAACCAATTAGACAAATATTTCCCTGCCGACTTTATTGCCGAAGGTGTTGACCAAACGAGAGGATGGTTCTTTACACTTCACGCAATTGCTGTAATGCTTTTCGATGATGTGGCTTATAAAACCTGTGTTTCAAATGGGCTAGTTCTTGACAAGCAGGGCAACAAAATGTCGAAACGCCTTGGAAATGCCACTGATCCTTTTGAGACCATCGACAAATATGGCCCCGATGCTACGCGCTGGTATATGATTACCAATGCCCAGCCATGGGATAATTTGAAATTTGACGTGGAAGGGATTGCAGAGGTCAGACGTAAGTTTTTCGGCACACTTTACAACACCTATGCTTTCTTTGCCCTGTATGCTAATATTGATGGCTTCGATTACAAAGAAGATGATATTCCTATTGAGAAAAGGCCAGAGCTTGATCGTTGGATACTTTCGGAGCTGAACACCCTGATAAAATCGGTTGATGAATACCTGGAAGATTATGAACCCACAAAAGCCGGCAGGGCTATCGCACAATTTGTTGATGGTAAGCTTAGCAACTGGTATGTAAGGTTATCGAGAAGAAGATTCTGGAAAGGTGATTATAGCGATGATAAGATTTCGGCATACCAAACACTTTATCAATGCCTCGAAACTTTAGCAGTGATTTCTTCACCCATCGCACCGTTTATTTCAGAAAGGCTTTTCCTCGATTTAAACAATGTTACCGGAAAGCACAAGCTTGAATCCGTTCACATTATGGATATGCCGGTTGCCAACAACTTAATGGTCGATAAAGACCTGGAAGAAAAAATGCAGCTTGCACAGAAAATATCCTCAATGGTTTTATCGCTGCGAAAGCGCACAAAAATTAAAGTCCGTCAGCCATTGGCAAGGATCATGATACCTGTGTTGAGCAAGCATTTTAAAGACCAGGTACTTGCCGTTGAAAAACTGATACTTTCGGAGCTCAACGTAAAGAAAATTGAGTTTATGAGCGACGATTCTGAAATGTTGGTCAAAAAGCTAAAGCCGAATTTTAAAGCATTAGGGCCTCGTTATGGAAAAATGATGAAACAACTTGCTGCTTTACTTGTTAATTTTAATGACGATCAGATAAGAGAGTTGGAACAAAACGGAAAATACGCTCTTGACCTTAATGGGGAACAGGTTGAAATATTAAAATCTGATGTGGAAATCATTACCCAGGATATTGAAGGCTGGTTGATTTCCACTGAGGGCAACCTTACGGTAGCCCTTGATATCACAATAACTGATGAGTTGCGCGACGAGGGGATTGCCAGGGAATTGGTGAACAGGATACAAAATTTAAGAAAAGATCTTGACTTTGAAGTGTCGGATAAAATCAAGCTCTTTGTCCAGGAGGTTCCTGAGATAAAATCGGCAATATTGGCAAATAAATCTTACATTCGCGCGGAAACGCTCGCCGAAAAGTTTGAACTTACCGATCAGATAAATTCCGGCGAAGCCGTAAATATCGACCTCGGTGATGGTATATCGACTTTTATACGCATAGAAAAATCCGAATAATTATATTTATTCGATAGAAAATATATAATACTTAATAAATACGCGATATGGCAAATAATAAGGAACAGGATGCTGTAAAAGCCACTAAAAACAAATACAGCCAGGAGGAACTCGAGGAGTTCAAGCAGATTATAATGGAAAAGTTACGAAAAGCAAAAGCTGATCTTGAGTTGCTTACCGAAGCATTTACAAATAGCAACGACAACGATACCAACGATACCTCGCCAACATTTAAGGTGCTCGAAGAAGGCTATAGTGTACTTTCGAAAGAGGAAAATAGCCGCCTGGCAGCTCGTCAGCAAAAGTTTATCAATAACCTCGAGAATGCGCTCATCCGAATCCAGAATGGTTCGTATGGTCTATGCCGTGCAACAGGAATCCTTATCTCGAAAGAGCGCCTGAGGAGTGTTCCTCATGCCACGTTGAGCATCGAAGCTAAACTCCAGCAAAATCAAGGACGACGGTAAATTTTGAATCCTTTAAAAAATAGGTTTGGCCAGCTTCAGTTCCCGGAATCCCGGGAACTAAATGCTGTGCCTGAGTTTCTGATTATTTGTTATTAGCCAGCCATAGTTTTGAAAAAATCCCTCATCATCATTTTCCTGATACTTATTGCAGATCAGGCCCTTAAATTCTGGATCAAAATGAACATGACCATTGGTCAGGAGTTCCACATTTTTGATAATTGGTTCATTATTCATTTTACCGAAAACGAAGGCATGGCTTTTGGCCTAAGCTTTGGCGGAGAATTTGGAAAATTAGCATTGAGTTTATTCCGCATTATTGCCATCGTTGCCATTGGCTGGTATTTAAACGACCTTATCAAAAAGAAAGCTGGTACAGGTGTGGTTTTAAGCATTTCCTTAATCCTTGCCGGTGCTATTGGCAATATCCTCGACAGTGCTTTCTATGGCATGATATTTAGCTTTTCGTCCTTCCATACGGTTGCACAACTGTTTCCTGAAGCTGGTGGATATGGCGCTTTTCTGCATGGTAAAGTGGTGGATATGCTCTACTTTCCCCTCATCGAAGGGCATTACCCAAATTGGATCCCCTTTTGGGGAGGCAGTGATTTTATCTTCTTCAGGCCAGTTTTCAATATTGCCGACTCTTCCATAACTGTGGGTGTGTTCCTGCTTATCATTTTCCAAAGAAAATTTTTTACCAGGCCGATTGGTGAGGAAACTTTGAATGAAGAAAATGAGTTCATGGAGGATATACCAACCCAGGAAGGACAAACTGAACTTACCAACAACACGGTTTTGGGAGAGAATGAAACGGTACTGCCTCGAACTGATCAAACTAAATAATATTAATTCGCCATTGAATTCACAGACCTGTGCAGAAAAAATCTGCGTTAATCGTATCTATTTAGCTGGTATTGAAATGAAGTGAATCTTTCGTTTAAATAATTTCTACTGTGTCATTTAGCTTCGCTGTCATTAATTGTTATTTACGCTTGCGCCGCCGCTATAGCTATAGCGCACGCGGTCGCGCGTCGTTTTATTTGAAAAAAATGACTACGAATGACCATCAATGACAATAAATGACTTTCAATTGGAAAAAGGTTTTCGTTTTAACAAATCTCTCAACCACCTAAACAATTACCGTTAATCTATGAAATCTGTGGCAACTTATTATTAAGCATGAAAATTTCTAGAACAAAAAAATGGTGGACTATTATCCTGTTGCCGATGCTTGTAATCGCCGGGATGGCATTTTACCCGCTGCCACAACAAGTTCCGATTCGATATGTGGAAAGGGAGAGTGGGCTGCTGAAAACTGAAAAGGTAGCTGGTGAAAAGTGGCTGGCCTGGTTGTATAATAATCCTGTTGGTGAAGCAACTTTGTGGGCACTTGCCAAAAGAAAGATAGTTTCATCGATATATGGCGATATGATGGACCGTCCTGCTTCAGCAGAGAAAATTGAACCTTTTGTTGAGGAGTTTAATATTGACCTGGGCATTGCTCAAAAGCAGCAGTTTAATTCATTCAACGATTTCTTTACCCGAAAACTAAAGATTGATGCCAGGCCAATAGATACCAACTCAAATATCGTAGTTTCTCCCGCCGATGGCAAAGTGCTGGCCTATTCCAGCCTCCTCAATACCGACTTCATTGTCAAAGGATACCGCTTTGATGTTTACTCATTTTTGGGCGATTCGGCACTTGCCTTAAAGTATCGTGATGGCAGCCTGCTTGTCGTTCGCCTTGCACCCAGCGATTACCACCGCTTTCATTTTCCTATGGATGGAAGTGTATCACCCATATTGCGAATTACCGGTGATTATTATTCAGTCAATCCCATTGCTTTACACAAAATGGTTGAAATCTTCTGCCTGAACAAAAGGGAATTTGTCATTATTTCAAACCGGCAGTTTGGTGATGTAATCATGGCCGAAGTAGGTGCTACCATGGTAGGAAGTATTGTTCAGACCTACAAAGAAGATAAGGTTACTGTAGGTGGAGAAAAAGGCTTTTTTAAGTTTGGGGGATCAACTGTGGTACTCCTGTTCGAGAAAAACAAAATCCGCATCGACAGTGATTTGTTGATTAATTCGATGAAGGGACTTGAAACCACAGTAAAGGTTGGAGAAAGAATTGGGGAGAGGGGCCTTTAGGCCCTTACGAAGATCACTATTGCTAACATGTTAACGATAATTTTGTTGCTTATAAATAGTTCGGAATCGTTGCAGGTTACAGGTTGCAACTTGTAACTTGAAACTTGCGACGCATAGCAAGCCCGTATGGGCAACATTGTTATAGTTTTTGTTTTCCCGATACAATCGGTTTATTTTAAAGTTAATATTGAAAATATTTAGTAATTTGACATGTCGTAAAAAGTAAATTATCCCCACCAAAATCCTCAATTAACATTTTCCTAATCGAATAAATAGGTTTATTAGATTCCTCACTTTGTTCGGAATGACAACTAATTGTAAAGTATTGAAATGAGTAAAAAGACCTTCCAGGTTTCTCATTTAGGAACATGACAGAATTTAATAACAATGAAGTCTTATTAGCAAAAACCTGGAAGGTCTTCACTAATAAAGTCAACCACAAAACTAAGGCACTTGGGTTTTGTTATCACACATTGAGGCCACTTTTTCCGGGGCTTGGGGCTCGGAATGACAGCGGCGGGCATGAAGTGGAGGGGGAGGCTGGATCGGGCGCTTTGCGCCCGATCCAGCCTCCCCCTTATCGCACCAGTTCGTGTTATTTCGACCGAAAATTTTAATCCTAAATGGTTAGCTTATATCAATGTTTTATCAAAATTCAAAAAAATAATTGTTGGGTGAAAGCTCTATAGTTTAGGTATTGTAGCTCATTAGAATTCCCCTACTTTAAAATTTCACACAATTTTCTGAGAATATTATAAACTAAAAACTCTTGTTTTATCCTTCTTTTGCACCATCAAATTAATACATCAAATCTAATTTTAAACTCAAATGAAAAAAACACTTATTGGACTGGCTACATTCCTGATCACACTTAACTTTGCCACAGCGCAAATCACACTCGAAGCCGATTATGAACATTCCGGTGCCTACACCCAACTTGCCAACTCAGGTTGGAAATTTTATGTTATGGATGTAACGGCCAATCAATGCCGGATTTACAGTACTGATAATTCATTATGGAAAACCATTGACCTGAGTGTTCCTACCGGTCATTACTTGTACGATGTAAAGTATGTGACGGAAAACCTTTTTACCAATGATAATTCCATTTCGCTCATTTACATCTACTATTATTATGATGAAGTTTACCAGTACTATACCTACACTTTAAAGATTATCAACGAAGATGGGTCTGTGTTGAAAACAGTGGAGAACGCTCAATATGCCTATGCCAATAACATTGGTGAAGCCGGCACCAAGCTTACTGTTTATGCTTACGATTATAGCTTTTATCCCTATTCAATTTTGACCATCATTTATGATTTGCCGGGTGAATTATTGTCATCTGATGGCGGACCGGAAAATCAATTAAATGTTCAAAATGCCTTTCCAAATCCAAGCACCGACTATTCAATTATCCCTTATGATTTGCCACAAGGTATCAATGAAGGAAAAATTCAGCTAATGAATATGCAGGGCAAACTCATCCGGACATTCAGGATTGATAATCAGTTCGAAAATCTCCAAATTAATACCAGTCAATATCCTCACGGGACATACCTTTATCAGATCAGTGCCGGTGAGTACAAATCAGGAGCAAAAAAACTAATTATTAATTAGCTGTTGCCTGCCTGTAAACTATTTCTGATTAACGATTAACCCGCCTTGCCGCGAGGTAGGCGATTTTTGATTTAAGAAGTAGGGAAACGTCAATGAAATCAAAAAACAAACTAATACCAGCATAACATGAACATAAAACAGAACATTGCCGTAAGCGGTGCCGGGATGATTTTCAATCCCGATACCGGCGAAACCTTCACAGTAAATCCCATCGGGGCTGAGATTATCAATGGCATTAAAGAAGGTAATTCTTTAAAGGAGGTGCAAGAAAAAATCTCTTCCAGATATACCGTTGAACCATCGACATTTCAAAATGATTCCGAGGATTTTATTAACCTGATGAGAAATTTTTTGCTGATTGAAGATGGTGACTAAACGAAAGCTAAATATAGCTGTATCAGGTTTAAATGCCATCGACAGTCCTGGACCGGGTGTTGCTGTAATCCGTGCACTCAGGGAAGCAAAGAGTTTTGATTGCAAAATCATAGGCCTGGCATACGAGTCCTTGGAGCCTGGAATTTTTATGCACAACCTGGTGGATAAAACCTATCAGATACCCTATCCCCTGGCAGGTATCGATGCCATTATGGAACGCATCGAATATATCCACGCCAAGGAGCAACTCGATATAATTATTCCAAATTTTGATTCTGAATTGTACCCATTTATCCGCCTTGAGCCAAAGCTAAAGGAAATGGGTATTCATATGTGCCTTCCAACCATGGAGCAATTTGAAGAACGGCACAAAATGAACCTGAATGAATTTGGTGAGAAATACGGCATCCATGTTCCCAAGAGTAAAAACATCAGTAGCAGCAGCGAAATCAAGGATATTTCCAAAGATTTTAAATACCCGGTGCTTGTTAAAGGCAAGTATTACGATGCCTATGTGGCCTACAATGCTGATCAGGTAAAGACTTACTACAACAAGATTAGTGCTAAATGGGGATTGCCCATCATTATCCAGGAATTTGTACACGGTACTGAATTCAATGTTACCGGTCTGGGCGATGGGTTGGGGAACACCATTGCAGCCGTTCCCATGCGAAAACAATACATCACTGAAAAAGGTAAAGCCTGGGGCGGAATATCTGTTGCCGATAAAAAAATGCTTGAGCTCACTGATTTATTCATTAGTCAGACCAAATGGCGCAGTGGCTTTGAACTTGAGCTGATGAAAGACAAAGAAAATAAGTTTTACCTTTTGGAGATCAACCCACGCATGCCGGCATGGATTTATTTGTCGGTGGGTGTCGGGCAAAATATCCCCGAAGCATTGGTAAATCTTGCTATGGGTGAAACAGTAGAACCCTTCACAGAATATACCGTCGGAAAAATGTTTGTCCGCTATGCCTGGGACATGATTGTTGACATTAAGGAGTTTCATGCAATTTCACAGGAAGGGGAGTTGTAGGGGAAATAGAATTGGAATGGTGGTAGAACTAATTTGAAAATGTGACAATTTGGAAATTTGGAAATTGGAAGAATGGAAAGTTGGAAGGATGGAAACCTGACAGAGTCCGACGAAGGAGGTCCTGTCAGAGTTGATGGAAGAATGGGAGGTTGGAAATGTGGAAGGTTTGAAAAAGAGAATTTCGAAGATTGAAGAGGGTTATGATTAATGAAAAGATATGGTCTTAGTACAATAATACTTTTCGGAATGTAAAGACGGACAGCCTGCCCCGACTATTCGGGGGACGGATGTCTCCATACAATATAACAATGATAAGTAAAGACGGACAGCCTGCCCCGACTAATCGGGGGACGTCCGTCACCATACAAGTGACAATAACAAACAAATAATAACATGGAAAAACTAAGATATGAACG
>Ga0075111_1001145_pt1 | contig 12318 bp, 10 predicted proteins | sample AntAceMetag02UKK_FD_69787 | JGI IMG/M metagenome (GOLD analysis project Ga0075111, IMG submission 69787) | Saline lake microbial communities from Ace Lake, Antarctica - Antarctic Ace Lake Metagenome 02UKK | ecosystem: Environmental > Aquatic > Non-marine Saline and Alkaline > Saline | place... | reverse complement strand
CAGTCTCGTTTGCAATCCTAACTTTTGTCCCAGTATAAAAGAAGAGCTCAGCTTTTCCATCTTGTTCCGTTTTAAGCTTGTCTCCTTCATAGAATACCATTCCTTTTTGAACCGGATTCCACGATTGCATTTCTTTATCTTTGTAGTTAACTTCTCCAATATATAGTGTTAGAGAGGCAACCGGATATCGCTTTGCTTCCGCAAATATGATTGAACTAAGAAATAATGCCATTGCCAATACTATTAATACTTTCTTCATTTACTTAACCTCAATTGATTTAATATCAATCTCTTTATTCATAATACCTTCAAGGAACAATTTGTTTATATTTGAATCACTACCATCTATCAATAGGTCTTTAAGTGTCATATTTTCCAGCATTTTGGCACTACCATTTGATTTTAAAAATTCATGCATCCATGCATTGAAAGCATCAATATCTGTTTTGGTTGCTTCGATAAACGTTACTTTTTCCTTTATATCACCTGTTGTTGTTGCATTCTGAGTACTACTTACAGATTCAGTTGGTGTTGCAGCTTGATATTCATATTTAAAACTAGCAATCTTTGATGGTGGGTTTAACACTAAACCATTTTCTTTAACACCATGTACTTGCCAACTATAATTAGCATTCTCTAAATCCTTTAGAATTACTTGCTCTTCTTTTGTTTTGAATACTGCTCCATTTTGAAATGATGAACCATTACCAAATGTTACTTTATATGAAGCGGCTTCTTTAACACCTTTCCACTTCAGTGTAATTATCTCGTCTTTTATGCTTGTATTAACTGGTGAAATGAGTTCGATTTCTGTTTTTAATGTCGGCTCTTTTACTGTGAAGACAGCTTTCTTTGACTTTCTAGTCACTTCTACATCACCAATCAAACCAACAACCTGCCAAGTATATTGACCTGGTTCAATGTCTTTGATTTCATAGATGCCCTTATTTGAATATAATTTCTGTGCATTACTAAGATTTGTACCTTTTGAAAATAATACTTCATATTTCTTTACATAAGAAACTTCTTTCCATGTTAATTTCACGTCTTTTCCTTTAATATCCTTATTCACAGGATCTAGTAATTCAATTTCTGTATATGGCAACGTAAATGATGCTGTCTTTGACTCAAATCCGAATTTTTTACCATCCTTCATTGCTTGAACCGACCAAGTAAATCTGGCTCCAGCTTTTGGGGTAAGTACATCAATAAGTGCAAGTTCTACCGTTTTAACTGTCTTAGCTGTACCTGCAATTTTAACCATATATTCGTCAGCACCTTCAACTTCTAACCATTTTAATATTGGAAGTAAGTCCTCGATTCTACCAATTGGTGAAATAATTTCTGCTGGTTGGATCACTTTATCATCTGCAGTATAAAACATTTTGACATTACTACCTTTTCCGTATTCTTTTCCATCCTCATCAACTGCTATTATTTTTATTGTATATTTTTTAGCTGCTTCCAGGTCCTGTATACTATAGCTCTTTTCTAATCCTTCATAAATTGGACTAGAAAAATCGTTTGTTTCGCTTACAAATAACTGATACCCTTCCGCACCTTCAACGTCCGTCCAACTAACAAGTACTGATTCGAATTTATCTAATATTGACTTTCTTGGCTCAATAATACTTATAATCGGAACATCTTTAGTTTTAAAATTTCCAACTCTGGTTCTTTTAATAACACCATCTTTGATATCATCATTAATTGCTTCAATCTGCCAGAAATACTGTCTTCCTAATTTAAGAACGTCATTTGTATATGTAAAAGGTGCTGATCCTTGTATCTCCATTGATTCAGAATCACCCATATTTTGATTACGAGCAATCAGTAGATTATACTTATCTGCCCATTTTGGTGTGGTCCAATCAAAATTTACATTTTTATAATCAGGAACGACATCCCCATTTGGGGCTATTAATTCTGGATCAGTTAGCTTTGAAGTACTAAATACAGCAAGCCCTGAAAATCCATAAGTATTGTCATTTTTGTCATAGGGCTCAACTGTCCAGAAATACTTAGACTCCCACTCAAATGTGCCATCATTTGTATAGCTCAGCTGCGTACTTGTAAGATCCTCAAGCTCTACCTTCTCATCCATATTTTGATTATCTGCTATATACAGTTTATATCCTTTTGCCCATGGAACTGATTCCCACGAGAAACTAAATGCATCCATATTATCTTGTTGTCCCAATGGGCCATACAAAAGAGGCATCTCGGCCTTAGGTCCACTGAATGAAGCCAATCCTGATTTTTTGACTGTATCACCATCAGATGCAATCATATTCCAGGAATATTGTTTCCCAAGTTTAATAAATCCATCTGGGTTTTTATATTCGAATGGCGGATCGCCAACATCTTCTAGTGTTACCAATAATTCTCTATCGGAAGAGTATAGCTCAATATCGTATTGCTTTGCCCAGTTAACCAATACCCAAGAAAAACGGATACTATCAATATTGGATACTTCTGATCCATTAACCGGATCATTTGCCTCAGGTTTTGCACGCTCTGGTGATTTAAAATTCTCTACGCCAGAAACAAGGCCCCAATCACTACCACTATTAGTTGCTTGGACTTTCCAGTAAAATATTTTATCAAAGGTGAAAAAATCAGTATCTTCTGCTTGATAAGAACTTGCATCGACATTGTAAAGCTGTTCATTTTCAAAACCAGGATCAGTTGCAACCATTAAGTTGTAACCTTCTGCACCATCAAGCTCTGACCAAGAAAATTCAGGTGGCATTATCATCGCAACTTCGCCACCAATTGGTCGTTGTAACTCTATATTTTGCTTAAACTCAAAGGATTCGGTCTTACTCGCATCACCTAAATCTTCCTCTTGTGCATCAAGCGCTTGAACATTCCAGTAAAATTTTTTACCTGGCTCGAATAACCGGTTCTCATTACCCACAGATATGAATATTGAGTCTGTCTCTATTGGATCAACAATTGTCTGATGAAGATCCATGTCTAGTGCAATCGTAAGTTTATATCGATCTGCGCCTTCAACACCAGACCAAGAAAAGAAGATCGGCGTAGTTTCTACTTCACCGATTGGATTATTTAAATTTGGTGGATCTGGTACTGCAACCTCAAATGTTTCAACAACGCTTAAACCGCTTGTCCCAATTTTATTGCCCTCACTATCTAGTGACAGAATAAGCCACGCATACTTTTTTCCCTGTTCTAACGTTAAGTCATTTGTTGGAAAATCCAAAAAATCAACCTTGATATCTTCAACTACCAGTATCGGTTCTGTTTGGATAGCAGTTTGCGCTGTTCCATCTTCCGGAACTTCATATAAAAACAAGGTATAGGACACATCTACAGCTGTTCTTACTGCGAGATACCACCGAAAAGTAAAGTTTAACCCGGACATGGTAATCTTTGCATCATCTATCGGATTACTCAAAACGGCCTGACCAGTAGTCAGCGGCTGAACAATTGTTGCAACAATTGTTACATACGGCGTATCTTTATCTGCTGGGCCAGTCGTACCAGCTTCTATTAAGGTTACTTTAATTGTATATTCCCGCTGAGGGAACATATCACCACCTGCAAGTAAGGCAGAAGCGATAACATCATCTTTTATCGCATCCCAATCATGATTCTGAGCCAGATCTTCAGTAAAATCGCTTACCCAAGACTCTGACAAATGATTAAGTTCTAGATTTGAAAATTCTTCGCTATCATTGAATGGAACCGTTATAACATACACAGCTGGATCAGTTACAAAATGACCGATATGACCTTCTTTAACAGTCGTAATATCTATTTTTAGTTTTATCTGAGCGGTACGTGTCGGATGATCATTTTTTATTGTCATTGTACCAATTGCAAGTGGTCCTAGATTCTCCAGCACCTCAGATGTATCGATTGAATCGGGATCAAAATTATCTATATCGGAGAGATCTAATCCTTTAACAATTTCACCAGCGATGAACTGCGCTCGATTAGAAGCAACAATAGATGTTACCGAAATACCATCGTTGCTATTTGATTCAGAGGAATAATCGAGTACACCCGCAAATGTTGTGGTAAACAATAGTAAAGAACAGATTGAAAGTGCAAATATTTTAGATACAATTTTTCTCATATTAATTTCATGTTAAATATAAGTCGAAAAGAAGTCAATCTTTTTTCCTTTTTGTTTGATTAAATAAATTTAATGTGATACTTTCTAAATTGTATTTCATGTTAATAAAGAAGGAGAGCATATGCCCTGGAAAGATGTTATAGATTGTTTACAACAAGGAGAAGGAGACCAAATTGAATTTTTGACAGGAGTAAGTTCTGCCGAAAACCTATTGCTACACATCGTATCATTTTTGAACCACAATGGTGGTAAAATCGTGATCGGTATCGATGATAAAAACGATCATCTGCTTGGAAGTAATGTTTCAAACAATTTTATAACAAGTGCCATTGAAAAAATTTCACCAAGCACCTCTGTAAGTATTGAGGAAATATCTCGTCTTGATAAATCAGTTTTTATGATTAAAGTACCCGAAGGCATAAATAAGCCATATTCTTATCGGAATAAATATTACATCCGAGAAGGTGCTGAGAATAAAAAGTTATCAAAAGATGATATGTATCCAATGATCGGACCAAGTAAAGTTCAAAAACTAAATAATCGACAGGACAAAACACTTATCTATTTAAAAGATAATGAGAAAATCACAAACCGAATATTTCGAGAATTATTTAGTGTATCCCATAAAACTGCTCATATCGAATTAACGGACCTAATGAACCGTGCGCTTATATTAAAAGATGGGCAAGGTCGTAACACTGCTTATCTGTTACAAAAATAAAACCTGGAATAATTTCTTAAACTATTAAATTATTTTTTTTCTTTTAAGAAATGGGATTAACTCAGCTCGTGCTGATTGTTCACCCATTTTAATTAATGCCGTTTTTTTCTTAATATCAAGTGAATTGATAAATTTATCTACTGGTTTCAACAAGAGTGTCTTGCGCTTGTATTTAATTTGTTGCTGGAGCATTAAGTCGATGCTGCGATCCATAATAACCAACGCATTGTAATGTTTTTTTTTCATCTGACAATATGGTAAAACATCAACACCTACAACATAATCTGCGCCCATTTTTTTCACAATTTCAACTGGCACCTGGCTCATCATTCCACCATCACAGTACATTTTCCCATCCTCCTCAACCGGAGAATATAAGCCAGGAAACGTAGCGCTGATCCGAACGGCTTTTGATAAACTACCAGAGTCTCTTAGCTCCATAACCCCATCGGTTATATTTGTAACAATCACCTTGAGGGGGATCTTTAATTCCTTAAATGAATCTTGTGGAATAAAACGTTTTACTAATTTTTCGATCTCAACACTGGAGCTTAACCCACCTATATTAATTGAAAATGCTGTAAATAGTTTACCCCAACGGATTTTGTTGGCAATTGATATGATCTTTTCTACAGGCAAACCAGATGAATATAATGCACCAAATACTGCCCCAATACTGGTTCCAGCGATGTAGTTAATTGGAACGCGATACTCTTCAATAACTTTCAGAACACCTAGATGAGCAAACCCTCTAACACTACCACCACCAAGAGCTAAACCTATTTTTTTTCTTCGAAATAACACTCCTATTAAAATCTAAAAGGACAACGCAAGCTTCGTGGCTACTTCTATTGATTCCTTACTCGATGCTAATGTAACGTAGGAACCTTCTAACGAGTAAGAAAAATTTTGATCAACCTTAAAATTTATACCACCTGAAAACATTGCTTTTTTACCTAGAACAGCTGCACCAGTAGCATTTGTGCCTTCAAATCTAAATGCCATATCAACTGTATCCGTAATTATTACAGTTAGTCCACCATTAAACACAAGTGCATTTTTATACATACCAGATAAGCATCGATAGAATTCCATATCCACAATTGCCTCATTAAAATTTAATTCGGCCATACCATGGACATCAAACTTGCTAACGGAATTCAATGATCCGTCATACTCTTGATCAAACAATCCAGATACCGCAAATTTTATCTCTGGCCGTGGAATTACAACAAACTTACCCGCCAATCCGGTCATTGCATCACCCTTTGAATTATTAAAAGCTGAGATATATGTAATAAAAACATCTTGATAATTCATTTTATACGTTGCAGCCATACGAATTGTTTCTTCAAAAGTTTTTGAAAAAGTACCAGATATACTTCTTGATATGTAACTACCAAATGGAATCAATTGTTTACCAACTCTTATATCTGCAAATTGGACATATGCGTTTTGAACCATCGATTGAAAAACAGAATTATTTAGATCTAAAACAAGTTTTGTGTATAGGTCCTTCCCTAGTCTTGCAGAAAACGTATATTCGAGTGTATCCCATACTAAAACAGGTTTTACATTCGAACTAGCAGAACTTGCTGCCGCTATTTTTAAATCCATTTGTCCATTTTGATAGAACTGGATGCTAAAACCCATACTAAATAAACTCACACATAGAAATACAAGTAAACTCTGCTTCACTAATCCAAATTTTTTAATTTTATTTATCATACTTAACCCCCATAAATTTTTATATTTCAATAAGTATAGTCATTCATTATCTTTTCGATAACAAACAAGAACATACGTCTGTACGCCAACTAACATATAAATAATACACATCTTTGATTCTATTAGCAAGATACAGCCAAGTTAGGACTAAATATGCTATACTTTCTATACAATGAAAGGCACTATTCTAGAACAAATACTAAAGCGTCACCTATTATCTGATAAAATAAATGAACTTATACCAGGGGACGTTATTCCAATCAAGGTGGATCATCTATTTATACCAGACAACAGTGTAATGCCTATTTTCAAGATAATGGAACAGGAAAAGATTCAAGCAAAAAACACGAATATATACTTAGGATTAACTCATTTTCGATACCAATATGAAGAGAATTATAGCTCAATACAGCGAGACATTTGTGACCTAGCAAAAAAATATAAATTTAAGATTCTAGAAAATTATAAAGGCTTATGGCAATACCAAATTTTAAATAGAGGAATACTTCAACCAGGAGAAATATTCCTTGGACGCGATTCAACGGTTAACTTCTTTGCCCCACTTAATAGTTTAAATATAAGTTCTGGAATACAGGATATCATTCAATGTATAATTACTTGCCAACATGACTATATTGTTCCAGCGGTCATTCATGTACAGTTAGAAGGTACTGTGCCGAAGAATATTTCAGGAAAAGATATTAGCTTATTTCTTAAGCATGAATTGTTTGAAATTACAAAGAATAAGCACTGCTTAATTGAATTCTCTGGTTCTGTATTAGAACAACTATCTCCTCGGGATCTTTATACTATATCTCAGCATCATTTTGCAATAAATGCATCTGCATTTATCTTTCCTCCTTTAAAGCAAATCTATCGCAAAACCCAAGGATTGACACCACTTGAATCTCCAGAGTACAGTAAGGAACTTCGCTTCGACATTTCAAAGCTTAACTCCTTAATTGAATTCAACAACTCCATACATGAGGTCCATGAATTTAATCTAAAACAAATAGATAAAGTGTTTATTGGAAATAGCATTGGTGGAAGTCTACAAGATATGAAATTTCTTGCTCAACAACTTGAAAATAAAAAAGTAAAAATTCCATGCTTTGTGATTCCTGGCTCTTCAAAAATACTATTGGAAGCCACTGAAAAAGGTTATCTAGAAATCATATTAAAAAGTGGGTGCATCTTACTTGCACCTGCAACTGGCATTTGTTCTGCTATGAACAATCTTATACCAATTAAAAATGAACGAATTATGACCACCGCAATTAATAGCATCTCGATACAAGTGAAACATGATGTCATTGATTTTTATACAGCATCTATTGAAACAGCAGTTGCAACAGCTTTAATTGGGAAAATATCCGATATAGGAGATCTACAATATCATGGCACATAAACTCGATACATTAAGCGGACGAGCTTTTAAAATAAATGATCTGATATCCGCAAAGGATATAGTTAGCAACAACTTCTCCGAATCTTATCATAACATCCAAAACATATATCCATTCACAGACAAGATCCCGGATTTTAACGATAAAGTTTTTTCTAAAAGCATTCTTGTTTCTGGCGATAACTTTGGCTATGCATCTTCCCGGGAATTACCCGCATTAGTATTAAAAAAATCAGGCATTAAAGCAATTATTGCAAAATCCTTTTTTTCTGGTTTTTATAAAAATGCGTTTAACCTCGGACTACTCTGCATCCAAGCTAACACTGACTACATTGATGATAACGATATTTTGAAAATTGATATTAGACAAGCTGAATTCATTCAAAATCGAACAAAAAAAATTGGAATCAAAATGCAAGCCGTTAAAAAATACTTTTATAAACTATACATTAACGGAGGTTTGTTAAATAAATTATATAAGGATGGGTTAATACATGATGGAAGTTAATGGATTTGAATTTTCTGGAATTCACTGTGGTATCAAAGAATCAAAAAAGGATCTTGGGCTTGTTTATATTAAAGATGGTGCAACTGCGGTTGGAGTTACAACAAAAAATATTTTTGCATCACCTGCTGTTAAACATACAAAGGAAATACTAGGCTCAACAAAACCCGTTTACAGCATATTAGTTAATAGTGGAAATGCCAATGCATTAACCGGTTCAAATGGTTATGATGATATTTGTAAAATACTAGAGAGCCAGACAGAACTTACTAAGCAAGCTAAAAATTCTGGCATAATGCTTTCTACGGGTATAATCGGTCAACGACTACCAATCGATAAAATCATAGATGGCTTAAGTCCACTGATAAATGGAAAATCCAAATCATGCGATAATTTTGCGACTGCTATTTGCACAACAGATACAATAGAAAAGGTGTTTTTAAGTAAAGTTGAAATTAATAACGAAATGGTAACAATTTTAGGTATTGCTAAAGGTAGCGGCATGATCCAACCGAACATGGCCACCATGTTATCCTTTATTTTTACAGATGCAAATATTGATCAAGCTCTTCTTCAAGAGGCGCTTTCAAGTGCAACAGATAAATCATTTAATAGAATAACTGTGGATAGTGATTCATCAACTAATGACACATGCCTATTTCTAGCTAGCAATACAGGGCCAAAGATAGATAAAACGTCTATCCAGGCATTCAAGTCTGCTGTAGATGACATAACATTAAAACTTGCACAGTCAATTATCCTTGATGGCGAAGGTGCTACTAAATTCGTTGAATTAAGTATTAACAATGCAAAATCCAATGAGGAGGCTAAGCGTATTTTTTATGCTATTGCAAATTCCCCACTAGTTAAAACTGCTTTATTTGGTGAGAATCCTAATTTTGGCAGAATACTATGTTCTGCTGGTAAAGTTCAGAGCTCCATTATCCCGAAAAAAACAATACTTAGTATCGGAACCTATATACTATATAAAAATGGAGAAGTTACGACGTTTGATCAAGACGCTTTAAATAAATATATGACGAATAAAAACATACAAATTTGTTTGGATTTAGGTATCGGCAACATAAACTTCACTGGGTGGACAACAGACCTTTCCCATGATTATATTGACATCAATGCAGAATACAACTAGAGATAATACACCCCTATAATATTTCAGCTGCACAGATCGTTATATAGAGAAGACTTCAATAGTACTTTTTACAAATATAAGTACTTATAGATTGATATTATCAGAAAAATGGTCGAAGCCTTTAGGTAGGATTTTTTCCTCACCTTCATATACGTAAACATATTTATTTTCAGGAATAATCCTACCGATTTCAGTTATATGTGTTCTTAAATTTTTATTGGACTTTAGTCGCTCTAAATTGTCAGATGAAATCGTAAACATAAGCTCATAATCCTCACCACCTCGCATTGATGAATCTAATAATGACTGATCCGTATCCGATACATGTTTTTTTGCTAAATCTGAGTAAGGGATTTTTTCCATATTAATACACACTCCTAGACCACTGCTTTTAGCAATATGCCGAGCCTCTGATGCGATTCCATCACTGATATCAATCATAGAATTTGCGTAATCTCTAATAATAAGAGATTCATCAATTCTAGCAGAAGGAGTTGCGAGTCGATTAAGTAACGTCTCAGGAACGTTCAATTTTTTCCCTAGCATCAAGCGAGCAATACATGCATCACCGATTGTCCCGGTTACACAAACGAGATCCCCCAGCTGGGCACCACTTCTATACAATACCTTACTTAAACTTTCGCCATGAACACCAAGAGTTAATGATAGAGTCGATCCATGAGTGATATTACCCCCGAGCAATGAAATTTCATATTTATCTGCCACAAATTTAATACCATCATAGAGTTTTCGGCACCACTCAGGTGACGTATAATCGTCTATCACTAGTGAAACAAACATTGAAGTTGGCGATGCGCCCATCGCTGCTACATCGCTAATGTTTGTTTCAACCAATCTTTTCCCTATCTGCTCTGGAGTAAACCAGTCCTTAATAAAGTGGTCACCCTCCACCATGGTGTCAGTTGTAAATACGATATATTTATCACCTTCTCGCCAAACTGCACAATCGTCACCTATGCCGGCTACAACATTTTTTTGATATATATTGAAATCCTTTGTCAGATAGTCGATTAATTCAAATTCATTCATGACTCACCCCGGCCTACGGCCACCCCTCTCTTTCTGAAAAGAGGGGCCTTCTAAGATTTAGCTTTACTTAAGTGCGCAGAAATCGCCACACATGGTGCAAGCATCCGTATCTTTAGGAACACGCTTTAAATATTTATCGAATTTAGTTTTATCCAGCACATACTTACGTTGCGTTTCCCAATCAACTTTTGCTCTAGCTTTTGACATATTTAAATCGCGATCTAGATCCTTGCCACGTGAAATATTTACAGCATGGGCGGCAATCTTAAATGCCACAATTCCCTCTCTTACGTCTTCTAAGTCTGGAAGGGATATATGCTCCGCCGGCGTGACATAACATAAAAAATCAGCACCGCAATGCGCTGCCATTGTTGCTCCAATAGCAGACGTGATATGATCGTAACCAGGAGCTATATCCGTTACCAGTGGACCCAAGACGTAAAAAGGTGCATTGTGACAATATTTTTTCTGTAAATCAATATTTTCTTTTATTTTATGGAAGGGAATATGTCCTGGACCTTCAACAAGAGCTTGCACACCTGCCTCGCGACATCTCAAAATTAAATCGCCAATATTTTTTAGTTCTTCAATTTGAGCTTCATCAGTTTCATCAATAACAGTTGCAGGCCGCATACCATCACCTAACGAAATTGTCATATTATACTTCTTACAAATTTGTAGGATCTCATCAAAGTGAGTGTAAAGAAAATTTTCTTGCTTATTCTTTTTCATCCATTTCATAAGCAGCGATCCACCGCGACTGGTTACTTTAATTATACGGCTCTTAACAAGCTCTAGATGCTGACGAAGCAGCCCCGCATGTATAACAACAAAGCTGACACCATCTTGGCCACTTTCTTCTAGTATTTTCAAAAAACTCTCAATCATATTTTCTGGATAGTCCTTGTTATAGTAAAAACACTCATATAGGGGGACTGTTCCAACTGGAATGTATGTTTCATTGATAATATTTTGTCTCAACTCTCGGATGTTTTCGCCTAAGGATAAGTCCATAATGGCATCAACGTTATACTCCTCACATAAACGCACCTTTTCGATTTCTTTTTCCTGGTCGGAGCACATGGGAGAAGTTCCAATGTTGGCATTCATCTTAATCTTCATGCCTGTACCCACTGCTAACGGTTTAAGATTTTTGTGATTTTGGTTATTAAAAATTACTAGCTCTCCACTACTTATCAATTCCTTTAATTTTTCAACTGGAACCTCTTCTGACTCACTTACTAGCTGATACACTTTATCAGCTATAATATTGCTATTTATCATCTATTATTGCTCCTCTTATTACTTATTTTTTATAAACAACCATATACCATTTTCACTTAGATGACTATAACGATCATCCTTTTGATATTTTTGAATAATACGGCTATTATTATCAATATCTTTTTCCGATCGTATTGTCCCCATTATTAAATATTTTAACAATGATTTATATTTTTTTGTAGCAAAATATTTTTTTGCATCTGCTTCAGTAATATACTTATTTTTTTTAATTAATACATATGAAGAGTCACTAGTGTCCGGTCTGATTTATATAAAGCTGAAATTTAATTGTGTGGAAGTACTGAAATCATTGAGACCTGGAGGAGAAAGGCCAAGGATATCTAATAGGTGGACTCGGTTAAAGAGC
>Ga0075111_1001138_pt1 | contig 12377 bp, 11 predicted proteins | sample AntAceMetag02UKK_FD_69787 | JGI IMG/M metagenome (GOLD analysis project Ga0075111, IMG submission 69787) | Saline lake microbial communities from Ace Lake, Antarctica - Antarctic Ace Lake Metagenome 02UKK | ecosystem: Environmental > Aquatic > Non-marine Saline and Alkaline > Saline | place... | reverse complement strand
TTGATAGCTCGTGGTAATAAATTTTTCCGATTATATGTTGGAATAATTATAGACAAGTTCATTTTAATAAAAAAATTATTTTTCAATTGTTGATTTTTTTAAACTATTTTTTGTAATTGGATTATGTTTAGATAAAATATTTTCATACTTGCTTGAAATTTTATCCCACGTATAGTTCTTTTTCCATGCTTGAAAGGCTTCTTCTGCAACGTGCAGTCTCTCACTGTCATGGTCTAATAAATAATTAGATATCTTTGCCATTTCATTCTCATTATATACAATTTTAACAATATCTTTATAATCTGACACATTGCCAACTGGGGTACTTACAAAAGGTGTTTTTGATGCAAATGATTCATACATAACTAATGGAGCGCATTCAACTTGAGAACCAAATAAAAATAAATCTGCCTGCTTATAGGCAGAAATAACAAAATTACGGTTATCCCCATTTGAAAGCAAAATATTTTTGTTAATTTTTGAAGATAGCCAACACCATAAATAATCTAAAATAAAATGAGCCCAGCGATGCCATCCATATGAAACTTTCTTATTGCCTATAATTAATAAAGACGCATCGTTCCTGTTCATTTTTTTAAAAGAACTTATAACAAAATGATGTCCTTTTGCTCTATAGTGATTTGATACAGAAATAATTAAGTATTTCGTTTTTATTTTTAACTTTTTTTTAATATCAAAAAAATTTTCATTCACAAATTCTTCATACGAAGCCCCATTAGAAATTATGATTGCCTTATCATTTAAGTTATTTTTCTCTCCAAAAATATAATCTTGATAATTTTTAGAGTGATAGATCAAAGTGTCATATTTTTTTAAATACTCTGGAAGTTTTTTAAAATATTCTTTATATTTTGGATTATTCAAATTAGAATATCCAACAGGAGCCAATATTTTTTTAGAAGAAATTTTATCTAATATAGAGAACATTAGATCCGTGGTCCACGATTGCGAAGCATAATTAAAAATTAAATTAAAATTATTATTTTCTAAAAATTTTTTATATTTTTCAATTTTTCTTTTGTCACCATTTATACCACGGACTAAATTACCGGATATTTTAAATTGTTTTATTTTTACTCCATTTATAATTTTATTACTTCTGTTTGGCAAAAAGGAAGTGGCAACATAAACATCATGTCCACTTTTAACGAATTTTTCAGCAATTTGTTTGATTACTTCCTCTGCCCCTCCTTTTCTTGGCTCATAGAATTCAACTGTCAATAAAATCTTCATATTATTTAATTATTTTATATACATTTTAAGAAATACTTTCTTTTACATTTTGTTTCACTGGCTAACATATGTTAGGTTCTCTCATATCTCAATCTAATACTATATAATGTAGAATTTGCCTTATAATATTTATTGTATTTTTGGAAAATATATTCAATATTTTTAAATTCTACTAATTGTTTGTAGGTTTTGCTATATTGCTCTGATGAAAATATTATCTAAACAGCGGTTTAGGTGTAAAATCAGAATCATACTTCTGGTAATTCTTATCCATGTATCTTGATTCTCGTTAATCTTATTTCACTATCAAAACAAATAATTTTACTCAAAATATTCCTGACCGTACTACTAAAAGTTACATTCGTCTCTAAAAGATAAACAAAATCTAGGAGTTTTGTGTCCTGTTTTCTTATTTCTTTTTTCTCATGATGAATACATTTTATCATCTTATATTGTTCTTGAAATTTTTTAGCTGCCCCTTTTTTATTGTCAGTTGAGCCGTCATCAACAACAATCAATTCAAAATCTTTGAATGTTTGACTTAAAACACTCTTGATAGCTCGTGGTAATAAATTTTTCCGATTATATGTTGGAATTACTACTGAAATCTTTGGTTCATTATTCATAAATTTAATCCCATAATTTTGAAAATATCATTGAATCTTTTTTCGTAAGTATGTTCTTGAAGAGTGCGCTTATGGCCAGCTCGAGCAACAGCTTCTCTTTCTTTATTATGACCCAAATAATACTTTATTTTTTCAATCATTTCGTCAGTGTTTTTATAGACAATAATTTCTTTTCCATCCCTATAATAATCATTTAAGTTATCTGCATTACTCGTAAGAAGAAATCCTCCAGAGCCAGGAATTTCAAAATTTCTACCTTTTACTTGATTTCTTTTCTTGGCTAGAATAGATTGGAAGTTTCTAAACCAGTATTTTGGGTTTGTTATTCTTATTTGTCCTGTCAACTCTTTTTTTAAAAATATCGAAAATATTGATCTAAAGCTGTTTCTATTCGAGCTTTTAGTTAAATTAAGGTTAATCTTACTTTGAGAAAACATTTTTATCATTTCATCTTGAGAAATTCTTCCTTTCTCCCATCCATTTCCACGACACTCTACGCTAATTCCTGCTCTTTTTATTAAATCAACAACATCTTTTCTCTCGCTGTGCGGCTGTCCAATAAAAGAAACTTCGTAAGTTTTTGGTAAGTCAAATGGTTTATACAAAGCTTTGTTGCATGCCCATTGGGTCTTGATTACGTTTTTATATTCAATTTTTTTATATTTTTCAATTGCCTCAGAGTCGGTTGTTGAAACCCAGTTAAATAGAGGTGCATAATATTTAGAAAAATTACAAAACCTAAAATGATCATCTGCAAACCAATTAAAAGTCTTTGTACTATATTTTTGAGTAATTGTTTTAATCGTTTCTTTTTTTACTTCATCTCTGAAAAGGAAAAAGAAACATAAATCAGGCTTTTCTCTTCTAGTGGTTTTTAATAATTCTTTATTCATTTTCATTTTCCCTTTTTGAATCATGATTTCATCAAAAGGAAAATAGACAATCTGATGCTTTTCCTGTTCCATTTTCACTAAAGAATCATAAAAATTGTAATGTTCAAAAGAAAATCCTCTTTTAGGATTTCCATAATCATATTTCAATGCAACGTAAAGTATCTTCATATTAATATAATTGCCGAAGAGATAAAGTTATGAGTTTGCTTATTAACTTACAAAGACTCAATGAGATTCTTCTTAGATGGGACATCTGAAAGACGAAACTAATAATTTTTTGAAACAATGTTTTAGAATTTCTTTTAGAGATATTCTCTACCTAGATCATCTCCGGTAATCTTTTTAGTACTTTTTGATTCTATTACAATAGAGCAATGAAACTGAAAACGTCATTCTTTATTTTATGTGCTACTCAAATAGCACGTAACTGTATTTTTTCAAATCTTGTCTAAATTTGACTCTCGAGATAGCTTAAAAAGATATAAATTTTATCTAAATGCTTTAAAAATATTATTTAAGTGTTGGAAATAAGTATAATTTTTACAAATTTCTTGTTGTTTTTTTACTAAACCAATATATTCATTTTTATTTAAAGATAAAACTTTACTAATCATTTCTTTCATATTTTTGTCATTCCACACAGATCCAACCCAAAAAATAAATTTATTTCTGTTAAAAACTGGTTCATTGAATTCTTCTGGAAGTAGATTAGTGCCCCAAGGCTGATAAAGAATTTTATTTTTTTTATCAAAATGAACACCTTCGTAAATTTTTTCATAATTTTCTGCTTTATTATTATAAACTTGTAATTTTAATAATTTTTCTGGATTAATTTTTTCACTGAAAATTTCTTTAAAATTATGCAGACAGTAATAAATATCGTCTCGAACAGGAATGTTATAATCTTCGAACTTTAGCTTTTCTGGGACCATTTTTCCTATAACCTCGGCTGAAATAATCAGGTCATTCTTTTCAATTAATTTTTGGCTTTGAATCTTATCTTCCACCCAAATCACAGGAACACCGACTTTTTTAAGAATTCTATAATAACTAGAATAAATATAGCGATGAGTGTGAAATCTTTTTCTTAAGCCCCAGACAACGATCTTGTTAAATCGTTTTGATTCTTTCTTTAATTCTTCGACAATATCCATATTAAGATTAAATAATTAATAACTCTTTTAATTTTTTAGAAATAATTTCATGATTATATTTTTCTAAAATTATATCTCTGCATGATCTATTATGTTTTTCGATAATTTCATGATTATTTAGATAAAAAATTATATTCTTCGCCAATTTCTTATAATCATTAACTTCATGAAATAAAGCTTTGTCCTTGAACACACCGACAAAAGACATAATTTTAGGTAAACATAGGGCGCAACCAGAAAGAGTGGCATTGTAAACTGAAACGCACATACCCTCATTAAAAGATGAATTTAAACAAATTAAAAATTTATTAAGCATAGCATTAGCTTCGGATGGCTTTTTAAAGCCATGTTTTATAACTTTCAATTTATTGCTAATTAAATTGTCATCAATTTCATCACATTCTTCACCAATAATATGTAGTTTTATATCGGGATATTTTTTACACACAAGATTGCACGCCATGATTATGGTTGGTAGATTTTTTATATGAGTAATATTGCCAAAATAAACTAAATCTTTTCTTTTGTTGTCGTTATCCAGTATTCTGTAGTCTTTTAAGGATAATGCCAATGGTATGACTTTTAATTTTTTGTTTTTAATTTTTTGTTTTAATAAAAACTCTTTTTCTTTATTATTATTTAATCTTATTTTAGAGAAAAAACTCATTGAAAAATTAAAAATTTTTTGTTTTAACCAAGTTTGTCTTTCGGGACGAGTATGTCCCATAAAAATAGTATTTTTAGCGAGAAAAGGAACGCAGAGAGACTGAGGCTCTACGCTATTTACATAAAAAATAGAATTTTTAAATGAATATTTGAAAATTTGAAAAAAATAATTGAACAAGTTTTTATAATTGATAATTTTTATATTTTTATCAAATTTGGGATCATTTTCAATACATCCCTTTTCTTGTTTAATAATAACCACGGGAACATATCCTAGCTCTTTTGCTATATTTAAAACATGTAAATGATAATTTTCTTCGATTGCAAAATCGTACATTCTTTTTGAATATCCCCAGATAATTGATACTAAATATTTTTTTGGTACCATAAAATATTTTTTATGTTATTAATAATTCTTGTTAATGGCATACAAAAAACCATTCCTACAATCAACTATAAAATTGTTTTTTTTGAGAAAAGCTGCAATTTCTTCATGTTTATGATTTGTGATATCATCGTGATATTCTAGAGATATTCTTTTTATTTTTGAAATAAAATCTATAGTTAAATTTAAAATAATATCATATTCGGCTCCTTCGCAGTCTAATTTAAGAAAATCGATGTGGTCAATATTTTTTTTCAAACAATATTTTTCAAGTTTTAAATTTTTTACTTCAATTTGCTCATCGCTATCATTTCTTTTGAATAGGCTATGGCAACCATTATGTACTTTTGAGATAAAAAACTTTTCAAAAGTATTTTTATTAGAGATGGCAATATTTTCGACACTAACATTCGTCAATTTATTTAGTTTGATATTTATTTTTATCTTTTCAAAAAGCTCTTTTACGGGTTCAAAAGCAATTACTCTACCATCTCTTGCCTCTAGGCTGGCGTAAACTGTAAAAAATCCATTATTTGCCCCGATATCAAAAACAACATCATTTTTATGTATTTTCATAAACGCCGGATTATAATATTTATAGTACCAAATTTCTGACAACATCGAGATATCAGCTTTGCCAATTTTATTTTCTTTAATTTTAAACCTAACTCCGTTACCTAATTTTACAAAATTAATTGGCAATGATATTGTTTTGTTTAATATTATTGAAAACCAATTGCTTTTCAATACTATTAAAGTGCCTAATATTCGTAAATAGTTAATCATATTTGCTCTAATTTTTTTAAAAAGCACTTATGTATTTTTCAAATACCATTTAATGGTTTTTTTTAATCCTTTTTCAAAATTTGTTTTGGCTTCAAAGCCAAATTCTTTTTTAGCCTTTTTAACATTAAGAGATCTGCGTGGCTGACCGTCTGGTTTTGTTTCATCCCACCGAATCTCACCTTTAAAATCCATTAAATTACAAATTATTTTTACTAAATTTTTTATTGAAATTTCTGTTCCCGAACCCAAGTTAACTGGCTGAGGTTTGTTGTATTTTTCTGTAGCCGATACAATCCCTTCTGCCGCATCTTCAACATATAGAAATTCTCTCGTTGCCCTACCCGTTCCCCAAACTTCAATATATCTTTTGTTCTCTTTTTTTGCCTCGGCCACTTTTCTTATTAAGGCAGGGATAACATGCGAGCTCTCTGGGCTAAAATTATCTTCAGGTCCGTATAAATTTAACATTAACAAATGGATGCTATTTAAACCATACTCGGCCCTGTATGCCTGAGATTGAACAAGCATAAATTTCTTTGCTAACCCGTATGGCGCATTTGTTTCTTCGGGATAGCCGTCCCATAAATTTTCTTCTTTGAATGGAATGGGAGTAATTTTTGGATACTCACAAACGCTTCCAATGCCAACAAATTTTTCTATTGCCTCCTTCCTGCTTGCTTCAAGTATATTTAAGGCCATTGCTGCATTATCGTAAAAGCTTTTCCCAGGATGTTCTTTGTTAAAACCAATTCCTCCCACCACTCCCGCTAGATGAATTACAGCGTCTATCCCACTAATCACCTTAAAACAATCTTCTATTTTTCTCAAATCAAAATCACGAGAACTGGGAATAAAAATATTATCTTTATCAATTCCTCTCTCTAATAATTTTTTATAAACAAATTTTCCTAAGAATCCATTCCCTCCAGTTAATAATATTTTTTTATTTTTCAGTAAAAACATGAATAATTTGTTTTATTTCTTCATCGTTTAATTCTGGATTATTACCAAAATATAGGCCTTGGCTATTAACTAATTGAGCATTGGGGCAAACAAGATTTTTCGCAATGGTTGGCATGTATTTTTTAAAAAATGGTTGCTGAGTTATGTCGCCTCCAACGATTGGCCTTACCTCAATTTTACCTTCGCATTTCTTCGCAAGTTCATTCCTTACTTTTTGTGACCTACATAATATTGGTATTGCAAAATTGGAAAGAAAATCAATGTGACTAAACTTGATTGAATAATATTTGTCGAGTTTCGTGTAAATTAAAGGAGCTATCTTGATAAAGTTATTATTTCTTTTTTGGACAATTTTTTCAATATATTGAAGTTGATTATTCCCCAAAAAACCAGTTATTTCGGTAGGTCTTAAGTTGTAACTAAGGTCATAAAAAGCATAACGAGCATAAAAATCAGATTTTATTTTATAATTTTCCCTAAGCTTTTTTTGTTCCTTTTTGCTTAAATTTCTATCCCAACCATGGGCTCTTACTATTTTTAACATTGTTGAAAACTCTTTGTCATCGGTACAAACGGCACCGCCCTCAATGGTAGACATGTGGTGACCTACATAGAAAGAAAATGTGCTTGCTAACCCAAAATTTCCAAGTTTGCGACCTTTGTAAATCGTTCCTAAAGATTCGCAATTGTCCTCAATAAGAAGAATCTTTTTCTCGGCACATTTTCTTTTAATCTCATCTATGTCGTCGCAGAATCCTAAGAGATTAGTCAAAAACAAAACTTTCAGCGATGTCTTTTCAATTAATTCCTTTAAAATTCTGCTAGACACATTTAACGTGTTCAATTCTATGTCTAGCGGAACAGGAGTAAGGTCTAGCTGAATCAATGGCATTACATTTGTTGCCCATGTTAGCGCAGAAAACCCAACAATGTCTTTTTTATTAATTCTTCCTAAGTTTAAAAGTGCTTGAAACACGGCAAGATTAGCGGAACTTCCACTATTGAAAGATACACAATATTTACGTCCTTGATATTTAGCGAAGCTTTTTTCAAACTTTTCACACTCCAAGCCAAAGCTCAACTGCTTGGCAGAGCCAATAAATTCAATAAGAGCTTCTTTGGTCTCTTTTTCTTTATAAAAAGTATTCTTTATAAGTTTAATCATATTAATTTAATCTTTTTAAAATTATATATTCTTTTCTGTTTCAAAACCGCCACTTTTTAAATAGGCTTCTTTCTTTGCATCTTTTAAATCAAATTGAACCATCTCCCTTATTAGCTCTTCAAAACTTATCTTTGGTTTCCATCCTAATTTTTCTCTTGACTTAGTTGAATCTCCTAATAGTGACTCTACTTCTGTTAATCTAAAATATCTTGGATCAATTTCTATTAAAACTTTTTTTGTCTCTTTGTCAATCCCTTTTTCTTTTATTCCTTCTCCTTGCCAATCAATATTTATTCCAACTTCTCTAAATGCAATTTCACAAAACTCTCTAACTGAGCGTTGTTCTCCTGTAGCAATAATATAGTCTTCTGGTTTTTCTTCTTGGAGCATCATCCACATTGCTTTAACGCTATCTTTGCTATGACCCCAATCTCTTTTTGCATTCAAGTTTCCTAAATATATTTTTTCTTGTAGTCCTAATTTAATCCTAGATACAGCCTGAGTAATTTTTTTAGTTACAAAAGTTTCTCCTCTTCTATTTGATTCGTGATTAAAAAGAATGCCACTACAAGCAAACATATTATAAGCTTCTCTATAATTTATAGTTATCCAATGAGCATATAGTTTAGCTACTCCATAGGGACTGCGAGGGTGAAATGGAGTTTTTTCGCTTTGAGGAGCCTCTCCTAGTTTTCCAGAAAATAATTCACTAGTTGACGCTTGATAAAACTTTGTTTTTTTCTCTAACCCAAGAGTTCTAATTGCTTCTAGTAGTCTTAATGTTCCTAGTCCATCAGTATCTGCTGTATACTCAGGCATTTCATAAGAAACTTGGACATGAGACATTGCAGCTAAATTATAAATTTCATCTGGTTGTATTTTTTGAACAATCCTTATTAAGTTAGTCGAATCGGTCATGTCTCCATAATGTAAAAAAAATCTTTTGCCATTCTCATGAGGGTCATTAAAAAGATGATCAATTCTAGATGTATTAAAAGAAGATGACCTTCTCTTTATTCCATGAACCTCATATCCTTTCTCTAATAAAAATTCGGCAAGATATGATCCGTCTTGTCCTGTGATGCCCGTGATAAGTGCTTTCTTTGTGTGTTTTTTGTCTGTCGATTGCATAAATTATAAATTAGCTGATAACGTTTTATTTTTTTTATTGTCATCCATTGGAATTTCTAATTAATCACTCTCCTTGTCACTCCCGCCCAAGGTGGATCAGTCTAGGGCTGACGGTGTTTCTCGTCGCTCAGCTTCTCCTCAATAGAAGAACCTTTGGACAACCAAAGAATCTTGACGGAAGACTCAAGTGGCTTCCGAGCGATTTTGGTTACTTAGTGATAATTTGTTTCGAAATGCTCTTATAAATGCGGTGATTAACTAGTGTGCAATCTTTAATTCATATTCAATGATTTTTTGATTAAGAAAAATGATAAAAGATAAATTATCCCTCCTATTGTAACACAAAAAAGAGTATTTAAGTTGTTTATCCAAGAAGATTTGATTGTAAAATACATAGGGATGCTAGCGAAAAGGACTGTAATTAAAACCGAAAATAATTTTAGTTTCATAGGACGAATGGCGGTGAATTTTCTTGTAAGGTTGGCGAACAAGAAGAATACAATTAAATAAGTTATAAGCGTAGAAATGGCTGCGCCATTGAGGCTGAGTTTTGGAATTAAAAGAATATTTAAAACGATATTTATTATTGCTCCGGTCATTGTTGCCCAAAAAAGCTTTTTTTGTTGATTGACAACAACTAGGACCTGTTGAAATGGAGTGGAAACAAAAACAATACCTGTCATGAGAAGCAAAATTCTTAGCGAAAAGACAGCTGGAAGAAAATCTTTACCATAAACAAATTGAATAATTTTAGGAGCCAAAACTATTCCTCCTATCATAATTGGAACAGCTAAAGTAATCATCGCTTCCATTTGTTTGTTCCAAATTTTTTGAAAACTTGCTTTTGATTTTTTTGAAAATTTACTTAAAGCCGGATAAAAAATTTGAGCAATAAGCGCCATGGGAATAAGGGTGATGCCCACTATCCTATAAGAAGCGTTATACCAACCAGTCTCAGTTATCTGTCCCCAGTAACCCATCATAACTGAGTCAATAGAGTTGTAGATAGTGGCAAACATGCCAGCAAGTGCTAGTGGCCAAGAAGTTTTTAGAAGATTTTTCCAGACAGTTCTATTGAAAGATAGTTTTAATCGGAGAAATTTAAAATTGAAAATTAGAAGAAGGAGGATTAAAGAAGATGTGCTAGCAAACAGATATGCCAATCCCAAATTTCTTATAGAAGGAAAATTGAAAAGAACAAAAAATCCAGCGCCAGTTACCAGTGATGTTTGAAAAATATTTATCCATGCCTGATATTCCATTCTTTGCCTTGCCTGTAAAAATGCATAAATAATACCGCTAAAACTACCACTCGAAGCATAGATTCCTAAAATCCAAATAAGTTTGCGAATCAGTGGGTCAGAAGTAATAAAAAATGATCCAATAAAAATGGTAATTATTCCTCCTAGGGCTAAAAGAATTTTAAGAGAGAGGGCGGAAGAAAACTCTTTTTCTTTGCCCTTATCTTTTGCAATATCTCTTGCAATAATTGGAGAGATGCCTAAGTCAGAAATAATCGCAAATAAAGAAATGAACGCTAAAGCAAAAGTAAACTTTCCATATTCAGTTACTCCCAAAATGCGAGCAACATAAATAATAAGAGCTAATTTTAATAACCTTACTATTGCCTCAGAAAAAGAAAGCCACAGACCATTTTTTAAAATGGTTTGCTTGACAGTCTTGTTATGAAATAAAAAAGAATGTATTTGTGTGAGATATTTTTTCATTTCTCTCTCAAAAATTGAGCTGCTTCTTTCAATCTTTCTTCTGTGCCTGTGGTAAACCAAGAATCTATTTTTTTATAACAAGCGATTTTCTTCTGTTTCGCTAAATTTGGAAAAACATCCATTTCAATTGAAAATGTTTTTTGTGGAAAGCTCTTAAAGATCTTAGGATTAAGCACATAAAGACCTGTGTTGATGTGACCCGATAATTTTCTTTTTGGTTTTTCTAAGAATTTGTGAATATGTATATTGTCGTGTTTTATCAATCCAAAGTCTCTTGCATCTTCTACTTTGTAAATTGCTATAGTGTTTTCTGTATCGTGTTTTTTATGAAAATTAGCAAAGTCAACAAAATCTATTTGAGGAAAATCATCAACATTAAAAGCAATGAAATCATCAGTAAGATCAGAAGAAGCATACTTGAGTGCTCCGCCAGTTCCTAACTTTTCTGGCTCTACCACCCATTCGTATTTTTTCCCATAACGATTTTTGACGTGGTCAATGATTTTATTAGCCATGTGACCAAGGCTGAGTCTAATGTCTGAGAAACCAAAACTTTCCAGATTCTCTATATGATAATCTAGAATAGTTTTATTATTAATTGGCACTAATGGCTTGGGAATGTTTTTAGCGGATATGGGTAGGCGAGTGCCTCGACCACCTGCTAGGATGATTACTTTCATATTTCAAACGAAAAACTTAAAGTGAAAAAATAAAAATTATTGAAGGGGAGTTAAAGAATAAGAACCTTTCGCTTTGCTTCCGCCAGAGGCGGATCAGCCTCGGGCTGACAAGAACCTTGATGGAAGAGTCTATGATTAATTTTACGGGTTTGGTGTGGTTAAACAACTACCAGCCTCTAGATTTAGAAAAAGCCCTGCCACTCAATCAGTTGCGGGCTTTTGTAAAGATTTATGGAGATGTTTGTCCACACTAGGTGCATGTGGATAAATGTATGTTTTTTTACTTCTAATTGGTAATAAAACTACTTTTTCAGAAAATATTTCCAGGCAGGCACAAAGCAAATCTCTCCTTCGGGATATTTTTCCTTGCCTTCATAGTCTAATGTTAAAACATGCCCTCTTTTAATATTATATTCTTTCATTGCTCCAAGGAGAGAGCCTATTTCTCTATCTCTTGTTTTTGGAGCAGAGAGATCTGTGCAAACTTGAATCAAATGACTAATTTTATTATTTTGAGAAATTACAAAATCTATTTCTCCCCATTTAGAGCTCTTACCATAATATATTTGAGGATATATCCTTTGTAGTTCGTTAAAAACAAAATTTTCTAAAAATCTTCCTTGATTTTTACTAAATCTAAATCCGAGTTCATTATAAATTCCCAAATCGCAAATATAAATTTTATCAGGATTATAAATTTGCTGCTTTATTGAGTAGCTGTACATTGGGACAGATTGAAATAAAAAAGAATTTTTAAGATATTCTAAATAATTCTTAATGGTAGTAATATTTTTTATGCGTGTCATTTTTGACAATTGCTCCAAACTCAGAATAGTGCCAATATTAGACAATAAAAAATTTACCATTTCTCTGAGTGATGCTTCGTATTTAATTTTATACCTTAAGACAATATCTCTATAAATAATATTTCTTAAATATTCTTGTAA
>Ga0075111_1001135_pt1 | contig 12379 bp, 4 predicted proteins | sample AntAceMetag02UKK_FD_69787 | JGI IMG/M metagenome (GOLD analysis project Ga0075111, IMG submission 69787) | Saline lake microbial communities from Ace Lake, Antarctica - Antarctic Ace Lake Metagenome 02UKK | ecosystem: Environmental > Aquatic > Non-marine Saline and Alkaline > Saline | place... | reverse complement strand
AATATCTGGGGAAATACCGGTATTATGCCGAATATAAATTTTACTTTAAACGGACGCGAAAACTATAACTTCAATGACACCGAAAATTACCGCACACAAAGCCTAACGCCGGATTTAAACCTGAACTGGTTATTTTTTAATGGTTTTTCGGCACGTATCACCAAACAAAAGTTTGAGGAACTTGAAACCCTATCCCAGGGAAATACTGTGGTTGTCGTAGAATCCACCATCCAGGACATCATCGTAGCCTACAACAATTGCATTCTTCAAAACGAAATGGTTGATGTTTTTAGGGAACTGGCCGAACTTTCGCAAGACAGGTACAGGCGGACCCAGGATAGCGAAGAGATTGGTGCCAGCACCACCTACGAAAGTTTGCAGGCAAAAAACTCATGGCTCGAAGATCAATCGAATTTCCTGCAACAAAAAGTGAATTATGAAAATGCCATCCGTACGCTGAATTTCATACTGGCAGTTGAGGATAACTCCACCTGGGAGCTCACCACTCCTTTGGAAACCGACACCCCAGAGTATGACCTCATGCACTTGTCGGAAAAACTAACAGCCAATAACCAGACCCTGAAAAACCAGTATTTGTATCAGAAACTAATGGCACAGGAAACAGCACTTGCCAAAAGTAATTACTACCCTTCCCTGAGTTTAAATACAGGAATTGGCAACAGCGATGTCGGGAATTTTTATTCGGGCAACACCTCCAACATGAGTCAAAATTCCACGAATGCTTACATCGGGCTGACCTTGTCGTGGAATATTTTTAATGGTGGTGTGCGCCAACGCAGTGTACAGATTGCAAAAATCAACGAGGAAACCGAACAGGTTCAAACCGAGCAGATGACACATAGCCTGAACAATCAGTTGCTGCAACTTTACAGCGACTATATTGTGCAAAAAGAAATCCTGTCGCTGGCCGATGAAAAAGTGACAGCAGCAAAACTCAACCTCGAACTATCAGAGGCCAAGCTTAAAAACGGCTCTATCAATTCATTTAACTACCGTGATGTACAAAATATTTATGCAAACGCATCCATTGCACAATTCAGGGCCATTTATAACCTTGTCCAGGCAAATGCCAACTTACTCCGTTTAACAGGTGGAATAATCAGTGAATATGAGTAGAAGTTCAGGGGACATTGGAATAGGAAACCCAATTTGGGGCTTGTGATTGACATCAAACTTATTGACATTGCTTAAACATTTAACCTGATTATAAAAAAACCCGGTCTCCTTTTACAGAAACCGGGATTCCCCAACCGCTCCACTACCTGTTTACTTCCTCCTGTTTTGTTGGCTTTGCTGCTTTTTCACAAAAGCATCAAATTGCTTTTGCTGATCTTTTGTCAGGGTTGATTTGACATCTGTTTCAAAATCACTTCTCATTTGCTCCATTACTTCTCTGTCGGGTCGTGAATTTTTATTCTTCTCCTGCATTTCACCAACGTCTTCAAAGTGGGGACAGATGTTGGCAGATAAAAATCGAATCAATGAAATGGTTCTCTTTGTCAACAAACAAAAAGAATTCTTCAACAGGACTGTTAAGCAAGCGGGCGAACCTTAATTTCCAAAGGGCATATAATCTATTGGTAAAGTATGTTTTGGTACATTTGCCGTAACAACAAACGTTGACAGACAATAATAAATAAAGAATTCATGCTTCATCAAACAATACTATTCATCCTTTTTTCTGTTTTCGCACAAAATACTTTCTGTCAGTGGCAGCAACTTGATGGGCCGGCGGGAGGTTATGTACGCAGTATCATTTACGATGGAAGCACCCTGTATGCCGCAACAGGTGGAGGAGTGCTGGTGAGTGATGACGAGGGGAATTCCTGGTCGTTTCAAAATACCGGGCTCACAAGCTGCGACACAAAATCCCTGTGCACGTTGGGGGATTATGTGTTTGTTTCTACAGATGAAAATGTATTTGGAACAGCTGACAATGGAATAAGCTGGGAACCTGCCGGATCAGAACTAAATGGAACATATACTAAAAACTTAACGGAATGTAATAATGTGCTGTTTGCTGCCACCTATTTGCGCGGTTTATACCGTTCGGCTGATACAGGAAATACATGGATCGCTGTTAATAATGGATTCCCTGCAAAATATGCTTATTACCTTACAAACGATGGCTCCAGCATTTTTGCAGGAACATACAAGGATGGAATGTACCGTTCAACGGATATGGGGAATAGCTGGGAGCCAGTCAATAACGGGCTCACTGAATTAAACATTATGGCTATTATTTGCTTTGAAGGAAAGGTATTTGCCAGCACGTTAAACTCCGGTGTTTTTGTTTCCACTGATAATGGCGATACATGGAGCCAACTAACTACAAACATACCTTCGGTTAAAGGTTTTGCCCATCTTGATGGTGCTCTTTATGCAGCTTCTTTCGGAAGTGGCGTTTACAAATCGACAGATATTGGTGAGACCTGGGGTACAATTAACCCGGGGCTTTCTGAATATGACATTTGGTCGATTGGAACAAGTGATACAGAATTATATGTTGGGGTTACAAGTGGCCATATTTATAAAAGGAACAGCACCGGTGGAAACTGGTCGCCCAGCAGTTCAATAGGTTTTAGTGCCTGCGTGGGCTCACTTAGTAGTTGCGGCCCAAATTTACTGGCCGGGACTCACGGTTCAGGATTCCATGCTTCGACAAACAACGGGGCAAGCTGGACAAGAATAACTTCCATCTGGACCGTGGAAACAAGAGCGGTTATTTCGTCCGAACCTTATGTATTTGCAGGAACAGATATGCTGGGGGTTTTTAAATCAACGAACAATGGCGGTTCTTTTTCAATGTCGAATACAGGCCTGACGAGTGCGTGGATTCAGGCTTTTACGATTTGCAACGGAAAGTTGTTTGCCGGAAGTGGCGAAGAAGGTGTTTTTGTTTCTTCTGATGCCGATTCAAACTGGACTCCTGTAAACACGGGATTGGAAAGTTTAAATATCAGTGCTTTGGCAAGTTATGGCACAAATATTTTTGCAGGGACTTCTGATACCGGCATTTACATTTCCAATAACTTGGGTGTAAGCTGGGAGGCCATCAATGCAGGATTGAGCCCGAAAAAAATAACTTGTCTTCTATCAAATGATAACTATTTATTTGCCGGAACAAGAAACAATGGCTTATTCAAATCAATAGACCAGGGTTTAAGCTGGCTGCAAGTTTCAAACGGTTTACCAACCCAGACAAACATCAGGTGCATTCATAGTTACGACACGCTATTATTAGTTGGCACGGGCAATGGCGAAATATTTACAAGCATGGATGATGGATATTCATGGGCAGAAATTACAAATGACCTCTCCGGCTTACCAATACTTTCGTTATGGGTTTTCGAAGAAAATTTATATGCCGGAATAAATGCCGGAGGCGTTTGGAAGTTGCCATTATCGATGATTACCAAAATTGATGAAATGGAAAGTGGTACAAAATTTCACATTTATCCTAATCCTGCAAGCAAAATAATCACGGTAGAAACGGCTCAAATATATGATGATGGTTTTGTTTCTATTTATAGTTTAGCCGGAAAAGAATTGATAAAACAAAGAATTGATGGCCGGGCTACGCGTATTGATATCAGTAATTTGAATGCAGGGATCCACCTGCTTAAAATCAGAAGTAAGGAAATGGTTTCAGTGGCAAAGTTTTTAAAAAAATAGCTTGTCGCCCATCCTGCTCTTTTGCATGAATGATAAAATAGTTTATTCATTGGTGCAAATTTCTGAGCGGACGTATATTTTCTTTACTTTTGGTTTTGTGCTTTTTCAGAAATAAAAGCCTACATTAATTTGAAAATTTGACGATGTGCAAATTTGTGCATTGCACCACTATGTGGAAAATTAAAGCCCTGCCTCGCGGCAAGGCGGGTACTTCGCGGGAAACAAAAGACCAACAAAATATCGTTAACATGTTAGCATTAGGTGTTTTCTAAGAGTCTATTGAAGAATTTGAAGTTTCTCAAATGAGAAGGATTTAAAAATGTATGGTCTTAGTATTTTAGGGAAGAAAATAAATTGGGGATCACCAACATAACTGTACAGATATGAGTGAAAAATACATCTACAACCTGCTGGTCATCGATGATGAAACAGAAATTACGAAAAGTATTTTTAGGCAATTTCGTAAAACTTACAATGTCTTTACTGCAAATAGTGCAGGAGAAGCTATTGCAATTATGGAAAAGGAAAATATCCAGCTTGTAATTTCTGATCAGCGCATGCCGGGTATAACAGGCCTTGATTTTTTCGGTTTAATTAAAGACAAATATCCCGATGCAGTTAAAATAATGCTTTCTGGTTATTCTGATTTAGACGCAATTATTGGAGCAATAAACGAAGGCCAGGTTTTTAGATACATATCAAAACCATGGAATCCCACAGAATTAAGCAACCTTTTAATAGATGCTACACAGAAATACGAGTTAATCACCAAAAATAAACGCTTAGCTGAGCAATTGGAAAATTGCAATACTCAACTTGTGCAAAATCTGAAAATCCAGAAGGAAAGACTGGAAATCGAAGAAAGATTAAATCTGGTAATAAAAGGTTCCAATGATGCCCCCTGGGATTGGGATTTTGTCCATAAAAAAATATACTACTCTCCACAATGGTGGTCACAGATTGGATATAAGCCAGATGAATTAGCTGTAAGCGACCAGCTTTGGTATGAGCTTTTGCATCCAGAGGATCGGAAAATTGTTGATGCAACCCTAGATAAAGCAGTAAATGCCGATTTGGAAAGCTATCAAATTGAGTTTCGACTTAAACACAAAGATGGACATAATGTTTCCGTGCTTTCACGTGGATTTATTACACGAGACGATGCCGGTAATATATTACGAATAAGCGGAACCAACATGGATTTAACAGAGCGTAAAAAGGCTAACATGGCCCTTCAGGAAAGTGAAGAAAAATACAGGAGCCTTGTTGAAAATGCCGGACAGCCAATTTTTCAGGTGAATAAAAAAGGTGAGTTTGTATTTTTAAATTCAACTGCTGCAAAATCTTTAGGCTACAGTATTGAGCAGATTATTGGCAAAAGCATGTGGGATTTCTTTCCTAAGGAGATTGCCGACAAGCAGATGAATGATATCAGGCAGGTTTTTGCAAACGAAAAGGATATTGAGCTTGAAAACACAACAATACTTCAAGGAGAAAAATACTGGTTTAATACACATTTATCACCTTTAAAGGACAGTTCGGGCAAAGTCAATTTAGTGCAGGCAATTACTTTGAATATCAACGAGCGCAAGCATGCAGAAGATGCACTACGAATAAGTAAAGACAAATTCGAAATACTTTCAAATGTAACATTCGAAGGAATATTAATTCACGATAAAGGAGTTCCTCGGAGTATGAATAATTCCTTTTCAAAAATGTTTGGATACACTCAGAAGGAATTGGCAAATAAAGAATTAATTCCTCTACTAATAAAAAAAGAATTTCAGGGTATTATTCGTGAGAACATTAAAAACGAATATACACTACCTTATGAAGTTATTGGTATTAAAAAAGATGGCACTGAATTTCCAATTGAAATTGAAGGTAAAACGTATATAGCTGAAAACAACGAACGACTTAGAGTTACTGCTTTAAGAGATATCACCGAACGCAAGCAGGCAGAAGAAGATTTAAGAGAAAGTGAAAGTCAGTTGAAGAAAGCCCAGGCTCTATGAAAAATGGGGAATTGGAAGATTGATTTGAATAGTGGGATGATTTCAGGTTCTGAAGAAACCTTTAGAATCTATGGGTTGGAATCAGCCGAACCAATACCAGCAGCTGAAGCACAGAATATCCATCTCCCCAAATACAGGTCAATGCTAGATGAAAGAATTGAAAAATTGATCAAAGGAGAAGAAAAATATAATGTTGAATTTGAATGTGAAAAAGTAAACAGCGGTGAGATTATTACTGTACAGGCAATTGCAGAATACAATTCCGATGATAACACAATAAATGGAACATTACAGGACATCACCGATCGCAAGCAGGCAGAAGAAGCTAAGCAGAAAATACTGGAGCGCTTTAATTTTGCTATGGAAACTGCCAATGAAGGTTTTTGGGAGTGGGATTTATCAATAAATAAAATAACTTTTGATAAGCTTGCACTTAAAATGTTGGGATATGAAACAGATTTTGAAGCTATAGATGCTAGCATATGGCTGGATAAAATACATCCTGAACATAAAGATAACATTCTTCAGGATTTTGATGACTATATCTCAGGAAAGAAATCAATATATAATGTTGAATTTCCAATTCAGAAAAATGATGGCAGTTATATTTGGGTTTCATCTATCGCAAGAGTTTTTAAATATGATTCTAATGGAAAACCTTTACTTGTTGTTGGCATACACAACGACATCACAGATAGAATAAAACAGCAGCAAGATCTACAGGAAAGTGAGAATAGATTTGATCTGGCAATGAAAGCCTCACAAGATGGAATCTTCGACTGGAACCTTGTAAGCAATGAAATATATTACTCACCAGCTTGGAAAAGTATGCTGGGATATAGGTATGATGAGATTCTCAATGATTTCTCCATTTGGGAGACAAACACCGAGCCGGAAGATGTGAAACGATCCTGGGAAATGCAGCAGGAAGCGATAAATAAAAAACGAGATCGTTTTAAAATGGAATTCAAAATGAAGCATAAAGATGGTCATTGGGTAGATATTCTTTCGCGTGCTGAAGTAGTATTCGATGAAAGCGATAATGCCATTAGGATGATCGGTACCCATGTAGATATTTCTGAGAGAAAAAAAGCGCAACTAAAACTGCAGGAAAGTGAAGAGAAATACAAAAACCTGGTGGAAACAGCCTCCGATGCCATATATTTAATGGCAGAAGATGGAACAATATTAGACACGAACCAAAGTGCCTGCGATATGTTGGGCAAAGTGCGGGATGAAATTATCGGGCAGAGTATTGATTCTGTCGATCCAAATTACCCGATAGATAAATTCGTGGAATTATGGAAAAGTGTTCCTTTTAATGAGCAGCACACATTTGAAACAAATCATCTCCGAAAGGATGGAAGCTTAATTCCAATAGAGATTAGTGGTAAAAAATATAAACTGGACGAGAAAGTTTATTATTATGGAATTGCAAGAGATATTACAGAGCGTAAACTATCCGAATTAGAAATAATAAAAGCCAAAGAAAAAGCCGAAGAATCCGATCGCTTAAAATCAGCATTCCTGGCTAATATGAGTCATGAAATCCGAACCCCAATTAACGGTATACTTGGTTTTACAAATCTTTTAAAAGAGCCCGGACTTACCGGAAAAGATCAACAAAAGTTCATTGGTATTATCGAAAAAAGCGGCGACCGCATGCTGAATACCATCAACGATATTATTAATATCTCCAAAATAGAATCCGGTCAGGTTGATGTTATCAATTCAGAAATAAACGTAAATAAGCAATTGGATGAGTTATTCGAGTTTTTCCTTCCGGAGGCTAAAAAGAAGGACATCAAGCTTTCCATCACAAGCACGCCCAACCAAGAGCTTACTATCAAATTAGATAAAGACAAATTAAACTCAATACTCACTAACCTCATCAAAAACGCGATAAAATACACGCCATCGGGCCGGATAGAATTCGGTTGTTCAATCGATGAAAATAACCGTAAACCTAAGCTGGAATTTTATGTAAAAGACACTGGAATTGGAATCCCGGTTGAAAGACAAAATGCAATATTTGATCGTTTTGTACAGGCGGATATTGCCGACACACGGGCATTTCAAGGTTCGGGTTTAGGCTTGGCAATAACCAAAGCCTATGTTGAAATGTTGGGCGGAAAAATTTGGCTTGAAAGCAAAGAAGGAGTTGGTTCGCAATTTTATTTTACAATTCCTTTTAATCCTACAATATCAGAGATAGAAAATGTGTATAATGAGTTAGTTAATGAAGAGGTTGTAGTTGAAAGAAGTCTGAAAACAATGATAGTTGAAGACGATAGTGTATCTGAGTTATTTCTTTCAATAACACTCAAAAATGTTAGCGACGACATATTAAGAATAAATAATGGTATTGAAGCCATCGAAACCATTCGTAACAATACTGATATTGATTTAATTTTAATGGACGTTAAGATGCCTAAAATGGATGGCTATGAAGCAACTAAACAAATCAGGAAGTTTAATAAAGATGTTATTATAATTGCCCAAACAGCCTATGGTTTGGAAGGTGATAGAGAAGAGGCAATTGCCGCAGGATGTAATAATTATATTTCAAAACCTATTAATGCGGATGAATTGATTAAGATGATTCAATTGTATTTTTAGCAACCAATTAGAGCATATCGATAAATAAATAATTGATAATGGATTTAAAAGATATCAGACAAGTTTTTCCTATTCAAATTTTATGGGCATGAAAGAAATTGTATATGTAAATTCTGGTGAAGTTAAATTGGGTGACGCAAATACCTTGCTAAATTCCGGTGCAATCGGTTCTTGCGTGGTTGTATGCATGTGTAATTCAGAAAATAAAACCGGAGCAATGGCGCATATTATGCTACCGGGTGCCGCACCAGAAGGAAAAGAATTTAAAAATACGAAATATGCCGCAAATGCAATCCAAGAATTATTGACAATAATGCAAAATGATGAAGGGGAAATGAACCAACTGGAAACCAGCATAATTGGAGGTGCAAACGTACTAAAAAGGTCAAACGACACCGTTGGGAAAAACAATATAGTCTCGGTTGAAAAATTACTTGATAAAAATGGAATTAAAATTAGTGCAAAAGCAATTGGAGGCTTTGAAAGAAGAACCGTATTATTCGATATTGAGAAAGGATGCATTTTTTTTACGGTAGGCGATTCAAAACAAAAAATACTTTGGCAAACCGGAAGTAACTAATAAAAATATTTAATTAGCTAATCATGGATAAAAAAAATAAACGAAGTGAGAAATTGGAAAGCCATCGTTTAAAAGGCACTGATTTAGAACGAAATAAGAGTGAAGAAAGAATAAAATTAGTACTTGATAACAGCCCATTCCCAGTTGCTGTAGTTGATGAAAAAGATCAGAACATTCAGTTTTGGAGTAAGAGTGCCATCGAATTATTTGGGCACAATCCCAAAACAACGGAAAAGTGGTATGAACTTGTTTACCCGGATCCGGGATACCGTAAGGAAGTAATTAAACGTTGGAAACCGTTTTTGGAAACCGCCCAACATTCAAAAAAAGCAATCAATACCGGAGAATACAGCATAGTTTGTAAAAATGGTTCAGTAAAAATTTGTGAACTCTATGCCCAATTTATCCCGGGCAGTTTAATTGTTACTTTAAACGACATTACCGAAAAAAAGAAAGCGGAAGAAAAATTAGAAGCACAGAATCAGCAATTGCAGGCAAACGAGCAAGAATTAAAACAACGTGAAAATTTTTCGCGAAGCTTAATAAGTAAAATGCCAGATGGTTTTTCTGTTTTGGATGAAAAAGGAAAACATCTCGATGTAAACGAATCCCTCTGTAAAATGACAGGTTTTACCAAAGAGGAAATCATCGGTACAAAACCACCCTTTCTCTATTGGCCTGAAGAAGAGATTGAAAATATTAATGAAGCTCTTACAAATACGATGAAGGGCAAATGGAGTGAGTTTGAGTTGATTTTTAAAAGGAAAAACGGTGAACGTTTTCCGGTAATTGTTAGCCCATCGCAGCTAAAAGATGACAAGGGCAACGTGATTACTAATTTTGCAATCGTTAAAGATATCACAGAGCGCAAGCAAGCTGAAGAAGCACTCGCACACGAAAAGGATTTTATAGAAGCCCTTTTGGAAAGTGTTCCTGGATATCTTTATGTCTATGACGATCAGGGAAATCTTATCCGATGGAATAAAAAACATGAAACCATGACAGGTTATTCAGCGGAAGAATTGTCTCGAATGAATATGTCGCAATGGTTTGAAGGTGATGATGCAATTCGGGTAGCGGCGGCAGTTAAAGAGGTAATGACTACTGGATATGGCGAGGTTGAAGCGAATCTTTTGATTAAGGGTGGCGGAAAACTTCTAATACATTCAAATGGTGTCCGGCTGATTTTAAATGGGAAAACATACTTTACCGGGGTTGGCATTGATATCACCGAACGGAAAAAAGCGGAAGAACAGCTGCAAGCTGCAAACCAACAGCTACAGGCAAACGAACAGCAACTCAGGGCTGCAAATCAACAATTACTTGCAAGCGAACAGCAACTCAAGGCTTCAAATCAACAGCTACAGGCAAACGAACAAGAATTAATAAAAGCCAAAGAAACAGCAGAAGAAAGCGAACAAAGAATGAATTTGGTTATTAAGGGTTCAAATGATGCACCTTGGGATTGGGATTTAATAAATGATGAACTCTTTTACTCACCTCAATGGTGGCAGCAGATTGGTTATAATCCAAATGAAATCCCACCAAATTCTTCATTGTGGGAAAGCCTGATGCATCCTGACGATAAAATTCATGTTGATAAAATTTTTGGTGGCGCATTAAAAAACGGTAATGAAAATTATGCTGTTGAATTTAGATTATTACACAAGCAAGGTTATTATGTTCCTGTACTTTCAAGAGGATTTATAACTTTCGATGAAAATAAGAAGCCAATAAGAGTTAGTGGGACGAATTTAGATTTGACCGAACGAAAAAGAATAGAAACTGAATTAATAAAAGCCAAAGAAATAGCGGAAGAAAGCGAAGTACAAATCATGGCTGCAAATCAACAGCTACAGGCAAACGAGAAAGAATTAATAAAAGCCAAAGAAACAGCGGAACGCTATTTGGACATGGCGGGTAGTGCTTTCTTGTCGCTGGATGTTAATGGAAATATCCTCCTGGTTAACCAAAAGTGTTTGGAAATCCTGGAGTACAATACGAGTGAAGAATTGAAAGGTAAAAACTGGTTTGATACCTGCATTCCGTCTGAAATTATTGGGCAGATAAAACAAGTCTTTGCCAATGTAATGAAAGGTGACTTGGAAGGAGTGGAACATTTCGAAAATGAAGTTGTCACAAAATCAGGCAAGCGAAGATTAATATCCTGGAATAACTCCTACATCAATGACGAGGCAGGTCAAACAGAATATGTATTTAGCTCCGGGCTTGATATAACCGAACGTAAAAAGTCAGAAGAAGCGCTACGGAAAATTGAATGGATGTTAAGTAAAAAGAAATTATTACCTCCGGAAGTTGATATTGAAGAATATGTGCCAGAGTATGGAGACTTAACACGTTTGAATACGGATCGTTTAATTCATGATTCGCTTGGGGCAGATGTATTAAAAGACATTGCCAGCGACTATTTGAGTTTGCTTGACACTTCTTCTGCGATATACGAAAAAACCGGGGATTATGCTTTGGGTATATTTTCGTCAGGATGGTGTCGTTTTATGGATCAAGCTTCTCGAAAACTTTGTAATACGGATGACAATGTGGAAGCTTTAAATTCAGGGAAATGGTTGTGTCACGAATCGTGCTGGAAAGATGCATCGTTAGCATCCATTAATACAGACAGTGGGGTTGACATTGAATGTAGCGGAGGAATTTGTCTGTATGCACAGCCAATCAGAGCCGGGGAAAATATAATTGGAGCCATTAATTTCGGATATGGTGATCCACCTCAAGACAAACAAAAATTATTGGAACTGGCGCAAAAATTTAATGTTCCAATAGATGATTTAATAAAAAAGGCAAAAGAATACGATACGAAACCGCCCTATATTATAGAACTTGCAAAAAATCGTCTTAAGGCATCTTCTAAGCTCATCGGAGAAATTGTCAGCAGAAAAATGACGGAACAACAACTTATAAAAACAAATATTGAACTTGTAACAGCCAAAGAAAAGGCAGAAGAAAGTGACCGTTTAAAGTCAGCATTCCTTGCCAATATGAGCCACGAAATTCGCACCCCCATGAATGGCATACTTGGTTTCGCCGGATTATTGAGAAAGCCTGACCTAACTGGCAAAACGCAACAAAAGTATATCGGTATCATCGAAAAAGGCGGAGCCCGAATGCTCAATATCATCAATGATATTATTAGTATTTCGAAAATAGAAGCCGATCTGATGGAAGTTAATATTCAGGAATCGAATATTAACGAGCAAATCGAATACATCTATACCTTCTTCAAACCTGAGATAGAAGCTAAAGGTATGCAGTTTTCTTTCAGAAATTCTTTGCCTTCAAGAGAAACTATCATTAAAACCGACTACGAGAAAGTATATGCTATACTAACAAACCTGGTAAAAAATGCCATTAAACACAGTGAAAAAGGTTCAATAGAATTTGGCTACAATAAAAAGGGTAAATACCTTGAGTTTTACGTGAAAGACACCGGTGT
>Ga0075111_1001133_pt1 | contig 12397 bp, 13 predicted proteins | sample AntAceMetag02UKK_FD_69787 | JGI IMG/M metagenome (GOLD analysis project Ga0075111, IMG submission 69787) | Saline lake microbial communities from Ace Lake, Antarctica - Antarctic Ace Lake Metagenome 02UKK | ecosystem: Environmental > Aquatic > Non-marine Saline and Alkaline > Saline | place... | reverse complement strand
ATCAAGGAACAGAACATCAAAAAGAAATTTCTTTTGGATTATTATTAATTGAAAAACCACACATAATCAAAAGTGTTGAAAGTTCAGAAGTAATAACTAATGGTCGTGGAACTGTATCAATTTCATTATCAAATATAGGTGTAGATGAAGTAAAATTTGTTAAATTGAACTTAATTCCTTCTGATGAATACAAGATCATTTCACCTCCTGAATTATATTTAGGAAACATAGATAGTGATGATTTTGAAAATGCAGAATATGATTTATATGTTCAATCTAAAAATGGAAATGTACCTTTGAAGTTTGAATTAGAATATAAAGATCCATTAAATAACAAATATGTTGAAGAATTTGATTTAGAACTACCTTTATACACTCCAGCTGAAGCTAAAAAGTTAGGTTTAGTAGCTTCAACAAATATGGGAAGCGTTTATCTTGGATTTGTAGCATTCATATTTGTAGCTTTATTTTGGATTTATATGTTACTTGATTTATTACAAAAAAGATTTCCAAGATATAAAAAAATTGGGTGGATTGTAATTTTAATAACAACAACTATTTTCGGAGCTTTACTATATTATTTTATGGTAAAGAGAAAAAAATAGCTTTTTTTTCTTTTTTTTGAGGTTTCATAATGTTAAGTGACTACATAAAATTCTCCTGGACAAGTCTAAAGCATAGAAGTATTAGAAGTTGGTTGACTTTATTAGGTATTGTTATTGGAGTTACTGCTGTAGTCGCATTAATAGGATTAGGGGATGGACTAAAAGAAGCCGTATCTTCTCAGTTTGGTATTTCAGCAACTGAAGTTATTTCTGTTCAAGCAGGTGGTATTAGTGGAATGGGTCCACCAGGTACTGCGGTTTCTAATCCTCTGACTGATGAGGATGTTGTTGATATTAAGCGATTGTCTTCAGTGGAAACTGCAATTGCTAGAATACTTGAATCGGGTAAAATGGAATTCAATGATAGAGGGAGTTTTGGTTATGCAATGAGTATGCCTGATGGTTCAGATAGAGATTTTGCAGAAGAAGCACTTGATTTAGAAGCAGAATTTGGGAGACTATTAAAAGATGGAGACAATAAAAAAGTAGTTTTGGGTTATAATTTCGGAGTAGATAAGTTAGATTTTAATAAAAAAGTAAGAGTTGGAAACACAATTCAGTTTAAAGAAGAAAATTTTGTGGTTGTAGGAATTTTAAAGAAAAAAGGTAGTTTCATATTCGATAATATTATTTTAATGAATACTGAACCTCTAAAAAAATTAATGGATGAACCAGACAATGTTGATATTATTGCTGTTAAAGTTAAAAATAAAAATTTAATGGGAAAAGCAGCAAGTGATATTGAAAAAGTTCTGAGAAGAAACAGAGATGTTGATATTGGAGAAGAAGATTTCGAAGTTCAAACACCTGATGCGGCATTAGGAACTGTTAATAGTGTTTTATCAGGCGTTCAGATTTTTGTTGTAATGATTGCAGCCATTTCTATTTTAGTTGGTGCTTTAGGAATTGTTAATACTATGACTACTGCAGTTTTAGAAAGAAAAAAACAAATTGGAACAATGAAAGCAATTGGTGCAAGAAATTCTGATATATTTTTATTATTCTTCATTGAATCTGGGATTATGGGTTTAGTTGGAGGAGTAATTGGCGCAATTGCTGGAACTGCAATTTCATATGCAGGAACTTTGGCAATTAACAACTTCATTGGTTCAGAAATGTCACCTCAAATAAATTATATTTTAATTATATTTACTTTAATTGGAACTTTCATAATTGGAAGTGCAGCAGGAATAATTCCTGCAATGAGTGCAGCAAAAGAAAAACCAGTTGATGCTTTACGAGGCTAAAATGATACTCAATGCAAATTGAGTCCAGAATGAGTGAAACGAAAGATGATATCAGAAGAAAACATAAAATATTCATTACAAAACTTGAAAATGAGGAAAGCGAGAAGTTTGCTTACTATTTTATCTATATTAGTTGGGATCATGACAATTTTTATTTTCATTAGTTTTGGATGGGGTTTATTTGATTATGTTGAGGAACTTTCAACAGGTGGAAGTGCTGATAAATTCATGGTACAAGGTAAAGGTGGTGGTGTGCCAGGAAGTTCAGAAATTGGTTTCACAGAAAATGATTTAGATACTGTTGAAAAAACCAGAGGTGTATTTGAAGTATCTGGATATAAAATGCAAGTAGTAGAAGTTAAACAAAATAAAATTAATAAATTTGTATTTATGACTTCTATAAATCCTAAAACTGAATTGCTCTTTGAATCCTTTAATATGAAAACTGGGACCGGAAGAGATCTAAAAAGTGGAGATGTAGATAAAGTTGCATTAGGTTATAATTATCAAATAGATGATAAAATTTTTCCAAAAGGGATGGATTTAAATGATAAAATTGAAATCAATGGCAATAAGTATGGTGTTGTTGGATTTTTCGAATCAATAGGAAACCCACAAGATGATTCCAATATTTACATAACAGAAGCAGGGTTTGATAAATTGTTTCCTGAAGAAGATTTATATTCCATGATAGTTGGAAGAGCGAGTATAGATGATATGGAAGGGACCGTTGAAAGAGTCGAGAAAGATTTAAGAAAAGCGAGAGGTGAAGAAGAAGGGAAAGAAGAATTTTCTGTTCAATCTTTTGAAGCTCAATTAGAAGCATTCTCGGTAGTGCTAAATATGATTATTGGGTTTATTATTTTAATAGCGTTTATTTCAGTAGTAGTTTCTGCAGTTAATACTGCTAATACGATGGTCACATCAGTTTTAGAAAGAATTAAAGAAATTGGTGTAATTAAATCAATTGGAGCTAAGAACTCTGAAATTTTTAACATATTCTTATTTGAATCATCTTTTTTAGGTTTTATTTCAGGAGTATTTGGAGTTATTGTGGGATGGATATTCTCTGCTTATGCCGGAAAATTATTAACAGAATTAGGTTGGGGATTCTTAAGTCCGCATTTTTCATGGTATCTATTTGCAGGATGCATAGCATTCGCAACTATAGTGGGAGCAATTTCAGGTGTAGCACCTGCATATAATGCATCTAAGTTAAAACCAACAGAAGCTTTGAGATATGAATAATTATAATCTTCCATGTTTGATGTAATCATCAATATCATTTTCACTCATTTCAATAGTATTATCATAATTATTTTCTCTTTGAGGTTTTGCAGCATAAGCAACAAAACGTTTAGCAAAAGAATTTTTTTGTTTAAGTAAATAAACTCCATAAATTAATCCAACAACTAATCCTCCAAAATGAGCAGAGTAAGCAACACCGTTTAACTGACCAAAAACACCTAAATTAATTAAAGCAAAAATAATTCCTGCGGTTCTCATAGACATAGGAACTATGAAGAAAAATAAAACTCTCAAATGAGGTAATAAAATAATAGTAATTCCTAATAATCCCATTATTGCTCCACTGGCACCTACTGCAGAACTTGTTGGGTTCATTAAAGCGAAAAAGATCCCTCCTACTATTCCAGACAGAGCATATAAGAATAAAAATCTATTACTTCCCATTTTTTGTTCCATTAAAGTACCAAATAAGTATAGTGAATATAAATTAAAGAAAATATGTCCTGGACTTCCATGCATAAACATAGACGTAATTAACAACCAAGGTTGAGTCCAAACTAATTGAGAATTCAAAACAAATTGACTCATAAATTCAGGATTAAAAACTTGTAATATGTAAATAGCTATATTAATAAAAATAAGATAATTTACAACCCCCTTGTATTTATTTTGAATCATGTTAAATTAGATATTATTTAGCTTATATAAGTTTTACTCGTCTTTACAACATTGTTCATAAAAATCACATTGACCTGTAGACCATTTACATAATGGGGTAATAGTTTTTTTGTAATTGGAAATTTCTTCTGTTTTTGTTTTTTCTTGAATTTCAAAACACATATCTTCAGCTTCTTTAATTAAAGTATCATCAACTTCAAGATATTTCTCGCCAAATTTTAAAAAATTAATGCCAACTCTTTTAGGTTTTATTCCATGTTCATGTAAATAAAGTAAAGCGTAAATTCCTAATTGTAATCTATAAGCAGAACTCATAGTATCTTTTTTAGAAGTTTTATAATCTAAAATATGAACATTATCACCCCATTCATAAATCGCATCCACATATCCTCTAACCATATGTTTTTCAGATTGGTAATGTTTTTCAGTAATAGGGGTTAAATGCTTGAAAGCATCTTCAAAACTCTTAGCTTCCATTTCAAATTTAAGTTTAATGATAAAATTTTCAATATATTTCTCAATCATAGCTTTAGTTTCATTGTAATAAAATTTAAGGTCATGTTCACTTAAGTCTAATTCATCAAATTTTGGCTTTGCTTTAATCCATTCTTGATTGAGCATGTCTAAAATCAATAATCGTAATACAAACTCATAACTTTTTTCATCCACATTCTCGATGTTAAGTTTATAAAAATCTTCTAAAACCTGATGTGCAACATTACCTCGTACTAAATGTATGCTTCCTTTAGTGGCTAATTTAAGGATATATTGATAGAAATATCTTCTAGGACATTGATTAAATACATTTATTGAAGATGGAGATTGAGTTCTTTGAGCCATCATTTAAATGAAAATTCATCATTAATAAATAATGTGGTTATGAAGATGTCATTTAATTTTTGAAAGGATTTCATCTTCTTCTTGTCGATTATGACTTTGACCAAAATTAACAAGAATATAATTAAGAGAATTCCATTTAGATTTAGGAAATAATTTTTTTAAATCATTTTCAACTTTAACCGGGTCTTCATTTTTAGTCCAACCCAATTTAAAAGACAATCTTGCTACATGAGTGTCAACTCCGATTGCAGGAAGTCCTTGTTCTGCTAAGAAAACATTCGCAGTTTTTCTACCCACTCCCATTAATTTAACAAGTTCATCTATGTCAGAAGGTGGAACTCCTTTAAACTTTCTTAATTGTTTACAACATTTGATAACATATTTAGATTTATTACGATAATAATTAACAGGTCTAATTATTCCCATCACATCTTTTAATTTAGCATTAGCTAATTTATCAGAAGTAGGATATTTTTTGAAAAGAATTTCAGAAACGGGAATTGTAGTTGTATCTAAAGTTCTAGCAGAAAGTAAAGTTGCAATTAAAGTCTTCCAAGGTTTATTCCATGATTCTGCAGCCAATCTTCTATTAGTTTTATATTTACTAAGTTGAGATAATTGTTTAATTGCGGTTTTGCTATCCATAATAATATTACAACTTATTAAAGTTTAAAAACATTTTTATATTACTATAACTGAGAAAGGATTATGAAAATCCGAAAGGAAATAATGGAAGCGGATAAGATTCTTAATGAAGCTTCAAATAAACTTTCATTTTCAATCATTAATCCAATAAATGAACCATATATACGTAGAAGATTTTTAAGTAATAAAATAAAAAATCCTGTTTTAAAGTATGAACCTCCTATTAAAGATTTATTAAATTTAAGAAGAAATGTATCTTCCATACAAATTGATGAAAAAAATGCCATAGATACATTAATGATAGAAAAACAACATGACATTATAAGAAAAATTGATTTATTAAATAGTGTGGGTTGTTTTGATTTTACAGAAAGAAGTAAAAGATTATATGGAGTTCCAAGTAAAAAATTAGTTGAAAAGGCATATGAAATATTGAATGAAAAAGAAGAAGAAATAAAGACTGATAAAGTGTCATCAAAAGATTCTGCTAAAAAAATTAGGGAAAATATGAAACTCTTTGATATGAAATATAAAATTTCAAGAAAAGACATAGTTACAAGTGCTGTACTGGACTCTACCAAAAAAGAATTAATTCTTAAAAAACGTCACAGATATTCAAAACAATTCTTAAACAGATTAATAGTTCATGAAATAGGAACTCATGCGTTTAGGTCAGAAAATGGAAAATTACAAAAATTAAGCATTTTTAAAAATGGATTAGCAAATTATTTAGAAACAGAAGAAGGATTAGCAGCATATAATGAGGAAAGGTTTGGATTACTAACTCAAAGTACTCTTAGAAATTATGCAGGAAGGGTGATATCTATTCATATGGCTTTAAATAATGGATTCTATAAAACCTATAAAGAACTTAAAAAATATTTTAAAAAGAATGCAGCCTTTAAATTAGCATTAAGAAGTAAAAGAGGACTTTCAGACACAGAATATGAAGGGGCATATACAAAAGATTTAACATATTTGCAAGGTTATTATAATATTAAACGTTTTGTAAAAAAAGGTGGACATTTAAAAGATCTTTATTATGGGAAAATAGGTATTAATGATTTAGATTATGTAAGGCAATTAAGATTGAAAAAACCAAAATATTTTCCTGATAAATTTAACCTGTTTGAAAAGGAAGAAGAAAAATGAAATTACTATTATTTAGCACATCACAAGATAGGTCTTTAGAAAGGATTAGCGAAGAAGCTATGAAAGCAGGTTTTGAAACAAGCATTTTTCTTTATGAGAGTTTGGATATAGAACAAATTCATAAAATTTTAGAAACAAAATGGGACCGAGCAATTTTAAGAGATCCATATAATGCAGAAATAGATTATTCTTTTTACTTAAACTATTTTCTATCTAATTTAAAATGTAAAATTTTAGATGAAAAGGCAATGAAAACTTATTCCTCTTATGAAGATAAATTATTTCAACATTTATTTTTTGAAAAAATAGTTAACATACCTAAGTTTGGACACTTTCATAATTATGATAAAAACAAGTTGAAAAGTTTAAAGTATCCTTTAATTGTAAAAAGAAGAATTGCGTCTAGAGGAAAAGGAACTTTTATAGTAAAAACTTACAAAGAATTAAAACAATTATTCAAAAATAGAGTGATCAATAATTTCATAATTCAAGAATTCAAAAAAATAAAAAGAGATTTGAGAGTGATAGTGGTAAACAATAAAATTCTAGGTTGTGTTGAAAGAAAAGTTCGAATGAAAGATAATCATGGATTTACTGGGGTTGGTGTGAAAGTGGTTGGAAAAGTTAAAACTCCTGCTTACATTGAAAAAATGGCAAAAGTAGTCGCTAAAAAAATTGGTGGAGATTTCTGTGGGATGGATTTCATTCAAGATTATAAAGGAAAATGGTATTTAGTAGAATGTAATATTTCTCCTCAGTTCGTTTCTTCAGAAAGAGAATTAAATGTAAACATAGCTCAAAAAATCATAAATATATTAAAAAAATGAAACTATTCAATCTTTATCAGGAAAAAGAAAGTGATGAACAATGTATTACTGAAATAAGTTATTCTAATGATTGGTTAGTAACCGTACCTCATTCAGGAAAATTAATAATTGATAAGTATAAAGATTATATTGATTTCAATTCAAGTGTGAAATTAAGTTCAGATTTACACACAGAAAGATTATTTGATTTAGGCAAAGGAAAATTCTTAGTTTTTAATTTACTTAGAGATTTCTTAAATGTAAGTCGTGCAAAAAAAGGTATTAAAGGAAATGATGTACCTTTGCATTTAAAACAAGACCCATTACATCCAATGTCTTTAACAGATAAAAAAATTTTATTAAAAGATTATTCTTCTGAAGAAGAAAAAGAAATTTTGGAAATTTATGATGAATTCCATTGGCAAGTAAATGATTTAATTGAAACAGTAAAAAAAGAAAATGATTTTGTATTAATATTAGATGGGCATTCTTTATCAAAAGTTGGGCCCAAAAATACTCCTGACGAAGGAAAGGAAAGAGCTTCTTTTGTATTAGGAACTTTAGATGATACCTCAGCACATCCTGAAATTATTGAAACATTCTATAATGCTCTTAAACAATCTGCAGAAGAACATAATTGGACCGTAAAAAAGAATTCTCCTTACAAAGGAGGATTCATAACACAAAAATATACTGATGTAGATAATAAAATAAATATAATTCAATTAGAAGTAAACAAATCTATTTACATGGATGAAGAAACATTAAAACGAGATTATAAACAATTAGATATTGTTCGAGATATTATCAAAAATGCAATGAATGAAGCATTCAAAAAGGCAAAAGCGCTATACAATTAATAACCTTTTTATATAACAAATTCTAAGTAATTCTATCTCAAAGGGGGAATAAAAATGCAAACATGGTTAATAATAACAATCGTAATATCTGTAGTTGTTCTATTTGTAATATTATTATACAATAGTTTAATCAGATTAAAAAATCAAGTAAAAAATTCATTTGCTCAAATAGACGTTCAATTGAAAAGAAGGAATGATTTAATTCCAAACTTAGTAAATTCTGTGAAAGGTTATATGAAACATGAAAAATCAGTTTTAGAAAACATAACAAAGGCAAGGTCTGCAGTAATGGGAGCAAGTTCAGTTGAAGGAAAAGCAAAAGCTTCTTCAGAATTAACAAACACTTTGAAATCTTTATTTGCAGTGGCTGAAGGTTATCCTGATTTGAAAGCAAATCAAAATTTCATTCAATTACAAGAAGAAATTACTGGAACTGAAAATAAAATTTCATATGCAAGACAACACTATAATGACATGGTAATGTTATTCAACACAAAAATTCAAAAATTTCCAAATAATATAATTGCAAATAGTCTTGGATTTAGTGATGAAGAATCTTTTGAAGCAACAGCGCAAGAAAGAAAGAATGTTAAAGTAGAGTTTTAACTATGAGAATTTCATTTAACGAAGTCAGAAACAATAAGATTAAATCTTATGTTCTGATTTTCTTTTTTATTATAATTATTGGAGTTTTAGGTAGTATTATCGGTTTAATTTACAATAATATTTACTTAGGCTTAATTTTATCAATGGGTGCAGGATTAATTTATTCAATGTTTGTATTTAAGTCAGGGGATAAAATGATTCTGACTATGTCCGGAGCAAAACCTGTAACAAAAAAAGAATTTCCTCATTTATTTCATACAATTGAAGGATTACAAATTTCTGCAGGATTAAAAACGACGCCAAAAGCTTATGTAATCAAAGATACTGCTTTGAATGCTTTTGCTACAGGACGAGACCCAGAACATTCATCCATAACAGTAACAACTGGATTAATGGATAAATTAAACCGAGAAGAATTAGAAGGTGTAATTGCTCATGAAATGTCTCATATTAAAAATTATGATATCAGATTTATGATGCTAACAACAGTTTTAATTGGAATTGTAACCTTGCTAAGTGATTTCATATTAAGAAGTTTTTTATGGGGTGGAATGGGCCGAAGAAGAAACAATGACAATAACAATATGACTTTAATTTTAATTGCAATAGGATTACTATTGGCAATTTTGACGCCTATTATTGGTGAAATGATAAGATTAGCAATAAGCAGGAAAAGAGAATACATGGCAGATGCATCTGGTGCAACTTTAACAAGATATCCTTTGGGATTAGCTAATGCATTAAAGAAAATTTCTCAAGATCCAGATCCTTTAGTTGAGAAAGCTAACAAAGCAACAGCACATTTATTTATTTCAACACCGTTTGGAAAAAAGAAAAGTTTGATGGGTAAATTATTTTCAACTCACCCACCAATTCAAGATAGAATTAAAAAATTGGAGGAAATGTAAAATGAAAATATCAAAATTTATTGAAAACAACAAAGGTATAGTTGTAGTATTATTAATTATTTTAGCATTAATGTTTTTAGGCAATACTGGGAGTAGTCCAATGCCTATAATGGGGAAAAATATGGCTTATGCAGAATCTGCAGTATTAGATTCTGGTATGGCAAGAGGTATAGCATTTGATGAAGGTTATTCATCAGGTGAAAAAATAAGAAAAACTGCTAACTTAAATGTGGAAGTGGAACAATCTGATTACGAAAGTACAAAATCTAAAGTTGATGCATTAATCGTAGATGGATTATACACAAATAAGAACGAATACAAATCAAATTATGGGAACAGAGAATATAAAAATTATAGAATCACAATAAAAGTTCCTGTTGCACAATATTCAAACATAGTTTCACAATTAAAAACTGTGGGCAATGTAAAATCCTTTAGTGAAAGTGCAGATGACTTAACGACTCAATACAAAGATATTGAAGCTTACTTAACAAGCTACAAAAAAGAAAAACTAAAAGTTGAAGAACTATTAGATAAAGCAGAAGATATTCAAGATATTATTTTAATAGAAAATAAATTGTCTGAATTACAAAGAAATATTGATAATTATCAAAAACAATTAATTAATATGGATAGACAAGTAAACTATGGAACAATATATTTTTCAATGAGTGAAAAAGTATCTGCTTCACAAATTGCCTTGCAATGGACAGGTCTAATGGATCATTTAAGAAATATAGTAAGAGGGTTTGATGATGTATTAGTCTTCATTACAAGCAATATTGGGTGGTTAATCTTCATACTCTTAGGGTATGGCGGATATAAGTTTTTTAAGAAGGCTTAGTGTGATTGAGACTTTTGTCTTAATCTAACTTCGTAGCCCACAGTCGAAACTGTGGATTGGGTGGTTAATCTTCATACTCTTAGGGTATGGCGGATATAAGTTATTTAAACGGAGTTAAATCTCCTTTTTTTATTTTAATTTTAGAAATTTAAGCATAATGTGTAACTCTATATGGTTTTTCGGCAGCTTCGCAACAACCTTCATTAATTCTAAGAATATTTTTTAATTTATCAACAAGTTTTGGAGAGAATTCTTCTTTTCTTTCATTTAATTCTTCAACTTCTCTTTCATGTATTTTTTGAAAGTCTGAAATATCGCTTCGATCATGATAATCAAAAGGAAACTCGAATTTGTGTAAGTCTCCACTTATAGAAAATCTACTGGAATCATTTGGGTCTACATCAACTCCATCTAAACATTTAATGCATCCTTGTGCATCATGATAGTCTACAATGTCTTGCATATAATAGAGGGCATTTAATCTTGCCTTATTAATATTTTTTTTATTTTTAAATAATCTAGATTTTGTTGTTTCTTCTATGTAAATATTTCCTTTGAGGTCTGAATCTTTTTTAAAATCTGTAACAAGAAATTCTCCTCCGTCGTATTTAATTTTGTGGCCTTTTTCGTCTTCTTCTTCTGTCTGAATTTTTCCAACTTCTCTAAGAACTATAATATTTCCATTATATTTTTGAAAAAATAATGCATTGCCTTTTAAATCAAATAAACCCATAAAATGTGTGTCCTCATAACATTTTTGAGAACCTCTGTCTGAAAGTTTATGTTTGTGCATAGTTTCAAAACAATGATTGCTTATTCCTTTTACATTATATTCTTTTAAAAATAAATCCCAATATCCTTCAAAGAATGATTCTACTTCATTGAAACCTTTATATGATTTGATATTATCTAAATTTTCAGAAGAAACAAAATGTGTTTTGACTCCATCTATATCAATAACTTTATTTTCAAGGGTCTGTGCTGGTTCGCTTTCACTTTCCACGATTTCAGTTATTGTCATGTGTTTTTTCAAACTTAGTATACATATTTGTATATCTAGCGTAGTAATAGTAAAAACCTTTATATATTTAGTCCTTTTAAAATGTTAAAATATAGCAAAAAAGACTAAAAAAATGGTAAAAGACACCAAAAAAGCAACTCTGACTGATATAGAATCCCAAATTGTTCGAGAACTTATAAGAAATGCACGAGCTTCCGATAGTCAAATAGCCAAAAAAACTGGAATTCCAGTCATGACTGTAAATCGAAAGAGAAAACAGCTAGAAGAAAAGAAATATTTGAGATATTATACATCAATAGATAAAGGTGAATTTGGTCTAAAAATATTTGGAGCTAAACAACTTTACACCATGAAATTTAAAATAGGAATTACAAGAAAAAAATATTTTAATGATGTAGAAAATGATGCAATTTGGAGAACTCTTAATTGTAAATATATTAGTATGACCTATTTAGGAGAAAAGGATGGTCATTTAGCTTTAGTAATTATATTAGATGCTATTGATGATGCACATTTAGTAGAAGAATTTAATGGAAACATTGTTCCATATTTAAGAAAAAAATTAGGGAATGATGCAATTGAAGAAATATCAACAGTTTCTTTAAATAAATTAATCAGAGTACATCACAATTATATGCCTCATGCAAATATGGGTGCAGGAAAAATGAAAGAAGAGTGGCCGGATGATATGATTTTCGTAAACGAAGTAAATGGTTTTTGTAAAGATACACAAAAGTTAGATGAATAGCTATAAAAATTTATAAACAAATTAAATAATATAAAATAAGGAAAAAAGATGACAACAGAAAAACAAATTTTAATTAAAGATTTACAAAAGGATGATTCTGTAAGTGATATATTTGTAGTTAAATTCAAAAAACCCGTTGAACAATATAAGAATGGGTATAAATTTGAATTAAGATTAGGTGATAGTTCT
>Ga0075111_1001131_pt1 | contig 12400 bp, 12 predicted proteins | sample AntAceMetag02UKK_FD_69787 | JGI IMG/M metagenome (GOLD analysis project Ga0075111, IMG submission 69787) | Saline lake microbial communities from Ace Lake, Antarctica - Antarctic Ace Lake Metagenome 02UKK | ecosystem: Environmental > Aquatic > Non-marine Saline and Alkaline > Saline | place... | reverse complement strand
TCGCGGCAAGGCGGGCTCTACGAGGTATTGAAGGTTTGGGGCTTACTTTCTCTCTACAATACTAAATCGCCTACGGCGAATTCCGCGTAGCGGATAAAGTACTGTAGAAAAAGATGTTAGATTCTCTGAAAAATTCCCCGTAGGGGATGAACAGTTTTTACCGGACACCAATGACTCTGATACTCCAATTCCCCAATTTCCTTTACTCATACTTAATCGCATCCACCGGGTTTTTAACAGCTGCACGGTAAGCAAGGAAGAATACGGTAAGAAAGGTAATAAGGATAGACAGACCTCCGGCAAGTACAAAAAATATCATCGACAGATTAATTTTGTAAGCATAGTTATCCAGCCAGTCATTCATAAGATACCACGTCAGAGGCCAAGCAATAACATTGGCTACTACCACTATCCAGAAGAACTCTTTTTGTTGTAGAAGGATTATTTTCCCGATGGATGCCCCCAGCACTTTACGAATACCAATTTCTTTTGTGCGTTGTTCAGCAGTGAAAGAGGCAAGTCCAAATAATCCAAGGCAGGAGATGATAATTGTCAAAATTGCAAAGTATTTTAAAAGCTTGGCCAGCCTTGTTTCGTCGCTGTAAATCCTACCATAATAATCATCCAGAAATTTATATTCGAAAGGAAAGGAAGGTAGGAAACTGTTCCATGTGTCTTCGATGTGGCCGATAGCAGCTTCGGTATTTTGGCCTTCAACCTTTACCAGCATAAAGATCGTATTTTCCTGACCAAAAAATATGGACAGGGGCTCAATTTCGTGATTGAAGGGCAGGAAATGAAAATCTTTTATAATACCCACAATTGTATATCTGTCAGCTTCCTCATCTCCAAAGCTGATCCATTTCCCAACAGGATCTTCCATGCCCATTGTTTTAATGGCCGATTCATTTACCACTACAGCCGATGAGTCGGTTGAATAAGCTTTTTCAAAAAAACGGCCATCTACCATTTGCATCTGCATGGTTTCTATGTAATCGTAATCAGCCCTTTCAAAACCAATCAGTACATCATCGTCACTGTCTTTTCCTAGCCAACCCAGCCCTCCTGAATTGCTGCCCACGTAAAACGGAAGATGAGAGGAACGGGAAACACTTAACACGTTTGGGTTCTGAAGTAGCTTCGATTTGAAATCGTAAAAACGCTCATTAAGTTCGCCCCTGATCCGAGCGTAGATCACATTTTCCCTGTTCATCCCCAGGTTTTTGCTTTGGATAAACGTAATTTGACGGTAGATCACAACGGTGCTTATGATCAGCCCAATGGATAAAACAAACTGAAAGACTACCAGTGATCGTCTGAACCAAGGATTTCCACTAAGCCCACCAGTGCTTTTGCGGATGGTTTTAAGTGGGTTGAGTGTAGCCAGGTAAAGAGCAGGGTAGCTGCCGGCAACCAGGCCGGTCAATAATGCAATACCAATTAAAGGTAGTAAGGTAAATGGATTCAAGAGATCGAAAGTCAGGTTTTTTTCGGTAAGGTCGTTGAAGGTTGGTAAAAGAAGTATCACCAGAATGATGGCTATTAGCAAAGCAAAAAAGGACATCAATAACGATTCGCTGATAAATTGCAGTGTAAGCTGACTTCGCTGGGCCCCAACAACCTTTCGCAATCCAATTTCCCTCCCACGCTTTGAAGCCCTTGCTGTCGAGAGATTCATAAAATTAATACATGCAATCAATAAAATGAAAATGGCAATAATTGAGAGAATATATATGCCGGTGATTTGTGCAGGGTTACCGGTATATGAATAAAGCCTTTCTTTGTTCAAGAGGAAGAGAAACATGGTTATATCCGATTGATCCGCATTCCTGACTCTGCTCATATAGTCCTTTATTTTTTCGTTTACTATGGCCAATTCAACATTTTCGGGGAGTTGTACATAAATGTAAAATGTATTCCACCCATATTGGTCAAGCGTAAAGCCCAGATCTTCGAGATGCTGAAACGGGATGAATATTTCTTTGTTGAAAGATGAGTTTTCGGGTGGGTTTTCGATGATGCCATTTACCCGCAAGCTCAGGTCGTCGTTCAATTTTATAACTTTCCCAATTGGGTCTTCGTCTCCAAAATATTTTTCAGCCCCTTTTTTCGACAGGATGCATGTGTATGCTTGCAAAGCTGTTTCGGACGATCCCCTCAGAAAATTAAAGCTAAAAATGTTGAATAAACCCGAATCTGCCATCTGCACATAATCTGCAAATCGTTTATCGCCATGGCTTACTACCCCAGAAATTTCATAAAATCTAAAAACATCAATAAACTCCGGGAAATCTCTTTTGAGATCGCCGGCCATAGGCCCTGGCATGCAAGGAGTGGTTAGCGGTCCCGAAGTGTACATTTGCTGTTGAATAACCCTGTAAATGGTATTGGCATTTTCGTTGTTGCGGTTAAAATTCAGCTCGTTTAATACCCAAAGCATAATTAGGATCGTCGCTGCCAGTCCAATCGACAGGCCCAGAATGTTAATTACTGCATATCCTTTTTGCTTGCGAATGTTCCGAATTGCAGATTTAATGTAGTTCCAGATCATGGGTTAAGGTTTTTGTTGGTCAAAAACCTGTCAGAGTTCGCAGAACCTGACAGAGTTTGGTTGGCTCTATTTGTATTTATATAGCGTACCGGAATGAGATGAATCTATCTTGTAAGTTAGTTCAATTGTGTCATTTAGCTTCGTTATCATTAATTGTCATTTGCGCTTTGCGCGTCATTTTCTTTGCATTTAATGACTATCAATGACCATTTAATGACCATCAATGATATCTAATTGAAAAATGATTCAATTTTTACAAATCTATCAATCACCTAAACAATTACCTCTATTTTTCTTCTCTCAGATAAATATCACCACTAATTGTTTCCAGTTTTATTTCGTTTCCACCACCGTTGAGCACCGCTTCTACATCGCCACCTACAAAATGATGTTTCCAATCAGATTCCTTTAATATGTCCAAATCAAGGTTTGAGTAAAAACCACCGGTGATGGTTTCTAACTCAAAGTTCAATTTGCGTTTCGAGGAAACACTCAAATCTATAAAACCACTGATGGTTTTAATATCCATCGTTTCCGAAAATCCAATTATTTCAATGTTTCCACTGATGGTATTCAGTTCAATTTTTGCCATTTCGGGAAGGTAAACTTCAAAATCAATTTCCATATGGATGCAATGGTCATCATCCCTGATAACCACTCCTTGTTGATGATGGTGGTTTCTCTTACTGATTTCTTCGAGGTCTTCAATATCCGACTTAAAGCTAATTCCATTTTTATCGCTCGTTGCGTCCAGGCTGAATTTGTCATTGTCGGTGTTGTCGTTGATATTTACAATAGCTTTCACGTAGGCTTCTTTTTTGTCCCACGATTTAATAATAATTTGATCTGCAAAATCAAAATCCAGGTTTACTGTTGTTGATGAGGAAATGCTTGTTGATTTTTCAACTATTTCCTGGGCTTGCAATATGGACATAAGCATACAAGCCATCATGATGATGAAGGTGTTTTTCATGTGTCAGTTTTTTAATGATGTAAAAAAAGGAAAATGTTACAGGGGAATGAGGGAATGGAGTACGGCCACTCCCTAACCTTCTCCTTCAGGAGAGGGTTAGGTGGCTGGTTATTTTTTGCGTAGGTAAATATTTCCACTAATGGTAGAGATTTTTATCTTAACACCACCGTTATTCATCTTGCCTTCAACGATGCTACTGCCACCAAAGTGGGCCATTTCGTTTGGTTCATTTTCCTTGCCGATTTCGATATCCAGATCAGTATAAATATCGCCACGAAGGCTGTTGAGTTCAAAGTTGGCCTTTGTTGCCGATGGCAGGGTAACGTCTATTTCGCCACTGATGGATTTTATCGACATGGGGCTGCTTTGATTTACTGAAGAAAAAATAATATCGACATCGCCGTTGATCAGGTCGATGAATACCGGCCCGGTGATATCGGTGAGTTTTGCCCCATCACCGAATCCTTTCATCTCAAATTCACCGCCGAAATTTTGCACATCCACCGGGCCAATTGTAAATGGGCTTGAATAATCAACCGAGACAGCAATGTTGTTGGGAACGACGAAGGTGTAATCTGCATCACCCGACTGTTTGGTAGCTCCGGAAATGCTTATTACTCCGCCCGCTTCAGTGATGTTCAACCCAAGGCCTGTGTTATCTATCCCTCCGCCAGACAATGGTTTGAGTCCTTTGGCGCGTTCGGGGAGTTCTTCCAGGCCGTCGGCTTTAATTACGAAACTTGAGCCCGTTTGGCCAACGACTTTAATTTTCCCGGTCAATTGGGATACCACTATTTTTTTTGCACCTTTTATATCATGTGTGTATTCCTGGGCGTACAAGCCGTTAAATCCAAGAAAGCAAAGTGCGACGGTTAATTTAATAAGTGTTCTCATTTTTGTGGTCTGTTTTAAGTTTGTAAGTTTTATTTTTTGTGTTTTGAAGAAGTTGCCCGCCTTCTCAAGTTTCGGCGAGGCAGGCAGGTTACAGGTTACAAGTTACAAGGTGGAGGTATTTCTATCTTTCATCCGTCATCTGTCATCCGTCATCGGTCACCCGTCATCATGCATCGGTCATTCGTCATCTGTCACCCAACCTCTATATCAAAGTTAAAATCCCCTTCTCTGCCAGTTTTTTCACCGATTCATTGGTGCTGTTATCATCGATAATTTTTCGCATTTCATCCACGGCGCGGGTTTCCTGCATTCCAACCAAAATATTGATTAATGAGATTTGAATGATTGGATCTGTTTGTACCGAAAGTGTTTCCACCAGGGCATCCCTTACCAAAGGTTGATTCTTGAATTTCGCCAAAGCATTCATGGCGGCTATTCGCACATTTGCATTTTCGTCTGTGTTCATGGTGGAAATTAGTGCCTCCAAAACCTGGTGGTCGGGGGCCGTCATTTCCTCAAGGTAGCTGGCTGCTATTATCCTTTCGCTGGCGATCGGTTGGTCGAGCTTTGTGAGGATGAGCATGTCCTTAATATTGTTCACTTCACTTTTAAGTGCTGTCACTTCCAGGTTTGAATCAGAGGTGCTACGGAATAGCAGCCCCAGCATCATTCCTGCTATCAATATGGTAAACCCTGCTGCTACCTGGCCTAAAGGAGATTGAAGCCATATTTTTCTGCCGGATTTTCTGTTGGAGGATGTAGATTGTTTTTGTTTCTCAGCCTCAAGCATATCAGCAAAATTTTGTTTCAGGCTTTCGTCTGGTTGTTCATTTTCAACTTTATTCATCTCATCAAAAAGGACCACCAGGCCATCCACTTCATCACTGCACGATTTACATGATTCAAGATGCAATCTCACTTTCTCGGTGTTTTCTTCATTGAGTGTTTTATCTACAAAGTCAATTAATATGGGCTGTATTTCTTTACAATTTTTCATTTTATCGTTTTTCTTTGTGTCTTTGTGCCTCTGTGCCTCCGTGGTAAAAGTTATAACCGCTGAGTTCTCCAAGGTCGCTGAGATTTAATACTCCAAATCTTGGTTTATTTTCTTTTTCTTTGTGCCTCTGTGCCTCCGTGGTAAAGTGTTTCACGCGATTTGAAAATAAATTTCCTTCAATCTTTTTATTGCCCGGTGTACTTTCACTTTTACTGCTGGCACCGAACTTCCCGTTATCTTCGAAATCTCTTCATATTTCAAGCCCTGGAACCTGCTCAGTTCAATTACCTCTTTCTGATCTACCGGAAGTTGACCAATGGCCTCCATCAAAATCTCCTTTCGCTCCGTATCTTCCATTTCTTCCTGGGCGTCCCTTTCATTGCCGGGTATATTTTCGGTATCATCATACTCCGAAGCCCAATACCTGTTTTTGTTGTAATGATCGATATGAACGTTTCGTGCTAACTGGTAAATCCATGCTTTAAATTGATGCTTCTCGTTGTAAGAAGTGCGGTATTTTAAAATCCTGCTAAAGACATTCTGTGTAAGATCGCGACTTGTTTCCCGTTGGCTCGTCAGCCTAAGGAAGAAGTTGTACAGCTTCACGTGATACTTTTCGAAGAGTGGCGATAGTGCATCCAGGTCACCTTCTTTAACCGCGATCATCAATTCTTCGTCCGTACTGAATATATTCACCTGCTTTAGTTTTTGTGGCGTTTGATAATGAATACTGTTGTTTTATGAAAAGGTTACACAAGGTAAGAAATAATTTGAAAATGGGATGATTTGGTGATTTGGAAATTGAAGAATAAGAAGATTCAATGGTGGAAGAGTGGATGGTGGAATATCGTAATAAGCCAGAAGTATCGGAAAGGAGAGATGGACGGCCGTCCATCTCATTTACCTGGCAGATCAATGACCGGGCTGGATTAGGACAAGAAAAAGTATAAGATTTGAAAACAGCCATGTAGTGGTTGTCAAGAATCAACTATTTTAGCAAATTCAAATGAAATCCTTCAGTAGCTTAGAAATGGTTAGTATTATAAAATATTTTAGTCGGAATGAACGAAGGTTTGTAATGATAGTAAGTCTGTTGTTCTTTGTTCTTTTATTACTACAGAACTTCAACGGACGCTTTTGGATGAACGACTTTAAAGTTTTTTACCTGGCTGCAAAAGCTTTTGTTGCAGGTGAACCTGTATATCACCATGCTTTTGGCCTGGATTCGGGGCACTTTAAATATTCGCCATTTGCATTGCTGCCTTTTGTGCCGCTCTCATTCCTTCCTTATTTTTATGCAAAACTGCTTTATTACCTGATATGCACCTGCTTTATCAGTCTAACTATTATTGCTTCTAAAAGAATTTGGGATGTTCTACCAATTGGCAAATCGCAGCAAAGTATTTTTATTTTATTCATTGCGGTAATTATTGCTGGTGGGCATCTGTTCAGGGAAATGCACCTGGGAAATATAAATCTATTATTGTTGTTCGCCCTTCTGACGGTGCTTTGGCTGGTACGCGGAAATAGAGATCAATTAGCAGGGTTGCTCTTTGCATTTGTTTTGCTGTTTAAACCACACTTTATTGTATTGATCCCTTTACTCGTTCTCAGAAAAAAATGGAAGATGCTGATAAGTATGCTTATCGGATTAGGGATGGGGTTTCTAATTCCTGCCTTGTTTGTTGGTTTCACAAAAGATTTGTCATTGTACAGCGAATGGTTCTCTACCATCATCACCCACAATAATTATTTCTTCGATCAGCGGGATACAATCCATATTATCTTTTATAATTCTTTTGTGAAATATTTTGTTGCTGAACCCGGTATTGGATACATTGCCACGATGATCGCAATAATCGCGTTGCTGATTTTGGTATTTGTTTTATGGAATTTTAAAAACGAAAAATTGTCAAGCGATAAAAACCTGCCAAAGATTAATTTTACTTTTGAGTTCCTCGTCCTTATTGCTTTAATACCCAGCCTGGTCCTTACCGATACCGAACACTTTATGTTTTCGATACCGCTCGTAGTTTTTATTTTAATCTACTTGTTCACTTCCAAAAACCTGGCGCTGATCATAGCATCATCCATTGCCTTTTTCTTTTATCTCGGACATCTGGGTGATATATTAGGAAATGCATCGGATGTGATCACGAAACTTGGTGGGCTGGGGATAGGCAACTTGCTGATTATTGGAATTGCATTGTATGTTTTTATCACGAAAAAGAAAGAATTATTATGAAAAAGCTAATTACCTTTATGTTGATCTGCCTTGCCACGGCATCAATTTACACACAAAACATTGATGATAACACTGCACTTATTTTAATTGATATTCAGGATTTTTATTTCCCTGGCGGGGATGTAGCATTGGACGGGTCTGAAAATGCCGCCACAAATGCAGCCGAGGTTTTGGAATTGTTTAGGAAGGAAGGCTTAACTGTTGTGCATGTAAGACATGAATATGAACCAGGTGGAAGTATAAATGCTACTGTTGCGCCAAACCCCGGAGAAAAAGTTATTTCAAAAAGCGAGGTCAATGCTTTTTTGAATACGGATTTACTGGATTATTTAAACCAGAACAAAATTGAAAATATCGTCTTGTGTGGAATGCAAACCCACATGTGCCTGGAAGCTGCCACCCGCGCTGCCCACGATTTTGGTTTTGAATGTACTGTAATTTCCGATGCCTGCGCTACACGCGATTTGCAGTTTGGCGATCAGAATGTGAAAGCTGAAGATGTCCATGCATCAACCCTTAAAACTTTGACTTCCTATGCAAAAGTAATATCGTTGGAGGGGTTTCTGTCTGAAAATGAATGACAGGACTGGGATCATTATCTGTATATAAAAACAAAAGCCCTGTTGAGTGGCTTTTGTTTTTGAAATACTATTTTGGCTGTGGTTTACGAAAGAACCCCAGTTGATTTTTGCATAAACTGCACACGTTCGAAAGCTGCCGCATTGTCCCCGCCAATATGAATCTTGCCTTTCAGGCTGTCGAGGGATTTAACTTTATTCTCTTTCATCCATTCTTCTATTTCGGCAAGCATGGTAGCGATGTAAGGAACACCATTTTTGTAAAGTGTTGAACAAACCTGAACGGCTGCGGCACCGGCCATGATTTGTTTAATTACAGCTTCGTAATTATGGATACCAGTATTGGCAGCTAAGTCACAATTTACCTTGTCGGACAAGGCGGCAATCCATCTCAACGATTGGGTCATTTCTGATGGCTCGCTAAGGTAGTTGTCAAAAATCACCTTTTGCTTATCGATACTAATGTCAGGGCGGAAGAAGCGGTTGAACAATACGATGCCGTCAATTTTTGCAGCACATAGCCTGGCCACTATCCTATTTATGTTTGTAAAGTGCTGGCCAATTTTGGCAGCCACCGGAATTGAGACGTGCTTTTTCACTTCCGTGACGATTTCAACATAAATATCTTCAATGTCTTTACTTTCTACATGTTCATCAAATGGGAAAATAGAAATATTGAGTTCGATGGCATCGGCACCTGCATCCTGAAGTTCTTTCGCAAAAAGAGGCCATTCTTGCGAAGTGGTGCAATTGATACTTGCAATTATCGGAACTGTTGAAGTTTCCTTCACCTTTTTCAGCAGCCTGATATATTCTTTTACACCGTGGTCTTTCGAGATGTTTTTAACAAATTCAGTAGCCTCGGGGTACCAGAAATACATTTGGTTTTCGTTAATTTTTTCCTGGATGCTGTCAATAATTTGTTCTTCGAACAAAGACTTGAGCACTATGGCACCAGCTCCATTATCAATGCATTCCATGATCTTGTCGTAGTTGCTGGTCAATCGCGAGCTACTAACAACAATCGGGTTTTTTAATTCAAGGCCTAAATATTTTGTTGATAAATCCATGTGTTAATTTTTTTAAGTTTTATATTCTATTAAAATTTTTAGTTCTCCTGTTGAATTAATGGTCAATGCTTTTTACCTGGAGTATTGAAGTATTGGAGTTGTATGTAGAAAGAAAGCGAAGTCATAAGTTTTATCCTTTTTATAAATGTACGACTAGTTCTTACAAAATTGCCAATAACAGAAGTCTATTTAATACCCCAAATTAAATTTGTTCACTCCATCATTCCATCTCTCCATCTTTCCATCTCTCCATCTCTCCGTCACTCCATCTCTCCGTCACTCCATCTCTCCATCTCTCCACCACTCCATCACTCCATCACTCCACCACTCCATCACTCCACCACACTCGTTTCTATACAATTCATTATTCACTGAAATCCTTGATAATAAGTTCGGGCGATTTAAGCAGCGGTTTCATGTATTCAAAAGCCTTGTTAAAGTTATCTAAAGCCTTCTCGGTAATCCCCTCTTTAAACTCCCATTCGTATCCTTTCAAATGCAGTAGGTATGCTAAGGGTGTATGTGGATATATATCCTTGCAAAGATGCACCACAAATGCCGGCGATACTGAATGCATCGAAAACTCAACCTTAGCGTTTGGCTCCAATTCTGTAAATATAAAATCGTCTATCTCTTCTATCGAAGCATCAACAAAAACTACGATATCATGTTCAGCAATAGTTGCAGCATCTTCAATATTCAATTGATAATTTGAGTCGAAGGAGATATTTTTTAAACTTTCAGTTTCAGCCCATTTTTGTGCTTCATCCACAAAAAGGTTACCCAGGCCATCATCCTGACGGCCTGGGTTTCCATATCCATAAATTAGTAATTTCAACTTATGACCTTTTTTTGTCGATCAGGTTATTATTAGCATCAAAAAGTGTAATCTCCAGTGGCATTTGTCCGAGGGCGTGTGTTGCACAACTCAAACATGGATCATAAGCCCTGATGGCTACTTCAACAGCATTCATCATACCTTCGGTGATCTCCTTTTGTCCGGTCATGTAATCCTTGGCAACAAGGTTTACAGCGCGGTTCATCGGCTCATTATTGTTAGTAGTGGATACGATGAGGTTGCACATATCAATCTGGTCCTGATCGTTGATCCGGTAGTGGTGGAACAATGTCCCGCGAGGAGCTTCAATCAGTCCAACACCTTCTTTTACTTTGGTTCCCTTGGTTACCAAATCATTTTTCTGAAGGTCGGGATCGTTCAGCAACTCCTTCATCATTTCGGCAGAGTGGAGAATCTCAATCAACCTTGCCCAGTGCATGTGCATCGACATGTTGTTGGGTTTGCCATTGGTGTAAGCTTTAAAAATTTCAAATTCTTTTTGTGCCAATGGAGTTGGGATAAAGTCGGCAGTATTCATCCTGGCCAATGGGCCAACACGATACCATCCGTTTTCTTTACCAAATTCCATCAGGTAAGGCCATTTCATATAGCTCCAGTTACGCACCTCTTCGTTGATGTACTTATCATAATCCTGGTAATCTACATCGTTAAGGATTTTCTTACCATTGGTGTCAACAGCGCGAAGCACACCGTGGTATAAATCCATTGCACCATCCTTACGCACCAAACTAAGGTGACTCGATGGAAATGCAGCAAAGCCATCAATCATCGCCTGGTTTTGCTTGTGGTATTCTTTGAAGAAATCTACTGAAGCTTGCGCCCATTCAATCATCTTGTCGATGTTCAAAGGATCAGCACCATGAAGGAAATTGTCCCTTTCTTCGATGCTCAGGTTTTTGTTGATCCCGCCGGGGATAGCACCTGTGCCGTGAATTTTCTTTCCGGCAGTAGCCTTAATGATCTCCTGGCCATATTTACGCATCATCACACCCTGAACAGCAAGGTCTTTATGTTTGAGGGCAACGCCAATAACGTTTCTAATCAGTGGATCGCTGTCAATACCGAAAAGCAAGTCGGGAGATGCAAGGTGGAAAAAGTGAAGTGCATGCGATTGGAATGTTTGTCCGTAATGCATCAGGCGGCGCATTTTTTCGCCTGTTGGCGTAAGTCCGTCACCAGTACCTGCACCAACAATTACGTCGAGTGCTTTGGCCGCAGCAAGGTGGTGGCTAACAGGGCAAATTCCACATAAACGTTGTACCAAAACCGGAGCTTCCCAGTAAGGGCGTCCTTGTACAAAGCGTTCAAATCCGCGGAACTCAACGATGTGTAACCGTGTCCTGCTAACATTTCCTTTATCATCCAGATGAATGGTAACTTTTCCGTGTCCTTCAACACGGGTTACCGGTTCTATGGTTATTTTCTGTCCCATGATTTATTCTTTTTTAGATTAATCAAATTTAACAACTTCGTATGGCAGTTTCATTTCATCACCTGTAACCAGGGCAACCAAAGCATTCCAAATCAAATCGGCACTTGGTGGGCAGCCTGGCAGGTAATAGTCAATTTTTACTATTTCATGACAAGGATAAACTTTGTCCAAAAGCATCGGAAGTTCATCATCGTTGGGGATAATTCGCTTTTCGTTATCCCGTACGGTTGGCCCGTTCAGGTAAGCTTCCTCAAGGCATTCTTTGATGGGGATACCATTGCGCAATGCAGGCAGGCCACCCATGATGGCACATTCGCCAAGGGAAACCAGGATTTTGCAGTTCTTCCTAAAATCTTTAAGTACGTGAATGTTTTCGCTGTTGCAGCAACCGCCTTCAATCAGGCCGATGTCGCATTGCTTTGTAAAAACTTTAATATCGTCGATGGGTGATTTATTGAATTCCACCAGTTCAATCAAATCCAGGATTCTTTCATCAATGTCCAGAAGTGACATGTGACATCCAAAGCAACCTGCAAGTGATGTTGTAGCTACGATTGGTTTACTCATTTTTATGTTCTCCTATTTTTTTATTTTTTTTGAATATCGCTGCCGATGGGTTCAACATCATAAGTACGTTTTCCAATCGGTACTTCGTAACCTTTTTCTCTTGGGAGTAGGGCTCCAACGGGGCAAATGTCTACGGCTTCTTTAGCCAGCTTATCTGTAAGTTTGTCGCCCAATTCCTTGTCGATTACAATCTCTAAATTACGCCCTCTTTTATGGAAAGCAAAAACATTTTTA
>Ga0075111_1001118_pt1 | contig 12485 bp, 8 predicted proteins | sample AntAceMetag02UKK_FD_69787 | JGI IMG/M metagenome (GOLD analysis project Ga0075111, IMG submission 69787) | Saline lake microbial communities from Ace Lake, Antarctica - Antarctic Ace Lake Metagenome 02UKK | ecosystem: Environmental > Aquatic > Non-marine Saline and Alkaline > Saline | place... | reverse complement strand
AAAAGGTTTTTAGAAGATGGAAAAGATTACGACAAAGAATAACCAACTACTTATAGGCTCTTACGAAGACCACTATTGCTAACATGTTAACGATGTTTTTAAACTATTAAAAAAAATGTCGAATATCCAATAATGAACATCGAATATTGAAGTTTTCCTATTTCTATATTCAGTTCCGCATGTGCGGAATTCAAGATTCAAAAAAAAATGGTCTATCCCCCAATAAAAATGGTCTATAAAATAGTGAATGATTAAACATCTAATAACTGTTGGAAATCATTCCCACAAAGTGCCCACCTTGCCGCGAGGCAGTGCCTTAATTTTCCACATAGTGGTGCTATGCACAAATTTGCACATCAGCAAATTTTCAAATTGATGTAGTGTCTTCCTCAGTAAATTAAGCTTAATGATATTCAGCCAGACAGATTATGTTTGTCTATCATTTATGTTTATGTATAAACTTGCCTAATTAGTGTTCGTCTATAAAGTCCAACTTCTGCGTTGTTGCTCAAAATCCAAATCCTCAAATACATTAGTATTCTGCGGTTTGAATTTTTTACACGTCTTGAATTTGAACTTTCTAGGGCAAACACCCGACTTTATGGACAGGCACTAATTAGTAACGTTTTTTGGAGTTTTGTACTTACAGCGATAGGCATTTATAGTATTGAACTCTTTCTGAAGATTTTCGAAAGGTTCAATTTTTTCTGATATAAAAACCAAAGCATTACATCCTGGAATAGATTTTTCGATTTGCTTTTAAGCGAAACAGTGTGGAAATCGTTTTTTCAATTTTTACACTTTAGCTTGATTTTGTAAAATGCATTTTACACTTTCCCTCAATTTTGTATAATAGAATTTACAATTAGTATACTTTTGAAAAAAGTATCAGGTATCAAAACCAAATTCTCTTCTAATGAAAAATCGGATCTGTATTCTCGCAATTCTTGCCCTTATATCAAACATCACCTTCGCCCAGCAAGAAGTCTATCCCGGGGCTGATGAAAGCACACCTTCCAGGGCACAATACTTTTCATGGATCAACAATACCAACGAGGGTGCAACCGAAGAGCAAACGCTGATTAATCTCGAATTTTTTGGCTGGTTGAAAAGTGAGTATGGTATGCAGTTAGATATCTATGCTTTTGATGCGGGTGCCATTGACGGCAAGCGATTTTATGGAAGTATCTATTCCGATCGTTTCCAAAAGCAATTCCCGAAAGGTTTTGATCCTATTTATGAAAAGGCCAAAAGTTTGGGCATTAGACTAGGAGTTTGGGGTGGCCCCGATGGGTTTGGTGATACACCCAAAGAGGAAAAAGAAAGGCTGGATCAAATGGTAAAACTCTGCAAGGATTACGAATTTGCCCTGTTTAAGTTCGATGCGGTATGTGGTCCGCTGCGTCCGGCAAAGGAAGATGCCTTTATTGAAATGATGACAAAATGCAGGGAATATTCTCCTGACTTAATTTTATTGAACCACCGGCTTGGCTTGAGTGAAGAAGCCGAAGCACATGCCACTACTTTTTTGTGGGAAGGTTGGGAAACCTATATCGACGTTTTTATGTCGAATTGGATGACTGCGCCCCACCACCGGGCTGCTGCCATCAGCCGGGGTTACCCGCCTAATTTGGTCAGGCTAACCGAAGACCATGGCGTTTGCATCTCCTCCTGCCTCGATTATTGGGATGATGATCTGATATTACAGGCCTTCAACCGCAACCTGATCCTTGCACCTGAAGTTTATGCCAATCCCTGGTTACTGCGTGATGATGAATACCCAAAGTTTGCCAGGATTTACAATCTTCATCAAAAATACCGCGATATCATGGTTGATGGAATTGCACTTCCTGAAGGAAGTTATGGGCCATTTGCCGTTTCACGGGGAGATGAAAATACCAGACTTATCACCCTCAGAAATTTGAATTGGGATGGTGCATCTTATACGATCAACTTAAATGAAGAAATTGGTATTATCGATAATGGCCAAATTGAAGTTCGTCAATTCCATCCAGTTGAAAAGGTTTTAGGGAGTTTTGAATTTGGGGAACAATTGAATGTCGAGGTTGCTCCATTTAGATCATGTCTTTTTATTGTTTCATCAAAACGGATAGATGAACCTGCCATTGTTGGAACTGACTTTAATGTATTGAAAAACATTGAAGGGCATCCGGTCGAGGTTGAAGTGTTGGGTTGGCCAGGGACTTCTGCCGAAATTATATTAACAGATGCAGAAAACTATACATCAGCCCTGCTTGATGGCAACTCAGAAAAAACATTATTGAAAGGCAAAAATCTGAAAATTGATTTTCCGGGTAAGGAACTCAAAAAGGATATCCTGAGAAAGATTGCCAATTTTGAAGTTTTGGATACACTTGAAAAGATTGATTGGGAATCGTTGTACGAAGCAACAGTTTTTAGTGCGGATAACAATGCCTTGGAAGTGCGTTCGATTCAAAGGTCGGGCTGGAGTGAAGTGCCTGAAGTAAAAGCTGCACAGGATGCATTTTTCAATCAAAAGACATTTATCGATCGTGGCATCTGGGACAAGAACCTTTTTGATGGATTGATGGAAACTGCATTCTGGCCTTCCAAGAAATACAACAGGGAACAAAAGATCAAAGGTGGTTGTTTCAGGCTTGACCTTGGAGAAATCACTGACATTGACAAATTGATTATTAAAGTTAGTGATATCTTTTCGCTACAGCCACTGCTCGAAGGTGAAGGCAACCATGTGGAAGTTTCCGCTGATCTAAAAAGTTGGGAAACCCTGACTTACTTGGCCGGAACAGAAATGGAAATCGAATTTGAAAAACCCGTCCGTTACCTGCGATTCAAATATTTCCCTTCATGCATCCGCGAAATTGAAGGATATGCTGATGGTCAACTGCTAGATATGAGAGATTGGTGTGCATCCAATCTCTTCGCCTATCCCAGCCGATTGGAGCATCAGCTTACCTGGAAGGCTAAGTTTAGTTTGGATAAAATTGCCCCTAACAGTTATTTGTGTGTGGCCATAAACGGTGAGCACGGCGTTGAAGGTACTTATGCTGCTGCAACGATAGATGGCGAACTCCGAGGCGCACCCGATCGTGCTCAATCCTACCAGTCCAATACCTGGGAATACGTTAACAGCCGGAGTGATAAAAACTATACCTATTATATTCCTGTTGACGAAAATGATGTGGGCAAAACCATCGAAGTTTATGTTTTGGGCTTTGATAAAGAACATCTTGATTTTGAACCTGAGGTTTGGATTGCTGCTTATCCAATTCCGTATGAAAAAGTGAAGCTGGTGCTGGAAAAAAAATAAGATTAACCACTAAGGCACAAAGAAAAAAGAGGATTAATAGTTCAATGGATTCCAATTTTAGCAATCCAATTTGGCTATAAGTGTATTTTAAATCGGAGTTACAGCCAAATTAAGAATGGTAGCCCTGTAGCCACCTCAAAGCCAACACTTAATTTGATTTCAAGATTTTATATATTTTCCCTTCAATTTTCAAAAAGTAAATGCCGGGCAATAAAGCGGACATATCTATTTGCTGATAGGTAGAATTGATTTTACCATGCTTCATGGTTTTTCCTGTAGGAGACAGCAAATCGTACGCTACCGGAAACCTGAGGCCACTCTCAATATGTATGATGGAATTTGTTGGGTTAGGAAAAATGTTCAGGTTTAAGTCCTTGTCATGCAAACTCTCAATTCCGGTAGTCCCAATAAATCCGTTAATATCGTACCTTGAAAAGAATTTCCAAATCTCCACGGAAGCATCAATATCGTTATTGGTGCCAGCCCCGCCAAAGGCATTTCCCGGCCAAGTATGTCCGCCTCCTGTTATTTTATAATGTTCAACATTAACGCCATTGTCCCCATCGCTATAAACAACATGCTCAACCGTGCTACCATCATTTGGATCGATATCCGGCAGGGATGTAATTGTTGGGGCTGTGTTGCAATTATTATAACCCATCCAGTATTGCAAAACCTCGTCAATCGATTTCGACCAGGCAGTGCCATTATAAGGCACAGTCCCATCAGAAGTGCCATGCATTTGCAGGATTGGTGTTGGATGTTGCGGATTGCTGTTGTTGTAGGTCTCGGGGGTCATCGATCCCGTAACCGAGCCAATAGCAGCAATTTTTTCGCTTAACTGGCAAGCCAGTAGAAAACTCATGAATCCTCCGTTGGACATACCTGTGGAGTAAATCCGAGAGGCATCTATGGTGTAGTCTGCCGCCAACGAATCAATCAAAGCTGCGGTAAAGCCAACATCATCAACAGTGCTTCCTACGGTCCAACCACCAACATTCCAGTGTGTGATGCCATTGAATAATGTTCCTTCTGGATGAACAACAAGGAACCCGGCTGTATCGGCAATCGACCTGAAATCGCCGTACCACATTTGCTCGTTTGCGTTGCTCCCATATCCATGGAAATTGAAAACCAAAGGAACTTCAGCATTTCCAGCATAACTTGCCGGGATATAGAGAATATAATCTCTTTGCATGCCATTGTGGATAATTGAACCATTGATGGTTTGCTGCGCCAGGCAAGTGATTGGGAATAAGATGATGAAAAGTAGTTTTGAAATATGTTTCATGGTAAACTAAAATGGTTTGTTCTGCAAAGGTAATTATATCAATTTAATACCTTAAGGAAATTGGTTTATCTAAGAAACATGAACCATTTTTTATGGCGTATTTACCTTGATGCATAAAATTTCTACTGCTTCAAATGTTTCCAAAAGTGGCAAAAAAAGATAGATTTGGAAAGGTTTCAGGTGTACGACAAATATTGCAATAGAACCCACAAATGATTTAATTTTTCATCGAATGGAACGAATTACACAAATTTCACCTGCTTTTTGCGGGTGATAATTCGATTCATTAGCGTAATTTGATGATTAATATTTTGATTGGTGGAAATTTGTCGTGCACCAAAGGTTTCCAAATCTCAAATAAATTAGTACATTTGGAAACCATTCAGAATAATACGAATCATTTAAAAGGCTAATATTATGTTAGTTGGAAGAAATAGGGAAATCAAGATACTTAACAAAATGCTCGCCAATAATTCATCAGAGCTAATTGCAATTTTTGGACGGCGAAGGGTTGGGAAAACATTCTTGATAAGGGAGATTTATAAAAAGCATATGGTATTTGAATTGACGGGCCTGTACAATGGCAGCAACCGTGATCAACTTCAAAATTTCCACATGCAGTTAATGCTATCATCAAAGAAATTTGCGAGCACTAAAATTCCTTCAAACTGGATAAGTGCCTTCCAATTGCTGCAAGAGTATTTGAATGGCTTAAAAGGCGCAAAAAAGAAAGTAATATTTATTGATGAATTCCCATGGATAGCAACCACAAGGTCAAAATTCCTGATGGCTTTTGAGCATTTCTGGAATACCTACTGCACCAAAAGAAACGACCTTGTAGTTGTGGTATGTGGTTCGGCTGCTTCGTTCATGGTAAACAAAATCATTAAAAACAAGGGCGGTTTACACAACAGGCTTTCGCAAAAATTACGCTTATTGCCATTCGACCTGAATGAAACGGAACAGTTCCTGATGAGTAAAAATATTAAGCTGAGCCAATACGACATCCTGCAATTGTACATGGCCATTGGTGGCGTGCCACATTACCTGAACCAGGTTAACCGGGGCGAAAGCGTGGCACAAAATATCGACCGGATGTGCTTTGAAGAAAATGGCCCGCTGGTAAATGAATTTAATGAGGTGTTCAAGTCCTTGTTTAAAAATTCTGAGGTTCACGAAACCATTGTTAAGGCTTTGTCGAAAACGAAAGCGGGGGTGACAAGAAAAATGCTATTGGAACTATGCAAAATGGGGAGTGGGGGGATTTTTACAAAAGCCATGGGCGAATTAACAGAATCTGGTTTTGTGGCCCATTATATCCCGTTTGGGAAAAAGAAAAAAGATTCACTTTACAGGTTAGCGGATGAACACTCCTTGTTCTACCTTAAGTTTATGGAACCCAATAAAGGACAGGGTTCTGGCACATGGGTCAAGTTGTTCCCAAAACAAACTTATAAAACATGGACATGCCTGGTATTTGAAACCATCTGCCTGAAACATGTGGAACAAATAAAGAAAGAATTGGGGGTAGCAAAAATCTACTCCATTAATTCGGGATGGCACAACACCAAAGCCCAGGTAGATCTTGTTATCGACCGTGATGACGGGATTATCAATCTTTGCGAGATGAAATTTTACAATGGCCCCTTTACCATCAATAAGCCTGTTTACGAAAATATCAGGAACAAGATTATTCAGTTTAAGGAAACTACAAAAACCCGGAAAAATGTGTTTGTTGCCATGATTACCACTTATGGCATTTCCGAAAATGCCAATAGTCTTGAGGTGGTTACAAATAATATTACAATGGATTGTCTGTTTGAAAAAGATTGAAAAGCACTGTATTATATAATTCTACTTTAACAGATTCAAACTTAGCAGAAAAATCAATCCAAATTTACCCCGGCCCTATAGGGTGTTTGGATTGATTTTTCTGCATTCTCCCTTCAGGGTACGGGGTAAAAATGCAGAAAAATCAAATCTGTTAAAGTAGAAATAATTTAACTTAAAGCGCAAATCCTTATGAAAGACATCATTTCAATTCTTAGCATTCTTTTCTTATTCACATTTAATGTCAATGCAAATCATTTTAAAACTATGGAAACAAACCAACAAATTTCAATTTCGAACGATTCAACTGCAATCCCGGCATCAGAAAAACTGGTGGTGCTCTGGACTAGCGGCGACCCGGAAGTTGCAAAAAAGATGGTGTTCATGTACACCTACAACGCCAAAAAACATGGATGGTGGGAAGATATCACCCTGGTTATTTGGGGGCCATCGGCAAAGTTGCTCACCGAAGACAAAGAGCTGCAGGAAACTATAAAAGATATGGATGAGATTGGTATCAAGCTATTGGCCTGCAAGGGATGTGCTGATCAATACGATGTTTCAGATGACCTGGAAAAGCTTGGGATTGATGTGAAATACATTGGTGTGGAACTAACCGATTTCATCAAAGGGGATTGTCATTTGGTGACATTTTAGGAAAGGGGATTAACCACAGAGGCACGGAGGCACGGAGCTTAAAGTAAGAAAATACCATGATCTTTCCTTCAAGTCAAAATAAAAAAGCGGGGTGCAATTTGCACCCCGCTTACAAATCCTAATAATACCTAATTACAAATCCTTCTTCTAATAATATTTTACTTCCCAGCTATTTTCCCTGGCATGGGCTTCTTTGATCCATTGCGGAACAATCTCATCAACAAACTTAGCTTTTTCGGCTTTCAGCTTTTCCATTGGCAAGCCAATGTAAGCCTGGGCATCTGCTTTGGTTTCTATATTTGGATAAGGCACAGGATAGGATGCGCCAAGTTTATTCAGTAAAACGGCAAGTTCAATCCGTGCCTCCTGGGCTTCCTGCATTCCGGAGCTAATCACGCGAAGTAACTCGAGTGAGTTATGGAAGGCAGCACCATGGGAAGCTGCGGCATAATCCCATCTAAATTGTGCGTGGCGGATCAATTTGAGGATACGCTTCATTTGCTCATCAGTAGCACCATTATCCCAGGTATGTTTTGCTTCGGCATGGGCACGTACCAGCATTTTCTCCAGCTCATCGCGTTGACTGATAACGCTCTCCATCTTTGCAAATACTGTTTCCTTCAACTCTTGCTCGCTCTGGCGGTGACATACCTGGCATGAGTTGGCCATATTGTTTAATGGGCTTTGCATATGGTGGTCGCTAAATTTTTGCCCACCTTCTGATTTATACGGCATATGACAATCGGCACAAGTAACACCATTTTTGGCATGTGTTCCGGTGATCCATGTTTCGTATCCCGGGTGCTGTGCTTTTAACATCGGTGCTTTGCTGAGTTGGTGTGTCCAGTCCGAAAAACCTATTTCATCATAATATGCCAGCATGGCTTCTACAGTCATTCCTTTGTCCCACGGGAGTGTAAGGTAAGGAACGCCTTCTTTTCCGGGGAGGTTCTTGTTAAAATAATATTCCACGTGGCACTGGGCACAAACCAACGAACGCATCTCCTGGTGTGTGGCTTTGGTAATATCCCTACCCTGTCTTTCGAAAGCCTCGATAAGTGACGGACGAGAAATCTGAAGATGCATGGTTACGTTGTTATGACAATCGGCACAGCCAATGGGGTTTACGATTTCAGGGCCTAAACGCGCCCATTTTCCGGTGTAAAACTCGGTGATCCCATGTTCATTCATCAGCCTTGGGACGTCCGGGCTTTTACAAGTCCAGCATGTTGCAGGCATAGGTCCTTCTATTGCAGTCATTGGCCCACCAGTACGCAAGGTATTTCTTATATCGTCGATAGCCCAATAGTGGCCACGTCCCTGGTTATAGTCTTTTGAGAAACCATAACCTGCCCATAAAACCACCAGCCGTGGATCAACTTCCAACATATCTATCATTACATTTCCATTGTAAAGGCTTTTAAAATCACCTTCCTCTGTTTGCATATACGAATCGTACTGTGCAGGAAAGTTTTCTCCCCACAACTGGTTGCGTGGTTCCCAATCGTTAATTTGTACCTTGGGTGTATATACATATTCTGTTTCCACCCTGCGCTCAGAAATTGTTGAGGCCAACATGCCCAAAACAAAAACTACTACTACGGTGATAAGAAAAATGGTCCAGTTGACCCATGATTTTCTTCCTTGATTTTTACTTTCAGTTCCCATGATTTTTATTTGTTATTTTTTTGAATTAATCTTTTTTATTTTCATTTTTCATTAAACCGTTTAACCAATCAGGTATCTGGCTCCCGAGTTTTGGAACACGTGCATAGTAGGATGAGCTCAGGCTGTTTACTTTTCCATGCGGTACCTGGCGATGGCACTCCCAGCAAAGTTTTCCCCCATCCTGATGTGCAATTTTTGCTGACACGGTAATGGTATTTACCTCATTGTTCATCTTCTGGTGGCAACGTTTACAATTCTCCTGAACAACAGCCACACCTGCATCTTTAATCTGGATAACCTGTGGCTCGTTGCGAAGCGTAAAAATGGTAGCATGTCGAGCACCGTCCATCGCCTTAAAAAAGTATTTACTCACCTGATTTGTGTGAGGGACATGGCAATCGTTGCATGTGGCAAACTCTCGGTGAGCCGAATGCGACCAGCTTGCATACTGCGAATTCATCACGTGGCAGTTGATGCAGGTTTCAGGCTTATCTGATAGATAGGAAATCGCATTGGATATTTTAAACGTGTAAAGCCCCAAACCAACGATTGCGCCCAATACAATTATTGCGGGCAATCGCCACCCGGGTGGGGGTGTAAGAAATTCTATGATTTTACTCATCATTTGTTTTTTTTCGAGGATATTCGGGATTTGTTTTTTTTCGAGGATATTCGGGTTATATGTGGTTTTGTGTTATTTGCTTGTATTAATTGTAATTGATAGTCATTGGTTGTCAACGATAGTTAATGATAGTCATTGCTGGTCATTAGTAGTAATACACTAATCATTGACCACAAATGACGGCAAAGCCTAAATATTTTCAAATTAACTTTAAAATAAGCCGATTAATATCGGGAAAACAAAAACCATAACAATGTTGCCCATACGAGCTTGCTTTGCATCGTAGGTTTCAAGTTACGATCTGTAACCTCTAACCTGCAACGATTCCGAACTGTTTATAAGCAACAAAATTATCGTTAACATGTTAGCAATAGTGGTCTTCGTAAGAGCCTAATGACTTTTTATTGCTTCTTTTCAAAAAAAGTCGGCTTAAAAGTAATCATTACCCATTCCAAGTTGTTATTGTTTTTATTGTTGCCACCTTTAATCTGCTGTAAAGTTTCAGTTCCAAACATATGTGAATAACCAGCCTGTGCCATCACAGCATCAGATACCTTATATGCAAGCATTAAATCCCATTCAGTACCCAAGGTACTTTTTTTTATGCTATTAGGTATTTAATTACTTTTAACACCAAAAATAGAATAGTTGAAACATCTGGCAAAATTTTTCCTCGATTTGAAAGAAATTCATTTCGATTCTTAATAAGGATACACCGACATATCAATATTAGTCAAGCCCTGACTACTACTTCCGATAAACTTTCAGGTACATATAAAAACCTGAAATGAAGATAAACAAAACGATGAGGCCAAAGAGCGGGATGAGGAGGATGTAGAAATCACCAATCAATACACCATAAATTCTCGCAGTATGAATTTCGAGAGCGAGGTTCCAAAGCGACATAGGGCTAGCATCGATGATATTTTTTGGCATTTTTGTAAACGGAAGATTGTGCAAGACAGGTTGGGCACCATGGGCATAATCAAAATAATATGGAAGTTTATCACAATCATACATAAAGCCAGCAATTGTATGGGTCCCAAAAGGTGAGCCGCCATGTGGTGAAGCCTCATAGGTTTTTTGATTTAGGATATCTTCAACATAACCGGTTTTGGCTGACCAATGAAAAAATCCGCTAAATGATCCAACGAGATAAGATTCCTTGCCAGTGGATTGAAAAACGTTAATGCCCATAACACTGACGGGTGGATGATGGTCAACTGGCTTCAGTTCATTTTTAAATTTTGTGTCGGCAAAATAAAAGCCATTTGTGGTCCCTATAATAAAAGCATCTTTCTCTTGGTCATAAACAATAGCCCTGAACTGATCGTACCAGGCATTGTCGTCGTCGAGGATTGACCAGGGAATTTTTGGCACCTGGACATAGGCAATGGGAATTAATAAGGGTGGACGGAGAAACATGCCTGTTAGGGTTGTAACGATCAGAAACAAGCCAAGCCACCAGCCGATTTTATTGTGCCAGCGCAATGAAAAGCGGTTGAGCCAAAGCATTTTTTTTACAGCACGGGTTTTACGTTTTCTTTTCTTGATCCAGTTTGGAAACAAGAAGTAGATGAGGCCTGTGATAGTAAGAAAGATAAAAAGCAAGCCGACGAGATCGACAAACAATTTTCCTGTCACGCCAAGAATTTCGCCGCTATGGATTACCCAAAGTGTTTTGAATAGACCAACTTTATTGTTGTAATTTTCGGGCGGGGGTAAAACGATTTTTTCGAAATCCCGGTCTGGTCCTGCCAACAACTTCTTTAATAGGATCGAACGGGTCATAACATACAAGTTACCCTCGCTCTCTATCATATCAACCACCCGTTGGTTGTGGACAGGAAGTGGAATGTTCTCCCACTTTGAAGAATAAAAATCATATCTGAATAATCCAAAATAAGTACCAGAATAAAGTTGCCCTTCCCTGGTTTGTAGAACGGATGACACTTTCCTGTTGTCGATACCATTGGGAAATCCGGCATTGAAATCTGTAAAAGTTTTAAAACTATCTTTTGTCAGCCAAATGCCGATATTTCCATAAATCAGCGATGAATCACCCGGTAAATCGATGGCGCCTTTCACTGCAGCAAGGTTCCAGTTATTGTAACGATAAACCTCAGGAAGGTAAGAACGGTTTATATCAACAGAAGAAAATAACCCGCGATGGTTGAGCACAATCCCCGACAAGGAAAATAGCACAATGAAAAGGCCAAGTACAATACTCAGCCATTTGTGGTATTTCTTGAAGAATTTGAAGGTCTTTGTGGAACGGGGATGCATTTTAGATTGTATAGAACATTTGCTTACAAAAGGTTTCAGGTTGTGAGACGGTTTGCCACGTCGCTGCGCTCCTCGCAAAGTCAAATATAAAAGTTAATTTTCGGATATGAAAGCTAAATTGCTAGACAGATTATTGTGAGTGAAGAGAAGCCTGCCTTGCTGGAGCTACGGCAAAACGAACCGCGAGGCAGGTAATCTGTTTCAATTCACCATTTACTATTCACCACTCACTACTTACGACTTTATCATCACCAGCATCATCTTGAATTTCTCAACTGCTTTTACAGCGTGAGGGATATTGGCAGGCATAATAATGCTTTCGCCTGTACTGAGGATGTTTGATTTTTTGTCGATGATAATGTCGGCTGTGCTGTCAATCACATTTACCATCGCATCGAAGGGTGCTGAATGTTCGCTCAATCCCTGGTCTTTATCGAAGGCAAACAATGTAACGTTTCCGGTATCTTTTTTAACGACTGTTTTGCTTACTACCGATGCATCTGCGTACTCAACAGCCCCGGCGAGGTCAAATTTTTCTGCTTTTATAATTTCTGACATAATGTTTGTTTTAGTTATTTAAATAAGTCAGGGCTTGACTTAAAGTCAAACCCTGACTTTGTTGACTAACTCAAGAATAATTTGATATCTTCATCCACGGTATTTATACCGGCAATGCCGAAATTTTCAACCAGTACTTTCACTACATTTGGCGAAAGAAAAGCTGGCAATGTTGGCCCGAGGTGAATGTCTTTTACACCTAGATAAAGCAAAGCCAAAAGAACGATTACCGCCTTTTGCTCGTACCATGCGATGTTATA
>Ga0075111_1001114_pt1 | contig 12513 bp, 12 predicted proteins | sample AntAceMetag02UKK_FD_69787 | JGI IMG/M metagenome (GOLD analysis project Ga0075111, IMG submission 69787) | Saline lake microbial communities from Ace Lake, Antarctica - Antarctic Ace Lake Metagenome 02UKK | ecosystem: Environmental > Aquatic > Non-marine Saline and Alkaline > Saline | place... | reverse complement strand
TTATTGGTTGATGAGCTATTTTTTTTCTTATTTCCAATAATAAACAAAAATGTTGCACGTTTTATAATTTATACTTTGTAATACAAAGTACTTTTAAATAATATAAATATGAAAACAAATTCAAACAGCAATCAGGACATCAGGGAGATTAGAGCCATGATGGAACGCTCGTCACGTTTCCTGTCATTGAGCGGTTTATCAGGCATATCAATGGGGATTATCGCCCTACTTGGCGCGGCAATTGCCCACCTGCTCCTTGAAAGCATCAAAACAGAAAGCCAGTCATTTCTTTATTTTTTGGATCCATTTCCTTTTGGAAGAATACTGATGCCTTTGGTGATTCTGAGTTTCACGGTGTTGATGCTTGCCCTGGCTTCGGCAATATTTTTCTCGTGGCGAAAGGCCCGAAAACAAGGGTTACCACTTTGGAGCCCGGCAAGCAAACGGCTGTTGATCCATCTTTTTATTCCACTCATTGCCGGAGGTTTTTTTGTTTTGATCCTCATTAATCATGCTGAAATACTGGTGGCATCGGCAACCCTGATTTTTTATGGACTTGCTTTGGTTAATGCAGGCAAATTTACCTTTGGTGAAATACATTATCTCGGAATTTTTGAAATTGTTTTAGGGATTCTTGCCGGAATATTTGTTAGTCATGGATTGTTGTTTTGGGCTATCGGGTTTGGCTTGTTACACATCATTTACGGATTGGTAATGTATTATAGATACGAGCGATGAAAGGGATTATCTCGAATTTACATAAGGTCTTCGAAAGCCGCATACGCCTGGGGATTATGTCGGTGCTGGTGGTGAACGACTGGGTGGATTTTAATACCCTGAAACAATTATTAGAAACCACCGATGGTAACCTGGCCAGTCATTTGAAGGCTTTGGAAACAAAGCAACTTATTAAAATGGAAAAGCAATTCGTTGGCCGCAAAACAAAAACAAGTTACCGTGCTTCAGAGGCTGGCAAGAACTTGTTTACACAACACATCGAAGCGTTGGAAAGCCTTATTAATAACAAGTAATCTGTTTATTAAGCGGGTGTTGAAACAAATACATCTATTGTTTTAGTAACTGAATAATGTCATTTGGCTTCACCGTCATTAGCAATGCTGTCATTAGCTTCGCTGTCATATGTTGTTACAATGGCCATCAATGCCGAAAAACCAGAAATCTATGATTTCATAGTTTTTCGCTCATCCTCGAAAAGTTACGAAAATTGAAAATTTTCTACTTTTCGGGATGACAACAAATGACTATCAATGACCATCAGTGACTTTTAGCCTGAATAATTTATAAATACTGGTTATTAGGAGATCAATAGCCCCGTCTTTTAAGGCGGGGGTTGAAATATGAGACCTGACGCCCCCTGAAAATTTGAAAAAGTTTTAAAATAAAAAAATAAACTTTTTCAAATTTTCAGGGGAGGGTATTTTGGTTCAATCATAGACCCCGCCCTGAAGGACGGGGCTATGGATGTTTCTATTGTCGATTTTCATGAATTAATCAGGTTAGATGATGAGATATTTTAATTGTTATAAATCCATCAACCATATAAACAAACATTCAATAATTATGAAAACATTCATGGAAGTTATAAAAAGACTATCTAGTTCAATTTCGTTAAAAGTGGGTGTTATAGGCTTTATGATCCTCATTCTGCTTATTCCTGCCGCAATGATAAAAGAGCTTATCAGGGAGCGGCAATACACCCGCGATGAGGTGGTGAGGGAAATCAGCGACAAATGGGGCGAAAAACAAACGCTTACCGGGCCTATTATGGTGATCCCCTATTATGAACATCAAGTGAACAACGACGAAGTAATCAAAATTAACAGGAAACTTTATGTATTGCCTAAACTGCTGAATGTTGAAGGCGGGATCAATCCTGAAATCAGATATCGGGGAATTTACAAAGTCATCGTTTATAATTCTGATCTTAACCTCGATGGTAAGTTTTTGTTGCCTGATTTTGAAAAATTCGGAATAAATCCTGAAAATATTGATTGGGAAAATATCACATTGGTGATGGGATTAACCGACATGCGTGGCATACAAAACGACATAAAAATAATGTGGGAGGGTGAAGCTGTTTCGGTTGATCCGGGAGTTGAGAACAAAACAATAGCACATACAGGTTTCACGGCAAAGGTCTCTGTCCCGGAGAATCATTCATCCATAAGTTTCAAATTGAAGCTTGACCTTAATGGTAGTCAGGGGCTTTACTTTACCCCAGTTGGAAAAACCTCCAATGTTAAATTGAATTCCGACTGGCCTACCCCAAGTTTTAGCGGGGCATTTTTACCTGACTCCAGAAATGTATCTGTAGATGGCTTTGATGCTGAATGGACTGTGCTGCACCTCAATCGAAACTATCCTCAGTATTGGATCGATAATGCCTACAAATTGACAGAGACAAGCCAGCAGGAGAATTGGGATCACTTACCCGGGAAGTCGGATCGTACTTTTGGTGTTAATCTCTTGTTTGCTGTTGATGAATATCAAATGTCGATGCGATCGGCCAAGTACGCCATCATGTTCATTTCGCTTACTTTTCTCATCTTTTTATTTGTGGAAATACTAAACAAAAAGCGCATTCATCCTGTACAATACCTGCTGGTTAGTTTCGGGCTGTTATTGTTTTACACTTTGCTCTTGTCCTTATCTGAACATCTTGGCTTCGATCTGGCTTACCTCATTTCTAGCCTGGCTATCATTGGCCTTATTAGCATGTATTCATACAGTGTACTTCATAGCATGAAACTGACCATGGTAACTTCGGCAGTCCTGGTAGTTCTTTACACTTTCCTGTTTGTGATCCTTCAGGTTGAAGATTATTCTTTACTGCTCGGAAGTATTGGTTTGTTTATTATACTGGCACTCGTAATGTTTTTGTCGAAACGGATAAACTGGTATGGGCAGTTGGATGAGAAGAAATAAATAAATAGACCTTCCAGGTTTCTCTTTTAGGAACTTGGCGGAATTTTACAGCAACGAAGCTTTATTAGCAAAAACCTGGAAGGTCTCTACTAATAAAATCAACCACATAAAAAAACACGTGGATTTTGTCAACACATGTTGAGGCCACATTTTTCGAGAGATGGACATATAAAATGCTATTGTTGCTATCGTGTTTACGATGTCTCCAATCGGATTGACTTCATACCTACGAAGCCCTTTTGATTATCCACATAGTGGTGCTATGCACAAATTTGTACATTATCAAATTTCCAAATCATAGCGGTTTACTTTTTCACCTTCACCCAAATGTGTTTAATATGCGATTTTTCGACTTCTCTTGCATCCACATCGAAATACTTTTTCTGGGATTTAATCAGGGGTGTAAGTTTTGAAAATCCATAATTCCGCGGATCAAAGTCCGGCTTCTTTTTATTAATCAATAAACCAACAGCCGCCAGGAATGCCCATCCATCATCATCAGCAATATCTTCGATGGATGTTTTGATTAATCGGATTAATTTGTGGTCAACCGGATCGAATTGAGGTTTAGTAGCTTTTGGGGGTGTACTTGCAGCTTTGGCGGTTTTTTTGGCAGGAGTTACAGCAGTGCTGGCAGGAGGTTCAAGAATTTCGATGTAGATAAATTTATCGCAGGCAACGATAAAAGGGCGCGGGGTTTTCTTTTCGCCAATCCCAATCACCAACATGCCCGATTCACGAAGCCGTGTAGCCAGGCGGGTGAAGTCACTATCGCTGGAAACGAGGCAAAATCCATCCACCTTTTCGCTGTGCAACACATCCATTGCATCGATGATCATGGCCGAGTCGGTAGCATTTTTACCTGTTGTGTAGCCATATTGTTGTATGGGCTGAATGGCGTGTTCCAGCAAGGCAGGCTTCCATCCCGAAACAGTATTTTTTGTCCAGTCGCCATAAATCCGTTTGATGGTAGGGACACCAAACTTGGCAATTTCATCTAGCATTCCTTTAATATTCGAATAGGGAATATTATCGGCATCAATAAGTACGGCAAGTTTCAAGTCATTTTTGTCTGTCATAATGAGGTAAATTTATGGGTGTTGTGTTTAAGGTAAACGAATACAAAGGTGCATTAATTTTTTGAGGGTGGGATTTGTTGATTCATTTGAAAAATAATGAACCCAAGTTGTAGATTCTCAATGAAACATTTTTGTAGCTTTTTTCCATACGGACTTCCTTCGGTCGTCCATACGGATTCCTTTCAGTCATTGGCAAGAAATAATTGATGAACTATGATTAACCCGCCTTGCCGGACGAGGCAGGCGATTTTTGATTTAAGATGTAAGAAGACGCTTTCAAATCAAAAATTTACAATCATTAATCGCCAATCAGAAATCAATAAACGGAAATCTGGTCGATAAAAATAATTCAAATCCTGTTTGGTTCTGTCCTGCCCGCCCTGCCTTCGCCGAAATGGCTACATGCAGGCAGGCGCATCGCTATGGCAGGCGGGGCTCGTCCAGCTTAGGGTTTAGGGGGTATTTTAAATGTCAACCTACAACGCAAAACGCCAAACACCAAACACATAACGCAAAACGCCAAACACCAAACACATAACGCCAAACGCCAAACGCCAAACACAAAACTACTTACCCACATACGGGCTCTTTACAAAACTCAATTCTTCCATATTAATAATTTCCTGTTCTGATAGTGGATTGAGTTGCAATGTCCTTGTTTCCTGGTAGCGGCTCGAGAATAGTCCATAGCCATTTTCGATGTTTGTATATTCCGGGCGGTCCTGTACAAGGCTAAACGATGGGCCATTTACCTTCATGTAAGTATCGTACTCCACTCCGGCAACAGAAACTACGTAATCAACCAGGCCTGCAAGCCTGTGGCCAACGAAATTGGGATCCAGCTTATTTGTGAGCATTTCGTAAAAAGCATCCCCGCTAACAAAAATTTCAAACTCTTCCGAACCCGTCAAGTTAGTTGCAAACTGGGTACCCTGTGGCCAGGGCATAAATTTAGGAATGGTATCGGTGGTACCATTGGGCACTTCAAAATAGTTAAACCTGATCAAGGGTTCATAGCGCATTCCATTTTCGGCAGATCCCCAGCTAAATTTAGAGGTGTAATCCCTGTTAAATGTAGCCTTGCCACCTGCATTTGGCCTGAGAATACTAAAGTCCTGAACAATGGTTGTTTCCGCAGTAATCTCTTTTCCCGAAACAGTATTTTTAATAAACAAGCGGTATTCATAATTTTCATTCAGTATTCCTTCACCTTTGTAAACCACGATGTAAGGGTTGTACCACATGCCAGTATCTTTGTCGGAGATGGTGGCTGTATCGCAAACAATGCTTTGCATTAGGTTGCCTGCATTCCAACCTTCCAAAACTACTTCAAGGTCGTTTTTATAACTGGAGGAATCTTCAATTTTTACCACTTCCAGCGCATTTCCACCCAGGAAAGCTTTGTTGATGCGTAAATAATGATTGGTGTCAAGCTGGTCAATTAAACCATAAACAATGGTAATTTCTTTCCATTCAGCATCAATATCAAAATCAGTTTCGCAGGCACCGAAGAACAATATGAGTGAGAGCAACAGGATCAGGAGTGGTTTTTTTTTCATCATCATGGACAGGATAAGTTATCAGCGAAATAATACAGCTTTAATTGTTGAGTATGTCTTGTTAAAACTTTGTAGCTTTGCACGTTTTAATAGCTTGCATAACGGCATTACAAATAATTTATTATAGCAAATTAAGCGAAAACAAATCTAAAGATGACAAATCCAGATAGCAGCCCATACACTAAGATTACTACGCACGTTCTTCAGGAGATGAAACTTCGGTCGCAAAAAATTGCCATGCTCACAGCCTATGACTTTTCGATGGCTGGCTTACTCGATCATGCAGGTATTGATGTGATCCTTGTTGGTGATTCGGCATCCAATGTAATGGCTGGACATAAAACAACTTTGCCCATTACCCTCGATCAGATGATTTATCATGCATCATCGGTAATGCGGGCTGTAAAACGTGCGCTGGTTGTGGTGGATCTCCCTTTTGGTACTTACCAGGGAAATTCGAAAGAAGCATTGAATTCTGCAATCCGGATCATGAAAGAATCGGGTGCAAATGCCATCAAAATTGAAGGTGGGCGCGAGATTGTTGAGTCGATCGACCGCATTCTTTCGGCAGGTATCCCGGTAATGGGGCACCTGGGATTAACGCCACAGTCGATTCATAAATTTGGTACTTATGTGGTGAGGGCTACTGACGAAGCCGAAGCTCAGAACCTGATCGAAGATGCACATTTGCTGGAAGAGGCCGGCTGTTTTGGGATTGTGCTTGAGAAAATCCCTGCAAAACTTGCCGGCAGGGTTACCAGCGAAATCAGGATTCCTACCATTGGTATTGGTGCAGGTAGTGATGTGGATGGACAGGTTTTGGTTTTGCATGATATGTTAGGGATCACTCAGAAATTTTCGCCACGCTTCCTCCGCAGATATCATAATCTTAGCGAAGAAATCCAAGGCTCTGTTAGAGCTTACATCAATGATGTGAAATCACAGGATTTCCCTAGCGAACGAGAGCAGTATTAATGAAGAACGAAGTCCTTTTCGAAGACAATCATGTTATTGTTGTAAATAAGCTTCCCGGCGATATTGTTCAGGCCGATAAAACAAAAGATGTCCCTTTGCGGGAAGCAGTACAAAATTACCTGAAAGTGAAATACAACAAACCCGGGAATGTGTTTGCCGGACTTGTTCATCGCCTCGACAGGCCGGTGAGTGGTGTAGTTGTTTTTGCCAGGACCAGTAAGGCACTCACCAGGCTGAACCAGATTTTTAGCCAGCGTGAGGTGAAAAAAGTCTATTGGGCTGTAGTTGATAAAGCCCCTTCCAATCCCGAAGGACATTTGGTAAATTACCTGCGAAAGAATGAGCGTCAGAATAAAAGTTATGTGGTTGATGAAAATACAAAAGATGCCAAACGGGCTGAATTGAAATACAAGTTAGTGGCTGAAAGCGACCGTTATTTTCTGATCGAAGTTGAATTGCTCACCGGCAGGCACCATCAGGTAAGGGCGCAACTTGCTAAGATTAATTGCCGTATCAAAGGCGATTTGAAATATGGCGCAGCACGATCAAACCCAAATGGATCAATCCACCTGCACGCCCGTCGGGTTGAATTTACCCATCCTGTAACAAAGGAAAAGCTGGTGATTATTGCCCGCCCGCCCAAAGATCCTATCTGGGACCACTTCAATAAAATAATGGCATCTAACGAAAGTTAAGATGAAATGCTGTTTCTGTAAATATAATATGGCTTGGGTTGTTGTGTTGTTGTTTCTTATTTCAATAAATAGCAGGGCACAATATTATAGTTCGGGGCAGGATCCTGCGTCTGTCCATTGGCAGCAAATTAACACAACAAATTTTCAGGTTATCTATCCAATGGGTTACGAACAAACGGCAAATTATGTGGCCAATGTTTTGGAATATGCCCGAAGACTGGATACGATTTCACTTTCAGCCAATCCAAAAAAGATTCCGGTGATCCTTCACAACCGCACTGCTATTTCGAATGCAGAAGTTGCTTGGGCACCGCGCAGGATGGAGTTTTATACCATTCCGCCACAGGATACCTACGGGCAGGAATGGTTTCAGCAATTGGCACTGCACGAATATCGCCACGTAATCCAGATGAGCAAACTCAACCAGGGGCTCACAAAAGTATTGACGTATATTTTTGGCGAGCAGGCCACAGCAGCAGTTTTTGGCTTGTATGTCCCTTTTTGGTTTATCGAGGGCGATGCTGTGGTTACCGAAACTGCCTTGAGCAAAACAGGGCGGGGGAGGACTCCTTCCTTTATGATGCCTTTGCGTGCACAGGTTTTGGAGAAAGGTAAATTCAAATATGATAAAGCCATTTTTGGTTCGTTCAAGAGTTTCATTCCCAACCGCTATATCCTTGGTTACAACCTGGTGGCACAGGCACGCAAAGATTATGGAATGGAAATTTGGAACCACACGCTTGATAAAGTGGGTAAAAGGTCGTGGATGGTTGTGCCGTTTTCGGAAGGGGGAAAGGATGTTTCAGGATTGAACAAAACAACATTGTACCGGGCATCACTGGATAGTTTAAAATTGGGTTGGGAAAACCAGGCTTTGCAATCCCATTCAGGTGGAGTTAATCCGATTGCTATCCCGGTAAAAAAGCGTTTTACCGATTATAAACGTCCGTTTTACACCCCTGATAGTACCATTATTGCCGAGAAAAAAACTTTGGATGATATTGGCCGTTTTGTAGAAATTGATTCCGACGGAAATGAAACTGTTCTTTTTACCCCCGGGTATTATTATTCAGGAACTTTGACTTATGCCAATGGATTGATGGCCTGGGTTGAGCGAAAGTACGACGCCCGCTGGCAAAACCGAAATTGGGCCATCATTAAAACCTTCGATACCAAAACCCGAAAAGTAAGAAAGATTACTTCGGGAACGCGCTACTTTGCCCCTTCACTTTCAAAGGATGCCAATAAATTAGTTGCGGTTGAAGTGACTGAAGAAAATCAATATTACCTTGTAGTTCTTGAAGTGGAGAATGGAGAGGTGCTCAAAAGAATTTCCACCCCCGAAAATTTCTTCCTGACACATCCCACCTGGTCGGATGATGAAAGCAAAATCGTTAGTATCCTTGTTGGGGACGAAGGAAAATGTCTCGCACTTTTTGATGTTGAAACAGGGAACATGGAGTATTTATCAGACTTTAGCTATACAGAAATTTCCAAACCTGTGGTTTATAACGGGCAGGTGCTTTTTGTTGGTTCGTGGTCAGGGATTGATAATTTGTATTTATTGAACATTCAATCGAAGGGTATTTCGAAAATTTCATCTGCTCAATTTGGAGTGACTGACCCGCTTTTTTCTATAGATGGAAACACAGCAATATTTGCAAATTATACTTCTGATGGATTTGAAATTGCTGAAACCAGTTTGCGCTCTGAAAATCGCCAGCCCCTCGAAAAAGTTAGAAATTCAGACATAAAATTGTATCAGGTAATTGCAGGACAAGACGGAGAAATTCTCGATCCGAAGAAAATCCCTGACACCCTATACGAAGCAAAGAAATATTCAAAGCTTAAAAATCTGTTCAGGTTCCATTCATGGGCACCACTTTCTATCGATGCCAATAATTATGATGTAAATCCCGGGGTTTCATTGCTGTCGCAAAACACATTGAGTTCTTCGTTTACAAGCCTGGGTTACGAATGGAATATCAACGAGAAAAGCGGAAAATATTACCTGAATTACAGCTACCAGGGCTGGTATCCGATTTTGGATTTTCAGGTGGATTATGGCCGACGGAAATCGTTCACTTATGATAGCATCGGACAAAAACTTAACTATTCGTGGATGGAAACCAACTTTACTTCAAGGATTAGGGTTCCGATTAATTTAACATCAGGGAAATATTCACGCTTGTTGCAACCTTCCATCGACTTTACTTATCAGCAGTTGGATATGGATGATGCTGCTACGGTTAGTTTTACGCGGAGTAATTACAAAACACTGAATTACGGGCTTTATTTTTCCAATTTCATTAAGAGTGTCGAGCAAGATATGTATCCCAGGTGGGGTCAGGTTGTTGGTCTGAACCTTCGGTCAGCGCCATTTCAAAGTGATACATTAGCGACATTGTTGGCTGCTATTACCAGGCTCTACTTTCCCGGAATTATCCGGCATCATAGTTTTAACCTCTATGCCGGATATCAAAATCGCTGGGGCGATACAAGATATTACAGTACTATTGTGCGTTACCCACGTGGTTATTCCAACCAATATTCGGACGAACTGGCCAGTTTTTCATTCAATTATAAGTTCCCCATTTTTTACCCTGATTTTAGCTTGTCGTCGCTGGCCTATTTTAAACGCTTAAAAGCAAATCTGTTTTTTGATTATGCTGTGGGGCGTACTTATGGGCAAGACATGATCTATAAATCAACGGGTATTGATTTGTTGGTTGATCTGCACATCATCCGCCTTTTGGTGCCATTTGAGTTGGGTTGCCGCCTGATTTACCTTCCAGACTCTTCGGAAATTAAAGCTGAGTTTTTGTTTTCGATAAATTTGAGTTCGTTTTAGATACTGATTTGTCTGTCTTATTTGTTAGACTCAGACCTGCCTAGCCGGCAAGGCTGGTTTTCGCGGATGAAACGGATTTTCATCTTCTTTTTTCTGATCTGTGCTTTTCCGCGCTATCCACGTCTTACTTTTTTTCAGACGCAGATTTCGCTGATTAGACGGATTTCTGTTTTCTTTTTTCTGATCTGTGCTTTTCCGCGCCATCCGCATCCAATTTTTTTTCAGACGCAGATTTCGTTGATTAGACGGATTTTCATCTTCTTTTTTCTGATCTGTGCCTTTCCGCGCCATCCGCGTCCTAATTGTTTTCAGACGCAGATTTCGCTGATTAGACGGATTTCTGTTTTCTTTTTTCTAATCTGTGCTTTTCCGCGCCATCCGCGTCTTACTTTTTTTCAGACGCAGATTTATACGGATGAGACGGATTGAGTAGGTGATAGAAGTCTTAATTCAATCCCTTTTCAAGGATTCAAAGATTCGAAGATTCAAACATTCAAACATTCAATCATTCAATCAATCAATCATTCTCGCATTCACTCATTCAGTCATTGGAAAACTTCCAAATCATCAAATTTCACCATTTTCAAATTAGTGTTGTTTCTTTTTCCTACTTTTATCTCCTCAAAAAAACGATAGCATGAATTTTATTGTAAAAATTATTTTGTCATCATTTTCGGTATTCCTGGCTGGCTGGATCCTAAAGGGAGTTTATATCGAAGATTATTTAACATCACTTTTAGTGGCGCTTGTTTTGGCTGTGTTGAATTTCATCATCAAGCCCATCCTGGTCTTTTTAACCATCCCGGTCACAGTATTAACTTTAGGGTTGTTTCTATTGGTGATTAACGCATTTATTGCGATGCTTGCCAGTAATATAGTGTCAGGGTTTTATATTGATGGGTTTTGTTGGGCTGTAGGCTTCAGTATTATTGTTAGTATTGTAAATTATTTAATCAATTCGGATAACCGTAGAAAATCAAAATACAAATGAAACCAAGAATGTTGACCAATCCCCAGGAAGTTTTAGATACTGCCAATAAGTGTGAGGTGTGCTACCTCGGCATGTCTGACCCGGAAAATAAACCCTATGTTTTGCCTTTTAATTTTGGTTTGCACGAAGGGAATATTTATTTGCATTCAGCACAAAAAGGACTCAAGATTGATATCCTGAAAAATAACCCCAATGTTTGTGTGTCATTTAGTACCGACCATGTTTTGCGCTGGCAAAGCGAAGAAGTGGCCTGCAGCTACAGCATGAAATACCGCAGTATCCTGGCTTTTGGCAAGGTTGAATTTATTAACGATTACGATGAAAAAGTGAAAGCCCTTAACGTAATCATGCGCAAATATACCGGGAAGGATTTTGAGTTCAAATCGCCGGCAGTGATTGATGTGCAACCCTGGAGGGTGATCGTGGAGAAATGGGAAGGAAGGGTTTACGGGTATTAATGCGTGAATGAAAGAATGCGAGAATGTGAGAATGTGAGAATGAAAGAATGTGAGAATGCGAGAATGAGTGAATGCTTGAATGTTGAGCGAAGCGAAATCCCGCCACTGCGGGGAAAGAATGTGAGAATGCATGAATGATAGAATGAAAGAGGAGTTTAAATGCATACTTAAAAATTGTGATATGAACAAAATAGCAGTAATCGGATTGGTTTTCCTCGTTGGACTAATTTCGTCTTGTAACAAAGATGATAATTCATTTATAGGAAATGCGGAAGTTATTGGCTTTAAATCTGATAAATGTATGTGCTGTTGGGGCTGGACAATTATAATAGGAAGTGATACAATTAAATCAGATAATATTGTAATTGGTGAAACTGTTGGATACGAAATAAATAATCCGATTAAAGTTTATATAGAACTTGGAGAAGTTGAGGAGACATGCTCAAATCTTGGATTTACAAATCCAGACCTTGCGAGAGACTATTATGAAATAAAGAAAATTGAAAAGATTGAATAATAAATAACGACACGCCAACAGAAAACTTTGCCCACAACCAGTTAGCGTTCATCTGGAAAAATGAGTAGAAATGGAAATATACGCATCACTAAAAACCTTACTGCAAGTGGGCGGCTAAGAGCCATATTTGCAAAACGTTAACAAAACAAACCTAAAATATTAACACCATGAAACTTATCGATGGAAAGAAAATAGCAGAACAAATTAAAGAAGAGATTAAAATTGAAGTGGCAAAAATTATCGACGATGATGAAGGTGCGCCACACCTCGCTGCCATTCTGGTAGGTAACGATGCCGCCAGCGAAACCTATGTATCTCACAAAGAAAAAGATTGCCAACAGGTGGGGATCATATCTTCTGTTTATCGCCTGAGCAAGCACATCACAGAAAGTGAGTTGCTCGAAAATATTGAGTTTGTCAACAACGATGACGAGGTGCATGG
>Ga0075111_1001113_pt1 | contig 12515 bp, 8 predicted proteins | sample AntAceMetag02UKK_FD_69787 | JGI IMG/M metagenome (GOLD analysis project Ga0075111, IMG submission 69787) | Saline lake microbial communities from Ace Lake, Antarctica - Antarctic Ace Lake Metagenome 02UKK | ecosystem: Environmental > Aquatic > Non-marine Saline and Alkaline > Saline | place... | reverse complement strand
CCCGCTCGTATAAAGAATCATAGCACGCCTGTTGGGACCTACCCGGGGCAGCATACCGGATTTTGCTTTCATTAGATCGTCCGTTGAGAAAACCTGGATTTCCGGTTGCAGAATCATGGATTGAATCCGGGAAGCAAAATCGGGATGGACCACAATCTTTGTGGCGCCTGAGTCGCGAATCACATATTCCAGCTCGGCAGGCGGGTATATGTCACACAGAGGTACCGCTATTCCCCCAGCTCTCCAGATACCCCATTGAACGGCAACATGGACAAAACTCCTCGCGATGAGATAGGCCACCCGCTCGCCATCCAGATCATCTTTGTTCCTCAAGAGCCCAGAAGCGATGCAACCGGAGATATCAAGGAGTCTCCTGTAGCTGAACGCGCCTTCCGGGCTAAGTATGGCGAGGTTATCTCCGTGTTTATACGCCTGATCTATGAGCGGAATGGAAGAAGAGGTCATGTCAAATCGTATTCTCTCTACCTGCATAATCTGTCCCCTAAAAGCTGCAATTAGCTCTTACATAGCCGTTAGCTTAAAGATTTCAAGCATTTGAATGACTTGTTTTCGTGCTGGGATTCTCACTTTTTGATGCTAGCCCATTGCGCCCTAAGCCACTGACTTTGTGCGGCTAATAGCTAAAGGCTAACCGCTAATTGCATCTTTTAAGTGTCCTTAAGTTTCTATAAACGATCTACCTGGACATTCCCTAACAACTCTAACATATCATCGTCCAGCAGATACATAAATTGGTTCAGGGGATATTCACTGCCACAACCCGGGCAGCGCCAAATTGTTCGTCTTCATGTACGCACCAACTTCAATGTATCTTTGCACTTACACTTCATAGCGTTTTTCCTGTTCCTTTTTAAGATTCCTTCGCTGTCATTAGGACATAAACTCAAACTGACTGCGGAACGGTCCATACCAGAATTTCCCATAAATGTCACTGCTAAAATCGGGACTTCCAAGCTCACCGCTTTATACTACCATTTTTAACTTTCCTGTGCTATACAAGCGCGAGAATTAAGAGAGGTGTGAATAAAAGGAGAAAAAAAATGAAAATCGGCTGGATTGGTACAGGTGTAATGGGTGGCCCAATGGCAGGTCACCTTCAAAAAGCAGGCTATGAACTTTCCGTCCATAACCGCACAAAAGAGAAAGCAATGCCATTGGTCGCGAACGGAGCCCATTGGTGTGATACACCGGCACAGATAGCACAGCAATCCGAGATCATTTTCACCATGCTAGGACATCCTGAAGATGTAAAAGAGATCTATTTTGGTGAAATGGGAATCCTCGAATCGAAAGGAACTGCGCAGATCATAGTGGATATGACAAGCAGCCAGCCGACTCTTGCACGCAGCATATATGAAGAAGCAGCAAAATTGGGCATTGAGTCCCTCGATGCCCCCGTTTCCGGGGGAGATGTAGGTGCAAGAGAAGCTATACTGGCCATCATGGTGGGAGGGGAAAAGAAAATTTTCGAGCAAGTTCTCCCGCTGTTTGAGGTGATGGGAAAAACCATCTCCTTTATGGGCGATCCCGGCGCGGGACAGCATACAAAAGTGTGCAATCAGATTCTTGTAGCTGGAACCATGATCGGCGTATGTGAATCCCTTCTCTATGCGTCGAAACAGGGCTTAGACAGCAGTGAGGTAATCGATATCGTAGAAAAAGGAGCAGCCGGGTCCTGGTCCATAAGCAACCTGGGACGAAGGATTGCCAAAGGGGATTACAATCCCGGATTTTTTGTTGAGCATTTCATCAAGGACATGGGCATCGCTCTGCACGAGGCCTCAGCGGCCGGACTTTCACTGCCCGGACTGGCCCTGGTACAACAATTGTATATTGCCCTCAAAGCACAGGGACATGGCCGCTCCGGCACACAGGCGTTAATCCTTGCCCTTGAAAAACTCAGCAGCAGCAAATGAATGTACATCTATTAATGCAGGAGGCAACCATGGCCAAATTATTATGGCAACCATCGGAAGAGCAGATAAAAAGCAGCAACATGTATCGATTTATGCAATTTATAAACGACCGATACAATAAAGAATTCACGGAATACGCAGAGCTTTACCAATGGTCCATTGATAGCATCCCTGATTTCTGGGATTCCATGTGGAAATTCGCAGAAATAAAGACATCAAAACCTTATGACCAGGTTGTTGATGACCTCACCAAAATGCCCGGCGCCAAATGGTTTCAAGGGGCACGGCTTAACTTTGCCGAAAACCTTCTCCGATACCGAGACAACCATACGGCCCTGATATTCAAAGGGGAATCCAACGATTCCACCAGAATGACCTATGCCGAACTATACGATGAAGTAAGCCTCGTTGCCGCCGCATTGAAAGAAGCCGGCGTAGAATCCGGGGACAGGGTTGCCGGATTCGTGCCTAATATGCCCCAGGCAATCATTGCCATGTTAGCCGCCGCAAGTCTGGGCGCCACATGGTGCTCCTGTTCCCCTGACTTCGGTATGAAGGGAGTGCTTGACCGCTTTGGCCAGATCAAACCGAAAATCCTCTTTACGGCCAACGGCTATTTCTTCAAAGGGAAAAAGCTTGATTCACTGGAAAGGGTTTCAGAGATCATGGCTGCTCTGCCATCCATTGAAAAAGTCGTGGTCGTTCCTTATACGGAAGAAAACGCCAACCTATCAAAGGTTCCGAAGGCCGTAAGCTATGGAGAGTTTATATCGGGAAGGGAACCTTCCGAAATCACGTTTAAACAGCTACCTGCAGATCATCCTCTCTACATCATGTTCACCTCAGGCACGACGGGTCTCCCCAAATGCATGGTTCAGAGCGCAGGCGGAATTCTGGCAAACCACATCAAAGAGCTGATGCTCCAAGCCGACCTGAAACGGGAAGACACCATTTTTTATTTTTCCACCTGCGGGTGGATGATGTGGAACTGGTTGACAAGCTCTCTTGCCCTTGGAGCCACCTTGGTGTTGTTTGACGGCAATCCTTTTTATCCGGATCCGGGCGCCCTCTGGAAAATGGCCCAGGATGAAAAGATCACGCTTTTTGGAACCAGTGCCGGGTATATCGCCGCACTCCAGAACGCCGATGTACATCCCGGGAGAGACTATGATCTGTCGTCACTGAGGGAAGTCCTTTCAACAGGTTCGCCCCTTTCCATAGAAGGATTTGAATATGTCTATCGGGAAATCAAAAAAGACGTCCAGTTAGCCTCCATCTCCGGTGGATCGGATATCAACGGATGTTTTGCCGGAGGAAATCCCATGGGCCCGGTCTACGCAGGAGAACTTCAATGCAGGTACCTGGCCATGGACGTGGAAGCCTTTGACGAAAACAGCAAGCCTGTGCGCAATCAGCAGGGAGAACTGGTATGCCTGGCACCATCCCCATCCATGCCGATCTACTTCTGGGATGATCCCGACGGCAAGAGATATCACGATGCCTATTTTGATGTGTACCCGAACATCTGGAGACACGGGGATTTTGTAGAAATCAGTGATCGCGGGGGCGTTGTCATGTACGGCCGGTCGGATGCCACTCTAAATCCTGGAGGAGTTCGAATCGGAACGGCGGAGATCTACCGACAAATGGAACAGATGGAAGAAATCGCGGACAGCCTCGTTGTAGGCCAGAACTGGGAAAATGATGTTCGCGTAATCCTCTTTGTCAAATTGGCGGTCGGCAGCAAACTGGACGATGATCTCAGAAAACGGATAAAGGCCACCATAAGGACCAATGCATCGCCCAGGCATGTGCCGGCCAAAATTATTGAAGTCCCCGACGTCCCCTACACCCTGAATATGAAAAAAGTTGAGCTGGCCGTCAAGAAGATCATCGAAGGAAAAGAAGTCCTGAATCGGGATGCTTTGAGCAACCCGGAATCCCTTGATTTTTATGCCGGTATTAAAGAACTGGAAGAGGCTTGAGAACAGAAGTCAGAAGTCAGAGAACGGAAGTCAGAAGTCAGAAAACGGATAAACCTATTTTGCCACAAAAATCTCATTTTTTGGACAAGGTTGAAAATGTAAACCATGGAATTAAACGACACTGATATCATTCTTTTTCCCCACTGTTATCTGACAGAGGGGGCACTCAACAAAGTTCTTGAGACTTTTGGAAACCTCCAGATCTGTCTGCCATGGTATATGGAACCGCCCGGAGCAGTTTCAGAGATCGGGAACAAGTCGAACGTGAAAGTACTTTATCCTCCGGACAATCTTAAGCCGGACGGAGCTTTTCTTCCTTTGCTCTCTGATTACAGGTTCTGGATGAAAGAAAATATGGGGAACATGCCTCACATTTCGGCATCGAAACTTGAGAGGGATGAAGCCTCTTGGGATATCCGAAAAACCATCCGCCCCAAAGAAAAAGACAGTTCTGCAAAATGGAATGACCGCATCACTCCCTGGCATCTGATTCTTCATCTATCGGGAGAAATGGAGAAAGAGAACGCAGATGCCGATGCGGCACTTGAAGAAATAAAAGCTTTAGGGTCTCCTCTCAAAGAGGCTATGGGCGATGAATATCCTGAGAGTATATTCGATGATCTGCCGGTAACGCCTCCTTCATCAATGGGAGAAGACAAGCAGCGCATTACCCGTTGGATAGAAGCATGGTTCGGGCTTTTTGGTTCCCATGTTTCGCCAGGGTCCCGCCTTCTCACTTTGAACCGGGATATTTTTGAATTTGTGCTGGATCTGTTTGAAAGACCTGATTCCGAAATCTCAAATGGACCCGGCAATCTCGATGGTTCCTTTACCAAACCGGCTCTTGGGGAAACGGTCGACTTGCCTAATCTTTCCGGAGGCTCAAACCTGAAATACCAATCGATCCTTGCAGATCTTGCGGGAAAGACCATCCACCTGTTGGAATATCCGTGATGGAAACGGAAAAAAGCATTACCGAAGGCATCGAAAAGGCTGAGAATCTTCAAAAGGATTCGGTTTAAAAAACCCCATGTTCAGGCTTAATGATCTGATCCTCATCGTCGTAATCTTCGCTTCCATGTTCGCGGGAATTCTGTTCCCGAAACAGGTTTCCTTTCTGCAGCCCACTCCACTCTACCTCATGATGCTACTCCTTTTCCTGAGCTTTCTGACTACGGAAATGACATCCGTGTGGGACATCCTGAAATCCCATGGTCCTACGGTAATCTGGCTCTCTTTTCTGAAAATGTTCCTGATCCCTGCCCTCGTGTATTTCATTTTCAAGGAATTATACCCTCCATACGCCATCGGGGCCCTGCTCCTGACTGGGATATCCACCGGAGTGGTGGCGCCGTTCATATCAGGTCTCGTAAACGCAAACAGTTCGCTGGTTCTCGTGATGGTGGTCATTTCTTCCCTCATTGTGCCCTTTTCCCTTCCTTTTCTTGTGAAAGTCCTGACCAGTCGGGATGTGGCAATTCCACTTGGTAAAATGGTCCAGATGCTGTCGCTGGTTATTTTCGTCCCCGCCATCGCATCGGAAGCCTTGAGACGTCTATCCCCGTCGATCCTGAACAAACTCGTCGCCAGGCGCTACCCGGTCTCCCTCGTCATATTCGCAACCGTCAATCTTGCCGTATTTTCCAAATATGCTGATTTTTTCAGGCAGAACCCGGCGACGATCCTCGAAGCTTCCTGTATCTCCATCATCCTTGGAGCGGTATACGTAATCATCGGGATTCTTACCCAAGCGAAATCCACCCTCAAAAATCAACTGGCAGCAGCCATTATCTTTGCAAACATCAACAACGTCCTGGTTATTGTTTTTGCATCGGAATTCTTCGGTCACCTGGAACCTACCCTGGCCGCCACCTACATGATCCCCTTTTTCGCACTCATTTTTCCTCTCAGGATTTACCAGCGGATACGATCCAGCTCCGTCCCCTGATCACCATTGCATGGGGATCTTTTACGTACCATGCTTCAGCGAATAGATTTTTTCTTCGAAATCCCAGCGGACACAAGCAATGCTGGGCTGCCAACATTGTAAGTGAAATTTCGGTTTCGTAAGCCCGTTCGATGAACAACTACGGTCTCCGATTTTAAAAAAAAGCGATTATTACCCAACCCCCTGATATACCAAACTATTAAAATTATATTGATTTTAAGAAATTTTGGGTACAATTATTGCATTATTCTTCATTGACGATATTGATAAACATTGTTATTGTCCAATTGAGGAGTTTCAGAAAATTGAAAAACATAACTGAGTAGTGGATTCAGAAGCAGGCCACAAGAACCAGAAAGGAGAATTTATAATGAAAATGCGAATAATGAGTGCGATGTTGGCGGGTTTGGCCCTTTTGTTTTTCCACACGGCTGTGTATGCGAGCTATACGAATATCACTACGTATGACGGATACGGTTCTGGAACCGGCTGGTATGGGGGACAAGAAAATAATGAAGTAGAACCTGGCGCTGCAACCGGCCAGGGGTGGGACCTGGAAGGTTTTTATTTTAATGAAGATGATAATAGTCTGGCATTGGTTGGCGGTTTCGATCTTGTTGACGGCGGTACGGACTTAGGGTATTCTTGGGTGCAGTCAGGAGATATCTTCCTTGAAACAAACGACCAGAACGATTTTTATGAATACGTACTGAGTATGGATTTCACGAATAAGGAATATACAGTGTACGACATTTCGGGTGGAGGAAGCACCTACACTGAGACACACAATGGCCCGGCTGCTATGGCAGGCTTGCCGTTGAATTATACTGGCGGAGGTACCGAAGTAACAGGTAGTATGCCTTTCACATATGTGGCAAATTTGACTGATTCGGAAATAGTCGGTGACTTGGGGGCTGGTCCGCATAATGCAGCATTTGTAGACATGTCCTTCCTGGAGCCAAACACCAATTTCGGTTCCTTTTTTACCATAACCTGCGGAAACGATGTTCTCACGGGTGCGGGTACAACATCCGGAGGGCAGGTTCCGGAACCGGCAACCATTCTCCTGCTGGGATTCGGCGTGGCGGCCCTGGGAGCAAGGGCAAGAAAAAAGAAATTGAACAGTGCAAAGGAAATCTAAAAGTTGCTGAAATTCAAACAATTTGACATGTACAGTGTTCATTGTTTTTAGTAAGAAGGAATTCACTTGTAGAATACGGTAGAAGGTCTTACTCGGAATTCACGAAAGCACGTAACCGTAAGAAATTTAGGGGGTGTGTTATGAAAAGGAAAATGATCTCGCTTTCTGCCGCATTTATTGTGTTTTTTCTGGCCGGTAGTGCGAATGCTTCTTATTTCTATATCGGAACGGATTATTCTGTTAATAATGATAAACCAAAGTATGTTGCCGATTACCTCATTTCTGAGGATTATATTTTGGGGGAAGATGGGTTATCTAAAGAAGAAGGAGCTTTCAGTTATACTGTTGCTGATGATGGTCTATCCGGAACGTGGAAATCCGACGGATCCGTTGATTTTATAACTATAAAAGCTTCAAACGCATATGCAGCCTATCAAATAACAGGTTTAGAAAGCGGAGTGTGGAGTACGGTAAAAATTGAAAACGGTGGAGGGCAACAACCGGAATTATCCCATATGACTGCATGGAGTTCGCCAGGATATACAGGCGGTCATTCTGGGGGCGGTGGATCCTCAGCAGTCCCCGAACCAACAACCATGGCCCTTCTCTTTGGAGGACTTGGAATTTTAGGCTACAATAAGTTTCGGAGTAAATTTGGCAGGAAGAAAGAATAGCTCTTTCTGAACATGAAAAGTCATTAATGGCGGGGTCTCATTCAGAGTCCCCGCTTTTTTTGTTCATCCTATAAATCCGCTTTTGCCTTTGTTTAACACGGTCACTACCACATAAGAAAAGGAATTTGGACGCTGGTAAACGTAAACAATCCCTGATTTTTTTTAATGATTATCTGCGTCTATCTGCGGAAATCTGCGTCCCGCATCAACCATGGACTGAAGACGATAGATAATCCGCCTGCAAACGATCAAGGTATGCGCGAAGCGTTGTTTGAACATCAACGGCTTCGAAAGGATGACGCCTTTTCGCAAGTCCACAATCATCTGCCTGAATTCCTGTTCTCTTTCATCCAATTTCAAAAAGAGGAAATTATAATCTTTTTCAGATTGGGCCTGTGAGAGAAGAAAGATAGTCTCCACCAGGTGAGGGATAAAATCCGGGTTGAGTTTCTTCAACACCGCGACTGTTTCCGGGTCCGCCGCTTCCATCCCGGCGCTTTCCTCTGCAAAAAAATGAAGCTGATCCAGCCAGGAACGGACCGGGATGGCTTCATCAGCGCTTAACTCCACCTGTTTGAGCAATGTCTGCAGGGTGGCTTGCAAGGCAGCCACATCCAGGGCAACAGGTTTCGGTCGGCTATTGCCTTGGAACTTCGCGGCAATTTCTTCTCCAATAGATGCAATTTTTGTTTCAGCAAGTCGCAGACTACCATGAAACTTTTCCAGCAGGTCTTCACGCCATACCAGAAGATTGATTATCCATGTGAACAACACCCCCAAAAAAATGCCCACCAGACGCTCCGTGGGGGGGGCGAGACTGGCCACGGCGTGTAGATCATGAATGGTCGCTACTACATAACAAAGGGCCGCCTGACATCCCAGGTAGGCGGTCCCGGGACGTCCACCCCAGATGTAGGCAAAGAAAAAGACCACCATAAACGTTGACACACATAGGAAAAACGTGGATTCCACCTGTAACCCTAAGAATGCATATCCGGTGAGCGCCCCTACGAGGCAACCTAAGAATCGCAGCAACCCCTTGTGATAGGTAGACATGAGATCCTGTTGAAGCACGGTAATCACTGCTACAGACATATTCAGGGCATTGCCTGGAATTTCCGCCCAGAACCAGAACCAGAAAACTGATACAATGCCCAAGGCTCCTTTGATGGCGTATTTCATGGAAGGGATATGGATGGCGCGGGTTCGGTGAAAGAGTCTAAAGCGAAACAGATCGGTACTTTCCACTTCAGTGCCGCTATCGGTTTCCAATGCCACGTCGCTGATGAACTGATCCCGCTTTTCCATGGAAAGATCATTGACCACACGTTGAAGCAGGTAGATCAATTCCAGGAAAATCAGGAAATCGAACACACCATATTTTTCATCATGCCTGCTTTCGAGGGTCTTCTGGTAAACGGACTCCATGGTTGCCAGTTCCCCGGCCATGGCCTTTGCCGCAGCCATTCTTGCAGCGCCCTGCCAGCCGTCTACCTCAGACAGTTCGTGCATTTTTCCCAATAGCTCTTCAAGAGCGGTTCTATGGTTTTCCTGGTACGCATGGCCCGGTTTTTCCTGCAACAACCCGTGGTAAAAGGCATGGAAATCTTCAATGCGGCGGGAGAGCCTTTCAAAAGACAGATCCAGGATTCCCAATTCTCCCTTCAGCACCTTCATTTCCATGGAGGCATCCTGCAGCAACACCGCAATTTTCTTTTCCCTTTTGGTTAATCGCAGGTAGTTTTCCTCCAATCCTTCCGGCTGATAGTTGCTTTCCAGATACTGGTAAACAATTTCCCGAATCCATTCAAATGCCTCCATGTAAAACTGACCATATTCTTTTTCCAGCGTTTCAAAGGCGTAATCCGGGAAGATCACCACATTGACCACAAGCGAAACCAGCACACCGATCGTTATGGCCGCCCCCCGATGAACCGTAATGTATAATTTCATTAGGTTCTTGTGAGTCAGGAAGACAACAGAGTATTGGGTTAAAATGTCTATGGATGACAAGTTTGTCATTGAACTGGAGAACGGTCAAGTCTGATCCCTTCGTGCTCTTCATGTCCTTCGTGGTAGACAGGCGGGGAATGACGATTTATTCGAGGCAGAATTTAGACATTCCTTCATCAATGGGAACGGGGTATTCCCCATTAAAACAGGCAAAACAGAGGTCCTCATCAGGAATCGCGGTTGCCTTTTTCAAGTTGTCTATCGAGAGATAACCAAGGCTGTCCAGACCCACAAAATCCCGGATCTCCTCCACGGATTTCTGGGCTGCGATCAATTCGCCACGGGTGGAGAAATCGATCCCGTAATGGCAGGGATAGCAATGCGGGGGGCAACTCACCACCATATGGACCTCTTTGGCCCCAATCTCCCGCAGGGTTTTCACACGGGTCTTGGCCGTAGTGCCCCGGATAATGGAATCTTCCATGATCAATACCCGCTTGCCTCGCAGCAATTCCTTAACCGGGTTCAGTTTGACCTTGACCCCGAAATCCCGCATGCTCTGGGATGGCTGAATGAAGGTTCTCCCGATATAATGGTTTCGAATCATTCCCATTTCGAGAGGAATCCCAGAGGCCTGGGCATATCCGATGGCGGCATAATTGCCCGAATCGGGAAACGGCATCACGAAGTCCACATCCAAAGGGAATTCTTTTGCCAGGAGTTCCCCTTGCCGCTTCCGAAACAGGTACACGTTTTCCCCAAAGACATTGCTGTCGGGCCTGGAAAAATAGATCAATTCGAAAATGCACTGGCTTTTGCGCGACGAAATACCCGAGGGAATGCTTTTAATACCGTCCCGGTTGATAATGACGATCTCGCCCGGCTCTATAAACCGGATAAATTCCGCTTCCACGAGGTCAAAGGCACAGGTCTCCGATGCAATGACGTACCCGCCATTGAGCTTGCCCAGGCAGAGAGGCCGGAATCCATTGGGATCCTTGGCGGCAATGAGACTGTCCTCGGTCATGACCACAACAGAATAGGCTCCTTTTAACTGATCCATGGTCTCGATCATGGCCGTTTCCATACCCATGTTTAACCGCCGGGCAATCAGGTGCAGGACCACCTCGCTGTCCATGGTAGTCTGGAAAATGGAACCGCTCTTTTCCAGTTCCGAACGGATACCGTGGGCGTTGACGATGTTGCCGTTATGGGCAATAGACATGGACTTGCCTGAATGGCGTACGCGGAAAGGTTGGGCGTTCACCAACAGAGAAGAACCGGTGGTGGAATAACGGACGTGCCCAAGGGCCATGTTCCCCTTGAGGTCCCTCAGGACGCGCTCGTTAAAAATCTCGGGGACAAGGCCCATGGCCTTATGCTCCATCACCTTTTCCCCATCGGAGACAACGATTCCCGCACTCTCCTGACCCCGGTGTTGCAGGGCGTAGAGCCCGAAATAAGTCAGCTTGGCCGCTTCTTCATGGTCATACACCGCAAAAATACCACATTCATCCTTAGGCCGTCGGGACAGATCTTCTCTTATTTCCATCAATTTTCAATCCCCATGGTATTCCTGTATGGTTCGCACCTTCAATTCGTCCCGGGTCATGGACTCAATAGCCGAAACAGTCGCCTTTGCACCGGCAAGGGTGGTGGTATAGGGAACATTCACCGTAAGAGCCGCCCTTCGAATGGAATAGGATTCGGAAATGGCTTTTTTATCTGTGGTGGTATTGATCACCAGATCAACTTCCCCATTCTTGATCATATCCACCACATGCGGTCGCCCTTCTCTCACCTTGTTAACCACCGTGTTGGCCACCCCGTTTTCAAAAAGATGAGCGGAGGTACCCTTGGTGGCCAGGATCCTGAAACCCAGATTGGATAAACCCATGGCCACGGGAAGGACCGCCCCTTTATCTTCATCCTTTACGCTGACAAAAACCGTTCCGGAAAGAGGCACCCGCTGGCCGGCTGCTAATTGGGATTTCCCGAAGGCCAACCCGAAGTTGCGATCGATCCCCATGACTTCTCCGGTGGATTTCATCTCGGGCCCCAGAATAGTATCCACCCCCGGAAAACGGCTGAAGGGAAACACCGCTTCCTTGACCGAAACAAATTTCGGCACCACTTCGCGGGTCAATCCCAATTCCTTCAGGGTTTTTCCCATTATGACTTTGGTAGCCATCTTGGCCAGAGGTACGCCGGTAGCTTTGCTCACAAAAGGCACTGTCCGCGAAGCCCTTGGATTCACTTCAATGACATAGACGACGTCCCCTTTCACCGCATACTGAATGTTCATGAGGCCCACCACGGTAAGTTCCCTGGCCAATGCCCGGGTATGCTCCATGATCTTATCGAGGATCTCCTGTTTCAGGGACACAGGGGGCAAAACGCAGGCGCTGTCCCCGCTGTGGATACCGGCCTCTTCGATATGCTCCATGATGCCCCCGATAACCGTATCATGCCCATCGGAAATAGCGTCCACATCTATTTCAATTGCCCCGTCCAGAAAACGATCAATCAAGACGGGTTTTCCGGGGGATGCCTGCACCGCGGTCTCCATATAGTATTCCAGATCACCTTTATCGTATACGATCTCCATGGCGCGCCCCCCTAATACAAAGGACGGTCTCACCACCACGGGATACCCAATCCGATCGGCTGCGCGGATAGCCTCAGCCTTGTTCACGGCAATACCGTTTTCCGGCTGGAGGATTTTAAGCTTTTTGAGCAAGCCTTGAAAGCGCTCCCGGTCCTCTGCGGCATCGATACTATCTGGACTCGTGCCGAGGATGGTCACTCCTGCCTCGGACAGGGGTACAGAAAGGTTCAAAGGAGTCTGCCCGCCAAACTGCACGATAATCCCTTCCG
>Ga0075111_1001108_pt1 | contig 12555 bp, 11 predicted proteins | sample AntAceMetag02UKK_FD_69787 | JGI IMG/M metagenome (GOLD analysis project Ga0075111, IMG submission 69787) | Saline lake microbial communities from Ace Lake, Antarctica - Antarctic Ace Lake Metagenome 02UKK | ecosystem: Environmental > Aquatic > Non-marine Saline and Alkaline > Saline | place... | reverse complement strand
TGTTATTTCTCAAAATAAACCGGCTTAAATTCTCTGAATAATCTGGCCAGCTCAAAATAAACTGGCCTAAGATTATTCTGCAAAAAAAAATCAGAAAACTTCCGAGGCAGCAATTTGGACATGTTCTGGCTCAACAAGTTGGGATTTATTGATAGTCGCAGCAATAAGAGCTCCTCTGGCAATATTGTTAATTTTACGAAGTATCCCGGAAGACAATTTATGAATCGCCAGAATAGCTGGCTCAGTGAATATATTTTGTTCATTACCGGCAAGTTTTAGGTGGTGTAGCAAATATTCTTCAGTTTCATTTAGCTTTAATGATTCCAGCTTGCTTCTGGCTACTACCCTTGAAGAAAAAGCTCTTGATGGCTGATACTGCAAAGAATCAATGAGATTATTTTGTCCAGCCAAGATAATAGGAAGTTTTGCTTCTGAATCAACTTCAAACTGAGTTATGGTATGTAACTCGGCAAAGATATCTATCCGTAATAATGATGCTTCGTCGATAATTAATACAGGTTTTTGTTTTCTAGACCAAAGATCTAAAACTGTGTTTTTTATTTGCTTTATTAAAAAACTTTTGGATTGGCTTTTTAAATCTATTTTTAATTCAACACAAATTTGTTTGTAAATCTCAATAGCCGAGCCGGTAGTTGCGGTTACATAAAGAATTACATATTCTGAAGGATGGAATCCATTAATAGCATAGCGAAGAGCAGTGGATTTACCCGTTCCAATGTCTCCCGTTATTATTGCCGCCCCACCTAATTCAACAGTGTATTTAATTCGTTCAGCGACACCAAGTAGTTGCTTGGTTGGCAAAAGCTTTTTAACGGCTATGTTTTGTCTAAATGGTATTTTGGTAAGTCCAAAAAAAGTTCTATAATTATTCATGTTTTTCTCCCTGATTTGAGTCCCCAAATAATTGACCTCCTGCGTATGTTGCTCCGGGATTAGTAATTAGTTCAGTTTGATTCTTTTTTTTACGGGATATGCGGTAATTAACATTTGCATCAAGCAACCGTATAAAGCCATAAGACTTTCCATGATACAGAATTTCGATCATTTCTGATTCATGCGTGTGATACAAGAGCTGTATTTGTTTACCAACTAATTCAACTGGCACTTCATAAAGTTTGTCTTGAAAAGCAATAGTTCTGTCCTTACGTACGGTTCTTCGAGCCATCTGACGAAAATAATCTTCCAAATTAGATGGTGCAGGCTTAATTTGTTCAACGCCTCTTAAAAATCGTTGTTGCGGAGTTTGTTTTGTGGCTGAATGAAGTTTGTCTTGATACGTTTCTAGCCACTTAGCAAAGACTTGATTTAATTCATCCAAACGATAAGCCTTTTTATCTAAACCAGCTAAAAACGACATTCTAACCGTCCTAAACCAACGCTCTATTTTGCCTTTTCCCTGGGGAGTATATGGTTTTGCATGGATTAAGGCTATTCCTAATGAAGCACAAGTATATTCTAATTGATTGCTACGAAATGCCGCACCATTATCAACATAAAGTTTGCCAGGCAGCCCCCTTTTCAATAGTGCCTTTCGTAACAAATCTAAATAATCTACTAATCGTTCATTCAAGTAAAATCCAGCTTGTATAATAAATCGACTATTATCATCTATTATTGCTAATAAATAACTTTTACGCTTCTTGTTATCCGTTGTAACCATTGGGCCATGCATGACATCTGATTGCCACATATCATTAACTCTTTCCGCTTCAAATTTCCTATGATCCGTTGCTGGTGCTTTTAATTCCTCTTCATGTAATCGTAATATCCTATAAGCAGTTGCTCTAGAAATATATTTTCCAGGCATAATTATGTTGCGCTCTCGAGCTTTTTTAAGAAGAATTGGTAGTGGCTTGTCTGCCATTTCTTTTCTTAAATTTACTAATCCCAGAATAGTTTCTGATGCTACTGAACGTATCTGTCCTTTATCATTACGCATTTTGGGAAATAATGATTCCAATTTGTTGCCACTATCTCGATAAGTTTTTATCCATTCTTTAATTACAGATCTACTTACGCTAGTTCTACTGCTAAACGGGATATCCCATTTCTTGGCACATTTCTCCTCTAGTAACTTGTTCTTTTCTCCTCTTATGAATGTTTTACCATTAATAAAATCCGAAATTACCCCATATCTAAACAATGCTACCTTTTTTTTGTTTTCTTCTTCCATTTTTTCCTCCAATTTGGTTTTCTTGGAGAGTACCAACTAAAAAATTTTAACATAATGACACATTTAGGTGGGGTAGCTATAATTAGCTCGACGTATTAGTTTACGTCGACCTGAAAACAGGGCAGCGGCCGTACAATATTAATTTATGAAATCCGTCTAATATATTCTCGAGTCGTTCAAAACCAAGAAAGAGAAGGATATTCTTCTTTAATGATCTAAGCCAATGTCCCTGTCTTTGCCTGCTTAAATCTGGCCCTCTAATCCAGGTGCCAGTTTTTAAGCGATATTTTAAATTGTTATAAATTCCATTAGTTAATAAATGATGTCTTGAAAAATATCCTTTTGGCCGTACACAGATTACACATTTGCAATCTACGCAACGCCATATCTTTATATACAGTGCAAATATATATCCATCAAAATATCGCTCACCAAAACCATGTCCCCATATCTTTGTACTATTACATCTTGGGCATTTATCAGGCCGAATATGCTTATATTTTTTCCCTAATTTTGAAAGTAAGTGAAGATTTATTTTTTGAAACTGTATCATAACCTAACTCTGGACTAAGGTTATTTTATTTTGAGATTCCTTGCAATAGGGTTACGTTATTTCGAGACGATTACTGCTTTCTTGGAGGGTTTATTTTGAGATATAACAGTATCGGTCGCCTGTAGTGGAGAAGAGGCCCTAGAGGTATATAAATCACAGGAACCCAAACCAGATATTGTATTTCTTGACTACATTATGCCAAATATGGACGGGGAACAAACTCTTGTCAAAATACGAAAAATTAATCCAGATGTGATTGTCGTAATAATGATACAAAGTTTTGTGCAGGATGATGTAATGTTTCGTCTGAGATTATTATCGTTGAAGGAAAAATGTGCCGCAGGGTTGATCGTGAAACCAGTTACGATTATAGGCATCGAGAAAAAAATAACCGAGCTTTTGTACTAGCTTAGTCTAGAAATCTAATTCATACACAACCTTTGAGCTTTTTGGATTTGAAGTATTAAATCCTAATTTTGTGAATATTTTTTCAGAGTATGACCCGTTATTAACTGAGGCTTTTAATTTGAATATTTCCTGCTTATTTCCCTTCGCAAGTTGTATCGCTTTTATTACGAGTACCGAAGACAATTTCATATTTTGATAATCTGGATGCGTAAGAAGGGAAATATAAAATTCATTGGGGTTCTCATAGGGCTTCATTGTTAGACAAGAAATGATTTTCCCGCTTTTGTTTCTTGCAAGGGCTGCATGCTGGAAGTTTTTATGCTCAATAAATACAGGGAATTCACTCCCTTCGCTAATAGCTTTTTTAAACGAATCTTCATATATTTCATCAATAAATGTTCCAATTTCGCTAGCCAATTCGGGCGTAGTAGATAATACGTTAAATGAAATATCTGAAAGTTTTCTTTTACTAGCTATAATTTTGAAGTTCATACTAATATATCGTACAATTTCTGAGATTATTTCAGCTAGGCTCAGTCAGAATGGAAAATTGTGCTTAGAAGTCGCATTTATTGACGTAGTCTTTCCTTGTTTGGGTCTTTAATTTCTGCTAAAGTTTCTCTTTTTAAGTATGAATTCCAAGGAGAATTTTCTGCTAGAGTTAAATTTTAATGATCCTATTCGGTATCGAAATTAGTTTAGATAGCATATAAATCTATCGTCAGAAGATCAGGAAAATTGTAGAGCTCTTGCATTAACTATTGGGGTTTTATTTTTGAATATTTCAAAAATAATAGTCTCATCAGCTCGACCATGTCCTGTAGACTTGTTTTCGCTATATTAGGACCATGAATCATGTACAGTTCTTCCTGGTTTTTACTATTGTGAACAGTGTCCCAGATTTGATTCTTTTCGTTGCTAAGAGTGCTGAAAAAGTATGGTCTTAGGTCATGGAATTGATATAGAACATTTGCAGTGAAGTGACGAATATCTTTCAATAGCAAATTCTTACTTAACTCGTCCTCAGATTGAAATCGCATGCCAAAACGAACCGTACGATTGATGATATGCGTTGAAGCAACTCGGGGAAATAGTAAAAAGATCAACTTTAGAGACTTACTTAGGCTACTATTTAGGCAGGGTGCAAATGGCTTGTTCTCTGCTATTAGATTGTGTAACAGCCGGTCGATAGGTTCTCTTAAAAGATCTACTTGATTATTTTGTGCAAGCTCTATAATCATCAACTCTAGACAGTCTATTTTCTGATGAATGATTTGTACCCATGGATCCTTAACATTTATTACCCCATCAAATGGATTCTGCTTATGCCAAATATTATGATCAAATTCTTCATTATTCAATAGCTGATCCGCAATATTTGTGAGTATTTTAATTGGGTTAAGATTCTTATATATATTAAGTCCAGTTTTAGTATGGAATGGTTCAAGGCTTTCTCGTATGTGCTGTACTCTCTGAATAATTGTAGGGTCGGCAATGTCCTTTTTAGATATCACCAATTCATTATAATCAAAGGAAAGTTCTCTAATAAAAGTGTCTATTTCCGCTCTATTATCATGAAAGTGTTGCTGGAGAGCCTCCCATTCAGAGTCAAGTATATGTATACTAAGTTGGGTTTGTTTTTGTGATAAAACTTTAAAGTACATACTAATATATCGTATGAAATCTCAAACAATTGCAGCTATCTATCAAATTTGGAGTTTGCCCCATTAATGTTGTAGAGCCCTAAATTCTTACTATCATTGGGATTTACATCTGTGTTAGTGGTGCCCAGGGGCGGAATCGAACCACCGACACGAGGATTTTCAGTCCTCTGCTCTACCGACTGAGCTACCTGGGCATATTCAATTCTGGAGCCGACAGTCGGAATTGAACCAACGACCGGCTGATTACAAATCAGCTGCTCTACCAGCTGAGCTATGTCGGCCAGTTCCAGAATTAACAGACATGATTATACCTGTTGTTTTAGGCTTTGACAAGCACCTCTCAACAAGAATAATGTTCTTTTATAGCTTGGGATCCCTTCAATTTAAAGAAACGCAAAAAAACGATACATAAAAATCGTAAAAAGTGACGATATTATATATGTAAGCGAGACAGGCTCCGCCCTTGTCAGATTGCTATTGTATTGACGGTAGATGAAATAAAAGCGGAGCAGAACAAAAATAACCAGATAAAGGGGGCAACAAACTCAAAGGTAAACGGTATTGATAGTATAAAATTTTAGAAATCAAGGGGGAATGAGTTATGGTACAATTTGAATCAGTAGGTGAAGTTAGCAGAAACGGCGCAATGTCAGCGGTTGCGAACACAATGAATGAAAATAATGCAAAAATTTTAGGTATTTCTGCTGAAATGGGTGGAAAACGAACAGTTGAAGTGAACAGTAAATTATTTATTCTGGATCGTTTTGATGATTGGGAAGTGAATCAGCTGGAAGGTGCTGTCGGTGCCACAGGTGTTGTTGAAGATGCAACAGTTAAAGAATTAGTTTGTACCTTAGTAGGTCTAGATGCAGGTGCAATAACTGATTTTTCTCGTACAGAAGGATCTTCAGCTGATGTTATAATAAGTTCAGCAACAGTTCCTGCTCCAGTGGCTCCAGCAACATCAAATCTTACATGTGCTTCGTCAGTTGCAAAAATTGAAGTTAAATATTGTGATGAAGCAGGTAACCAATGTATGATTGGTGTAGAATTAGATAATGATGGTGCTGTTACTGCATTCTCACCATTACAAGTGGGCACTCCTGATTTGGAGGCTGATCCTACCTGTTCTTATACTGAAACAGAAACGCAAGGTTTATTAGAATCTTGGGGTATTGATGATGCTGAAGATCTACAACCTGGTGATTTGTTCTTAATTCAACAAAAACTACAAATCGTTAAAGACTTGATTTCAGCTGTACATAGTACCGGTAAAACTCAAGGTGATGTTATGCGTGAAGCAACTCAAAAATTCGCACAGGGTTAATAAGTACGAATTTATGGTATATAGCAAAAGGGACAGCGAAAGCTGTCCCTTTTTTTTGAGTAGCTGAAACTGAACGAGCGCTGACCGTTTTTTATTGTATCAATCCATACTTATAACTTAAAATTACTCCAAGTTTCTCTAAGTCCACTTTATGATTATATGCCCATGCTTTTATATCTAGATTAAACCCTATTGTAAGCTGTAGCTGTTCAAGTGTTGGTGAAAGATTTTTTTCTTTAAGATCTTGAACCAGACGTTGTATCAAGTTTTTCCTATATGCAATAACTTTGGACCCTCTGAGGGGTATAATAGCCAATCTATGTCTTTTAAAAAAATAATGTAAAATACTTTTTTTTACTCCGATTGTTTCAGCAATAACAGGAATAGATGGTTCAGAAAAAGACTTAGTAAGGTTTTTGATAGTAATGTTAATAAACTCTAATTTTTCAGTTGTATTCATCAACTTCCATTTGTTGTTTTTTTCTTGGGAACTAAGCTCCACAATAATACCTAGTTCTTTTAAATCTATCCCATGATTGTAAGCCCAGGATGTAACGTTCAATTTAGGACCTAATAGATCCTGAACAGAAGGCAATGTAGGTTTTACCTGACTTGCTAGTAAATGATCGACTGCTCGCCTAATCAACCCTTTCCTATACTCTATCATCTTATCGCCTTTAACAAAGACAATAGGGAAATTTTTACCGCTGACATATCCTCGTAAAGCAGAACTATGTACTCCTAATAACGTGGCGATATTTCTGAATGAGGGCTCTTTAAAAGCTCTTTCTAAATATTCGATTGCATTAAAGATAGATTGATCCCGATCTTTTTTTTTCATATAATTCCATTTAATTCTTGGAGATTCGAATGGTTGAGTAGTGTGAGTGACGGATGCTTTCATTTTTTTCTCCATCATAAAATTAATACTTGAATTAGTTAAATCTAAACTTCCGTTTTCAGTAATAGGAACGGTTATTTCCTTAGGAATTTTTAAATTACTCATTATTCGTTCAAGTTCTTTTGATATGATAGTAATAAATTTAGGTGTTACGTCTGAGTGTATGTCAATTTTTATAGCTGTTGGATCAATATTAATTGAGCCTATAGGAATTGAAATAGTTCCAATTACATTACTAATTACTTTATTTCGCATAGTTATTACTTAGCTCCTAAATTACTAAACACTTATTAAAGTTATCGTAACGAGAGAAGATAAATTTCACAAAATTTCACAAAATATTATCCGAGATAAGGCAATCCTTATCAATTTTTTTTTGAGTTACTGAAACTGAACGAAAGCTGTCCCTTTTTTATTACTAATTTTGCAGCTAACTTATAGTATAATTAATTACTGTTGATTCAATTGATTATTTCAATGGATTTTGTCTGCTATTTGCCGATATTTAACTTACAAAAAAATCTAAAGCATGAGATAATTATTCACTCAGATGGAAACACAAGACTTAGAACTCATAATAAGCAAATTAAACCCCGAACAAAAGGAAGCGGTGCTATATACTGATGGTCCGTTGCTTATTCTGGCAGGTGCTGGTTCAGGCAAAACAAGAGTTCTTACCCATAAAATTGCTTACCTTCATCAGCACTTCAATGTGCCAATACAAAATATACTGGCAGTAACATTTACCAATAAAGCCGCAAAGGAAATGTTGGGGCGAGTAGAAAAGATCCTTGGTCTATCGGCGACGCCAAAAGGGAACCAATGGATAACAACATTCCACTCCCTAGCATTTAAAATTTTGCAACGTCATACAGAAGCTTTAGGCTATCAAAAAGGACTTGTAATTTATGATAGTTCAGACCAGGTTTCGTTAATTAAGAAATTACTTTTAGACATGGATGTGGATATTAAAGTTGTTAAACCACGTTCTATTTTAAATGCAATTAGTACCGCAAAGAATGGTTTAATCTCACCAGCGGATATGGCAAAAAAAGCAGATAACAGTTTTATGGAAACTGTAAGTGAAGTTTATGCCGCATATCAAAAAAAATTGCAGCAGAATAATGCTATGGATTTTGATGATTTGCTTTTAAATTTATTAAAGTTACTTCAGGAGCATGCGGATATACTTGCTATATATCAGAAGAAATTTCAGTTTGTGCTCATTGATGAGTATCAAGATATTAATATGCCACAATATATGATTTCATATTTACTCAGTAATAAGCATAAGAATATTTTTGTAGTGGGTGATGCCGACCAGAACATTTATTCCTGGCGAGGAGCAAATTTACAAAATATTTTAAATTTTGAAAAAGATTATCCAGGTGCAAAAGTGATTTTACTAGAGCAGAATTATAGATCAACAGGCACAATCTTAAATATATCCAATGAAATAATTAAACATAACAAGGTTCGGAAAGACAAGAAGCTTTGGACCGAGAATGCTGCGGGAGACAAAGCACAGTGTTATATCGCTCATAATGAATTTGATGAAGCAGAGCATGTTGCAAGACAGATTAGTCAGTCGATTCATGCCGGTACTGATCCGAATGAGATTGCCGTCTTGTATCGAACAAACGCAATGAGTCGAGTTTTGGAAGAATCCATGATGCAGTTGGGTATAAAGTATAAAATATATGGTGGATTACGCTTCTATGAACGCAAAGAAATTAAGGATATCTTAGCGTACATGCGATTAATAATGAATCCAAGTGATGATGTTGCGTTAGCTCGAATTATTAATGTTCCGTCCCGAAAAATTGGGAAATTAACCGTTCAGCGTCTATTAGATAAAGCGACATCCGAGGGTAAGTGTGTATTAGAAATAATCGACCTTATGACTGATCTTAGAGGTTATAATGCAATTAAAATGTTCCAACAAAAAATCGAGCAGCTTAGCGTAGTTTGGCAAGGAGGAACGTTATCGATAGCGGATTTAGTTATGAAAATACTTCAAGACACTGGTTATCAAAAAATGTTAAAAGAGGACCTAAGTCAGGAATCTCAAACTAGATTAGAAAATATTCAAGAATTATCTGCATCAACACAGGATTCCGACTACACCTTAGAGGAGTTTTTATCTTTAAGTGCATTACTATCATCTCAAGATGAAGCAGAAGCAGAAGATTCGGCTGTTACGCTAATGACGATTCATTCAGCAAAAGGACTAGAATATGATAATGTATATTTAGTTGGATTTGAAGAAAAGTGTTTGCCGCATATGCAGTCGTTAGATATTCCTGCAGAGTTGGAAGAAGAACGTCGCTTATGTTATGTTGGAATTACGCGAGCTAGAACAAGTATCCATTTATCTGCCGCAAGTTATCGTTCGGTATATTATGAAAAAGCAAATCCACAGGATATATCTCGGTTCTTTTTCGAGATACCAAAAGAACATGTAAATATTCAACTTAGCAAGAAATTGAGTTCATTTAATCATATTGTTTCAGCATTAAAAGATGATTATAAGATAAAAGTACCTGCTGGTAGAAGTATCCAGTTGGTTCGTAATAAAGCGTATGATGATGTCGATGACGATTCAATTTCCTATGATTATAGTGTTGGTGATATTGTTCAGTCGCATATCTTTGGGGCGGGCACTATCATAAAAACGCTAGGTCATGGCAAAGCAATTTCTCTACAGATCAAGTTCTCAAATGGATCAAAACTTATTATGCCAAAATACGGAAAGTTAAAAAAGGTCAGCTAATGCTACTATCTGAAATATTTTCATCAATACAAGGTGAGGGGATTTATGTTGGATATCGTCAAATATTTCTACGTTTTGCATCATGTAATATTGCCTGCTCATATTGTGATGAGAATGATAAAGAAGGAAAAGAATTTAGCATAGACGAAATTCTAGCCGAAATAAAAAAACTTAAGAAAAATAAACACCATTCTTTATCTATTACCGGGGGAGAACCATTATTACAGGTAAATGGATTGTTAGAGTTGCTTCCTAAAATCGATCTGCCGATATACTTAGAAACCAACGCGACATTACCGGCATATTTAGAAGAAATTAAGGATCAAATTAGTATTTTTTCTTTAGATTTAAAACCAGATTATATGAGAGAATTTTTGCAGTCATTAGAGATGGTGAAAGATGAAGATACATTTATAAAATATATATTATTACCAGAGCAGAACGTGATGGAATTTAAAAAAATAGTAGAGCAGGTGTCCATCATAACAAAGGATGTCCCTTTTATTATTCAGCCAGTATCAAAAACCAGCACAATTAAGCATGGCCCTAGTCAAAATGAGATAATTTCAGCATATACATTAGCAAACAAGCAGTTGAATGACGTTCGGGTTATTCCTCAAACTCACAAAATTATGAATTTGAGATGACCAGGTTTTTTGTTGTACTCCTTACAATTATTATATTCCCAGTTATGCTTGAGGCTTCCTATCAGCCGGCAGGTCTCTTTAATGAAATAAGTACAAATAAAAAAATAGTTGCATTAACCTTTGATGATGGTCCTTTGCCCGAAGTGACCGAAGCAATACTCGATATATTAGATGAATATAATGCAAAGGCCACCTTTTTTCTAATTGGAACTAATATTATAAAATATCCTTATTTAGTTAAAAAAATCTATTTTGCTGGTCATGATGTTGCGAACCATACTTATCACCATCTACGATTAGATAATTTCCCTGGTGATAAGATCGATTATGAAATGGAAGAAACTAATAAGCTAATTGAAAACATTATTGGTGTTTCCCCGAAACATTTTCGTCCGCCAGGTGGTCGATTTAATAATATTATTTTGACTTATGTTGAAAAGAATAAACTCATCCCGGCTGGGTGGAGTGTGAACACCAGTGATTTTTTATATGGGACAAAAACGCTTACAGGAGAACGATTAGAACGGAAAGTGCAAAGTGTATTGAATATAGTTAAAAGAAGATTAAAGCCTGGATCAATCGTGCTTATGCATAATGGGAATGATGTTTCAATTAAAGCCTTACCGAAGGTTCTCTCGTATATTAAAGAAAATGGTTATACAATAAAAAAGCTGGCTGAAGTTACTCTTAAGTACTAATAAAGTGCCCCCATCCCAAACCCTTCCCCATCTTTATATTATATTCCTTCCCCAGATAGATGGGGAAGGTGTCATGAATGTAATGAATGACGGATGGGGGTATTCGATTCTTTAAGTAATAAATTCTTTAAAGTTTGCAAATATTGCCGTACTAGTTGCGATTGAATATAGAGTGCTTAATCTGTTGTTTTTAATTTTTTCATCTTTATCCATAACAAGAATATCATCGAAATATGCATTAATAATGGATGCACCTTTTGCTAGTCGATGTAGAGTGGATTCATTCCATGTGTCATCTTTACTAATTGATTTGAATACCAGCGATTTATCATAAAGTGTTTCTTCGATATCATGTTGAAATAAGGATGGATCAACTTCACCAGGCGCTTTAACGTTTTTTGTAATATTGAGCACTCTGACAATCGCTTCGATAATAGATTTATACTCGAGTGCTGGTTTCAGAATTTCAATAAATGCGAGTCTTTTCTTCAATAGGCTTATATCAAGAGTATTAGCTGCTTTAATTGTGTCCATTGGGATGTCTTGATCTTTTAATAGTGTGAAAATTCTTTGAAGAAAAAAGTCTTCGAGTGTTTTTAATATTTTCTCGGAATTTTCTGATTTCAGAATACAAAGAGATTTTTCTAGAAGTGTACTAAGGTCAATTTGTAGATCTTTATTATTCATGAGTATTAGCACAATTCCATTTGCTTGACGGCGTAAGGCATAAGGGTCTTGTGAACCAGACGGGGTATTTCCAATCGAAAAATGACCACAGATAGTATCAATTTTATCAGAAAGAGATGCAATTGTTCCATGTATGGTTGATGGCATATTATCTCCAGCAAATGCTGGCATATAATGCTCATAGATTCCGTTGGCTATTTGCTTGTCGAACCCCCATTCTATCGCATACTGTTGTCCAACATACCCTTGTAGTTCCGTAAACTCAAAAACCATTGAAGTTGATAAATCCGCTTTCATATTTTCGACAACACTTATACAAACTTTTTCATCCTCTTTATTAATATCAAGTTTTTCTATTAAAAATTTTGCCATTTCAAGATTTCGTTTATTTTTGTCTGCAACTGAACCTAGTTTCTGCTGGAAAGTTATAAATTTAAGTTTATTATTAAAAAAGTCAAAATCATGTTTTGTATCTTCTGAAAAGAAGAATTGAGCATCATGCAACCGAGCATTTAAGACTCGTTCATTTCCAAGAATAATATTTGCTGGGTTCGTATCAGTTACATTATCTGCAGCGATAAGAAATTTATTTTGAAGCTTTCCATTTTTATATACGGGAAAATATTTTTGGTGTTTTTTCATCGAGGTCGTTAATATTTTATCTGGAATATCTAAAAATTCTTTAGGAAAATTTCCTTCAAGT
>Ga0075111_1001107_pt1 | contig 12557 bp, 16 predicted proteins | sample AntAceMetag02UKK_FD_69787 | JGI IMG/M metagenome (GOLD analysis project Ga0075111, IMG submission 69787) | Saline lake microbial communities from Ace Lake, Antarctica - Antarctic Ace Lake Metagenome 02UKK | ecosystem: Environmental > Aquatic > Non-marine Saline and Alkaline > Saline | place... | reverse complement strand
GTTGTGACTGTACTTGAATACATTAACGTCTCCTAACTAAGCGTTAAGCGATACTCAAATGCAATATCATAAAGAGCCGATCCGTTATTAAAATCAATCGTAGCTCGATCAAACATGATACCCGTATTTGCAGTACCGTTAGCAGTATTATGTCCAAACATACCAACCTCGAGAATCGTATAGGGTGTTTCTGCTGCAAAAAATCTAGTCGTCCAAGTAACCACACTACCAACTCGATGATCGCTTTGAATCTCGCGACGTAATACTTCTGCAGCTAGAGCTGTTTGCGATGTAAGAGGTTCGGAGGTGGTTGTACCGATTGCACAATAAGTTAATCCAGTATCGTATTCATCTACATCCCGAAGCATGTCTCCGATAAGTCCTTGACCTGCGGATGTAATGATATTATGTGCTCGTACAACTTTCACAGGAACACCGTCGCGTTCCAACGTTATCAGGAATTCCCCATCTAGTTTAACACCACACGTAAAATCCATTTTACCCCCAGAGAGCCGTATCCCAAATCCCGAATCCGTAAATATTGTCAGCAGACTCACTTGTTTCGTAAGTAAATGTTCCCGCCAGAGTAAGCCCACTACGAGTTGACACAAAATCGCGAAGTGTTTCGGAATCATCATATTCAAAGTCTACTTGCTGGCGATCATAAAGGTTACGCAATAACGACAATAGTGTAGGATTATATGCGCCAAACTTGACATCATACTCGAAATACCACAAGGAGTAGGCTTTCATCGTTACTGATTGAATCAGATAGTAATCATCAACTCCTGTGGTTGAATTAATAATCCGGATACGTTGCCCTGCACGAAGCCCTGAGCGGTAACACTTTACTTGACCCGAGACTGCGGCATAAGAATGCTCTGCTAATTGAGCATCTGCGATATCTACCGCTTCTGAGGTTGCATGAATCCCTGCATCTACAATAACATGATCAAACCACACACTCCCGTAAGTTATATGAGATGAAACATTCTGGCGCCGCACAATCACAGGAAGATCATATCCGTAATAGAGCAATAAATTAGAGGATCCTCCGTAATAAGGAAGAGGTGCCGTACTTGGAAACGAAAGTACACGTTGTTCTGTATCAATTAAAGCATCGTATCCATCGGAAAATTCGTGCGTTCCTACAGTCCCTACCCGTAAAGGATCAAACCCCGGTGCGTAAATCACTGCAGCAACATCATATGCTTGGTAGGCTGTAGTGAAAAATAATGTTGTACCATCCCCCTGAAACAGTTGCCTAGTTCGTGGTTGAGGCTCTTTGCCGCCATAAACATAAATCTGATTTCGGATAGTGGTAGCATCTTCGCGTATAGCCAAGGAGCCTTTAGCAAAAGCAAACAATGTTGTGTTATTCGGGGCATCGCTTAATCCAAATGGCGCAGCATTAGTCAAGTCAGGAAAATAATGCACCGCTTTATCTGCATCAACGTACCAGGAATACCCTGTGAGCAAACACATTTCACGTAATACATCCGCAATCGAGCGCCTACTTACAACTCTACGCACAAACGTAATTCCTGCATCTTCAACATATGTTGTAGCATCGTATACTGGAAGATACTTTGCTACGAGAGTTGTAATAAGTTGCCCGTCAGTAATGTCTCGGTAGGCATCATTAGCTGTAGTTCGCTCCAAAACAATACCCCAGCTAAATGCCTCTACCGCATAAACAGCCGCATCACCGCTACTGCGCAGCGTACTACTGCTAACATTGGTGATTTTACCGCCAAAAATAGCTGTGCCATCCATCGTAATCGAAACATCTTGCCATACACCCGGCACAAGGGTTTGATCAGGATCATACCACGTAAATTGAAATTTATCTAAAGCGTTTGTAACGGTAGACTCAAAAGACGGCCTGGGATTGAACTGCACAAAGGCAGTCCGATCCTCGCCATTAATGGTATAAACCAGCGGTGTCGATTCGACGTGTGCAGGAATAGTCATCAAGCCCCCTGCAGATAAGGCGCCAATTGACGCTCAAGCATATCAATAACTCTGCGAGCGGTTTCAGTGTCATCTACCGCAAACTCATTTTTGAGGTTGATGATTTGCGTTCTAGCATAGTCACCTACGGACGGCACAGGGGGCGTGTTTGAACTGCCCGAGCCGCCGGTACCAAAAAGATCTTCCGGTGTGTAGACATGACCTTCACCGCCCGGAACCTGCATGATTTTTGAAGCCGTTGCAGTAAGATCTTTCAGCGATGATGGCATCGAGCTGCCTGTAGGCGGCGCCTGAAAAGCGGTTGCGGAGTATCTCAAACTATGAAAGGCTTGCTCGGCCTGTGCATTCAAGTCTTGGATAATCGGATGGAACATGCTGGAACGCTCTTCCTGACGATCCTCCGGCCACGTTGTTGCTGAAAGAACCTCAAGTCCACCCATCGCTGCGCTAAATGGTGTAATCGCTGCCATCTCATTATAAATCCCTGCAACTATCGCACCAGCTTTAGCTTGTAACGACCCCGCGACATTATCCATACCTTGCTCGACACCGTACAGCATATCTTCGCCCAGAGGCACGAATAATTGTGCGGGTGAATGCGCGATAGCCGCACTTTCAGCAGATCCCAGGATACCCTGGATTACATCTTGAATTGCGGTATAAACAGAGCTTGCGGCATCTCTAATACCTTGCTGAATACCCGCGATAATATTAGTACCGATTGCTATTGCTGCCACGAGTGCATCAGTTGCTAACTGATCAATATCCCCTATCACACCAGCGGTCCACTCACCGAATTTTGTAAGTGAATTAGTCAGAAATGTAACAATAGTTTCCATTTGTTGTTTAGCCCACAAATGAAGATTCTTATCAGTAGTTTCTACAAACAAGTTAATATCTATAATAGCTTGTCGTTGAAATAAATCAGTATTAATAAGCCCTTCGCGCCTAAAATCAGTAATTAGTTTTAGATTGTCGTCCTTCCAATTTTGAAAAGAAATACCTGTATCAATTGTCCATTGATCAATCCCTGCTCTAGTCGTTCCAAGACCTGCTACGATTATATCGATGATTAAATCCCACATAACGCCGATCATTTCTTTAATGGTTTCCCAGGTTGTTGAAGCTATTATTTTAATCGTTTCCCAGGCACCATCCCAATCCCCTGTGATGACCTGCATTCCCAGCGTAAGGAACAGACGAAGCATCTCCATTGCCCAGGAAGTTGCTAATTTAATTTCCTCCCAGATTGTCAGCACAACACCTGACATCATAATCCACAGATTATTCCAAAAACGTTCTACCACAACCATAGTCTGTGTAATTAAAGGCAGATTAAGACGGTACCACATTAAAAACTTACCGATTTCGGCTTGAGCAAATTGTATGCCGTCTGTGCCTAAACGCTCAAAGAGCGCGATCACTTTAGGAATCTCTGTTTCGGTTGTGGTTCTAATACCACCAAGGTCATTTTTCCAGGCGAGATACAAGAGCCCAATTCCTACAATTAATAGTGCAATTACACCTAATGGCGTTGCAAGAACTGCCGCAAGACCTCCAATTACTTTAATCACTGTACCTAACACAAGTAGCACAGGGCCAGCGGCTGCGGCGATCGCTGCAATTCTAAGTGCTAGGGTCAATGTTTCAGGGGAAGCCTCGCGAGCTTTGTCAACCAACTTAGTGAGCTGTGCGATAAAAGGATCAAATGCAGGTCCTGATGCGTCTTGCAGAGAAATCGCGAGGTCCTCTACAGAGGCCTTTAATATATCAATATTGGTTGCGTCGGCTTGCATAACCTGCTCTAAGGCACGGTCAGTCGCTCCCGCAGCTTCACCAACAGCCTCAAGACCCATCGTCAAGTTATCTTGACCATTATTAAGTAAAGCAGTTGCTGCAGTCAAAGATTGCTGTGTAGTAAACAACTGACCTAACTTTGTGATATCGCCGCCAGTTGCGTCAGCAACTTTTCTCATAAACCCAGCAAGGCCATCTGCTTCAAGCGCCGCAGCACCCCACTCAAGCCCTAATTCTTTAGCAACTTTTGTAGCAGCTTTAGAAGGTTTGATGATGTTGGTAATCAAACGGTTTAACGCAGTAAACGATTGATTTTCACCTAATACCTGAGAAGTAGCGATTAATGCAGCTTGCAATTCTTCGAAACTAAGACCCGCAGCATTAGCATTAGAGATGACGTAACCGATACCGGCCCCGTAATCATCCATTGTAAGAATACCACGGTCAATCGTCTTGAACATCAAATCCGAGACATACCCTAAATCTTCAGCCTCGTACCCGTACGCCTTCATCACACGGATTAATGTAGCGTTAGCAGTTTCTAGATCAACATATCCTGCTCGAGCTACGCGAAGTCCGTGAGTTAAAACCGTCGTACTTAAACTTACATCATCTGTAGCACCTAACACGTTATACAGGCTCTCAGCGAGTTCCACAGGGCCATACCCTGCGGCAACACCCATGTCGCGAATGTTGTCGGAAAGATCTTTTAACGCAGCCTCCGGGAGTTGTGCAACCGAGTTCATACGGCGCATTTGCTTGTCAAATTCAATCCCAGTTTCTGCAATACTTTTTGCAGCAACAACAAGCGGCACCGTCAATCCAAGTGTTAGGCCGCGACCTAGTTTTTGGATTGAGGCGCCGGTTGTAAGTAGTGTCTTACTGGCAGTAGCAGCAAAATTCGTCAGTTTTCGTTCATTCGCAGAGATCTGTTGCGCAAAGCCTGAATCAGACATAATCAACTCTGCGACTAATCTAGCAATTAAGATTTCTGACGCCATCCACCACCAATCCTCGCAGGCTGATCGGATGTTTCGTTTGCCTGCTCGTGCCACCTATTTAACATCGCCACCCAGATAGAAGCTTTTTGATCCGGCCAAGTCCGGACTAAATCTATGTCAAGATGTAGCTCATAGGCCAGCCGGTAAAGTCGTTCATTCTGGTCTAAGTAATCTGAAAAGAAATCCCGTTCGCGGACTCCTCCTCGGCACTAGAGATATTCATGCCCGACAATTCAATAATCTTATCATACACCAAACCAATTGTACTAGCGCTTTTTGCCATCATCGACTCGTATAGTTCAACACCAATCTTAGGCTGCACCACACCCATCTGGACCACAGCAAACTGTGCCTTCATTGTATCAATTGTTATGACCTTGCCACTACCGCTACGCGAGATCTTTGCCAACGAATTTTTCTCACTCGCAGTCAAACCTCTCACTACAAGAGACCCGCCCCACGCAGGTACTTCAATCGTTTCCGTGATCAGATCTTTTGCTGCAAGAATCTGATCAATTGTCAAAATGTCCGACATAGTTCCTCCTAAAGTTAGCTAATACTAGATAGTGTTAGCTAATACTAGCTAATACTAGCTAGTATTAGCTTGAATAAAATCGCGGCTGTCCGCTACACAGGAATTCCACCGACTCCGTTGTCATAGACTTATTCGGCACAGCTACGTTGTGCGATGTGAGATACGTCGCGGCCTCGTAACGTGTTCCAGTATCATAATCAGCATAAGCTACAACAATCCAGGGTACGTCGCCGTCTACTGTGCCAAAGAAATAGTTGTCTAACCAATATCCGTCAGCACTTACTTTCCAGTTAGCGACACCAGGATGACCGCTTTCCCACATAGCGCCTTGCCGAGTAGTATCTTCAGTAGGACGTGTAAAATTCAATTCCCACTGATGAAACCCGCCCACTTGAAGCATCGGATAAAATGTACCCGATACCTGCGGTGTACCTGCCGGAGTAGCTGCGAATTCGATAACACCGCCCAACTCTCTGATCGTATACAGTGCCGCAGCCGCTTCTGTCGTACTCGAAGCATCCACAGTATAAACCGTCACAGGAGAGTCGATCGGCCACCACCGCTTACTGGTGTCTGAAATTTGGTAGTTATCGCCAGATAGCACGGCGCAGGCTTCGTAAGTAAAAGCCGTAGATGTAGTCCCGTGCGAATAGAATCGGCCTAACGTACCGCTAATAACAGCCATAAGACCCTCCTATTGGCCTAGTTAAACGAGATCGGGCCCGACGCGGTGAATTCCCAACTGCCTCTACCTGCGTCTTTCACAGCAGAGGTGACACGCTCCGAGTTCACAAAAAGTGTACCTGCTTCGTAATAATTGGTGGCGTTATTGTAAAATCGTGCTGACCCAGAGGCGCCGTTCAAAACAGCAGCCTGAATCGCCAATTGCACACCGGACAACTCGGTATCGAAATCAACCGTAAACTTGGCGCCACGCACACCCGCAATAAACTCTTCCCAAGCAACACCCTGCGGCGTTACATCTGGAGTATTGTGTGCCAGATTCAATTCCCAGCGAGATGTGTGCAAAGCAATCGTACCCGCCCAAACAATCGAACCAGCGGTACCACTATCAACTGCCATTTTCTAAACTCCTATACAAAAGGTTCCTGAATTTGCACACGCCATACTCCTATAGCGTGCCAATACTGACCCTCGTCTATGAAAGGTTGTAATTGACCGTCCTCACGACAATACACCACCGTGCCGCTCACATTCGACAACGATGCATCGTGTAAATCTCGGCGCACTGCATTCAGCACTTGAAGAGCCTCTTGCGGCCCAGGCTGATTAGACAACGCTTGTACTTGCAAGCGAACATCTCGAATGGTACTTTGTGCCAAGTAATCCGTGGCAGATGAGTAAGTAAATACCACGTAAGGAGCTACTGCGCCGCGCAAACCCGCTCCCATATAAATACCCGCTGTACCACCACCCAGAAAGCTTTTAGTTGTCCCGCTAGACAGTGTTGAATAAACCGCTGTCCCGAATGATTCCAAAAAACTGCTCATCAGGTTCCATCTCCCGCAGGCACTGTTCCAGGTGGATTTTTTCCGCGTCGTCCTGTGACTGCGACAATAGACGCTCGATCACTTTCCGATACCGAACCAACTTTTCGGGTAATGTCGCCGCCCAATTAGTATGTACGATCGGAAAGGTTTCAGGAAACGAAACAACTTTTCCTGTACATCCGGGAGACGTATGAATCACAGGGCTCAACTTGAGAGCGTCTCGCTGAATGAATCGTAGCTGCACGTCATTCACAACGGGCCTCTCAGGTGCATCCTCCCAAAATGTTGTTCGATGAAATAACAACCCCTCAAACGCAGCACTCTTTTCAATCTCTCGAGTAAACTGTAGAAATTGTAACGGAAACCGTTCATCTGCATCCGCAAAAAGCAACCAATCTCCGTGCGAGCGAGCTGCAGCCCAGGCTCTGTGAGGCTCACAGTACCCTTCATAAGCTACTTCATAATACTGGCACTGCTGTGCCAAAGCAATCTCTCGCGTAGCATCTTCACAGGGGCCATCGTGAACTACGATTACTTCGTCAACCCAAGGCTGGTGCCACTTTAAGAAAGACTTCATCTGTGTTTCTTCGTTGCGTACAATAGTTATTAACGAAATTGTCATTAAGTGAAATATTCCTTTACTCTACGGACGATCTCGCCCACTGCAGGTGTAAAGAACGGGACGGGGTTTACCCAGTCCTTCACCAATCGCTTACCTAGCTCGGCCACATACTGCCCAGGATGTTGCTTATGCCCAAACTCTACCGGAGGTGCGGGCGTTTTGGAATTCCCCACAGAAACAATGTACCGAGTATCGCTATCTTTTGTTACTGTGACACTATCACGCAAGTTTCCTGTCAAAACCGGAGCATTATCCTGCACCAACTTTCCCAGATCCTCGGCCATTTGACCCAAGTTTTCGCCTACCTCTTTAGGCAGAGATATCTTGATTTGCGAAAAGCGATTCTGGGTTATCGTGACTCTGACTTGCATTCAGTCGCTCCTTAAAAGCCGCCTCGTCATCTCGCATATAGGTTTCGCGATCTTCCGCAGCACCGCCTTTAGGGTACATTGCATGAAACGCAACAGCGGTTTTACAAACAGCCAACTTGTAGTCATTGCGATAAATCTGATGCGTAAAATCGGTTTCTTCACGATGACTAACCCGACTATACACACCCACAGGGAACCCTTGCGGCAGGGCACTAACTCGATACATCACAGGCCCAAATAAATGTTGCACATCTGTGCGAACAGGCTCTAGCTCAACATCCTTAGACGGATATGCGTATACTTGGTGCCAATTGGTAGCGGCTTCGATTTCGCCATTATAACCAACCTGATCTCGATAATCCTCTGAAAGCATACTCGGTTGGTGTGCACCGAGGTACGGATATATGCCTGCTACTGCTCCTATTGTAACGTCTTTTAACACATCTTGCAACCCTACCATAAAAGGACTTGTCAAAATAAGATCATCATGTAAAATCATAACAATCTCGTGATGACGTTCTTTAGCCAAATTATAGGCGATCTGATGTTTCTCGGGGAGCGGCAAATTATCCTGCACAGCACAGCGCAATGTCGTGATACCCCACCACGACAAGGCTTTAATCGCAGCATTAACTTGTTCAGTCTGAGTCAATTCTCCTGACTCAATCAACAGCAATTCCACAGGACGAATTACATTTGCTAAAGCACTAGGTAACTGAGACAGCATCATCGCGAGCCAGTCTGGTCGACCTCGCGTAGGGATCTCTAGTAACATCAATACACCTCCACATGTCGCAAAGAAACTCGGATTCCTGCCCACAATACCTGAAACAATGTTTTGAAGCGCAAACTTGAGCGTCCCACTACCTTGTATTCAATAGGCACAGGATGAGCTGCAAATGCTTCTCCTACAACTCTACGCAATAGTACAAGGTAAGGCAAATGAAAATCAAAGCCTGTCTTGTTATACAAATGCGGCATTTTCAAAAGCCAATACATGTTGTAAGCCCGAAAACCGCAGGTTGCATCGGGTACACCAATCAAACGACCTGCAACATACGAGAGGGCTCGTCGGTACCAAGGTGCACCCCCTGTGCTAAAATCCCGTGTACCGAGTGCAACCACCCCCGCACCGCTAATATAGTCCTGCAATCCAGGCAGATCCTCCGGATCATGTGTTCCACCAGCATCCATCGTAGCAAGACAAAAATATCCGTCAGCCATCAACTCGCCTAACCAAGCTTTATCATTGATGATCCAGCTTAACGGAGGAGCCCCCACAGGACGCCCAGCAATTGTTAAGACTGAGGGATCTGGCAAAGTCTGCCAGATCTCCCGCAATGCTCGCATTGTGCCGTCAGTAGAGCCACCCTCATCTACAATGATTTTGTCTACGAAATTAAGCGCTGCAGTTACCAGCGCTCCGATCGTTTCAACCTCATTCCTGACTGGAATCAGCAGCACTGTTTTCATTAACAAATCCTTCCGGTAGAATGACAACACCTTCAGTTGTTTCAACTGCGGTACAATTCGGAGGTACCGGCATGTCCACAACTTCTGCTTTGAGACTACGAGCCTCAAACGCAGGAGCTTGAGGAATGTTCGGCACAGGTGTAACCTTTGGTTCCTCGGCATGAATCTGTGCAATAACCTTCTCAAACCAAGGCATCCAGTAATGCTCCACTGTATTATCCCAGTGATAAGGAGTCATTGAAGCCACAGCATTTTTCCGCAGTATTTCGTTTTCCCTGCGCACGTAAGCCCAGTTCAAGCCATTAACAATATCTTGCGTTTGCGGAATAAATTGCCAACTCGCAAGAGGCGTATAAACCCGCTCACTAATCTGGACTTTGTAGCCTACTTGAATCAACTCAGCCGTTGCGGTGGCATCCGAACCAATCACAGGACAACCACAAGCCTGTGCTTCAATTGTCGGAAGCCCGAAACCCTCCCCCAACGTACACATCAACAATACGTCAAAGGCATTGTAAGCCCGTGCTAGAAAGTCTGCCGGGAATCCCAACATATTTTCGTACCGATCGGGGAAATGAATACGCTGCTCCAACTCGGGGAAATCAAACTCTTTTGAAATAACTTCGATCAGCTCGGGAAGGTTGACGCCACTCCACATATCCGTGGGCTCACTATGACAGTAAAGCATTGCATCAGAATGCGTTTTGGCAAATTGCGCAAACGCCCGAAACTGGCCGTCAAAATTCTTTCGGCTAGGATTGCCTTTATTTGCAGCAACCATACCAACAACGAAATCTGATTCCTGGAAGCCCAACAACTTTTTATACTGGTTACGATTAGGCAAAGACTTATAGATCTTGGGCTCAACACCGTGCGGAATGTATGTACTTTGTACGCCCGCACGATTCAATTCATGCTGACCAAACTTGGCGTAAGGCAATACATCCCAAGCATCCTTAATGTGGTTCAGAACAATATTTTGCACAGGGCTATGATCAATCGGCATCCAAGGAACCCAGCGCTTAACCTTCCTGGGAAAGTCGTTCAACACCCACACATCGAGCAATGTAATCAATAATTGAGCACGGCTATGCGTATAGTGTGCTCCGATGATATCATTGCCGTAAGGATCTTTGCCTTTGGGGTAAATATTAAAACCTTCCCATTTAAGCAAACCACCCTCTAATCCGTAAAAGGCAAAGATGTCAAAAACGATACCCCGCTCCGCAAAGCGAGGCAACAGATAATTGGTCTGGATCCCGTACCCCGACGTACACCAAGGGGTATTAGACATCCACAAGCCCTTCAATCTCACATCCACAGATAGCTCCTCTCGACTAGAAATTACTCGACTACTCTGTTAGTACAAATACTTGCACGCGCTTAACCGTCTCCCACGACAGCGCGTTGGACAACACTTTTTCTACCTCAAACGTAAGGCTATTTACAACAATTCGATGCTCTTCCTGGACAGGGGAATCGTACTGTAGCGTTATATAATAGCGCTGCAACGAAGCCTCTCGGGAAGTAATCTCGTAACCTTCATCACCTGGACGCCACCACTGATAGGAACATCGACAAGGTTGATTGGTCGCAACCGTACCCCAAGTACGTGTAATCCCGCCACCACCTGTGCGTATATCCAACGGTTCCAAGATCGTACACGTATCGGGCAATACTGACTCTTGCATATCACGTAATTGCTGCAGCGCGTATGCCGAGATAGGGCCGCTAAAAATACCTTGGTAGTTAGACATTAAGGCGCCTTCCACGATAACGGGAAGCCTTTGAAATATTCGATTTGATCGGGGTCTTGTGAGTTAGCAGTAGAGTTATCTGTTTCGTAGGAATTATAGTCATCCGAGTAACCATCCTTCCGCGTGACATTCACAGAAGTAGATTTAATTCTATAGGATGATGCCCGTAATTCTTTAGCTCGTTCTGCGTAGGCTTTAGCAACCTGCTGCTGATCAATCCGTGCACCATCAATTGTGATACTTGGAATACGCGACCACTGTCGAGCAAGGGTTTCACAGGTGTACGCAACTCGCCCGTTCCAGTCCGACTCTTCCGAAACAAAGAATTCAATTTCGGTATCACTAAACATCCAAACAGTGCCGCCAGCAGTACCTAGTAGTCCTGTATCAGAAACCAAAAATCGTAATTTATCCAGATCACTATTACCTGGAGTACCCGAGTAGGAGTAGATTGCGGTACTTGTACCTGCCGAAGCGCCTGAAAATGTGCTAGTTCCTGCCATATCTCAACTCACAGCGAACGTCTGAGGATTTGTGAAATTATAGTTTGTACGTTGTTTCCAGCAATAATACGTTCCTGCATCCAAATACAGTATAACCTTCCCTAACGTATCCGTATTTCCTGACGCAATCGTGTTATTTCCAGCAATATCCGTTGTAACCCACACTTGGACACCTTCCAAAGGATTTGTGCCATCATCCACGTAAATTGTCCAAGCAATCGAACCCCCACCAGTACTGGTACTTGTAATTAGTGCCGGAATAGTGGTGGCCGTGTCAACCAGAATGCTGTCTACGTTGCCATCTACCACAGCAAGCGCGGCCACAAGCCCAGCGTCCGAAATGGCCGCGTCCGCCTCGGTGTTGACCTGAGCGGGCGTGGCGCGTGTCGTGATAGCCGCGTCCATGTTCTCGCTCCAAGCTGCGCCGGACACCCCCCAACATGGGAGCGTCTGTTGCGCTACGTTGGTGTCGGTCGTGGCCGCTTCTGCCAGATAGGCATAGTAGCCGGAGCTTGGCGACGTGTAGACATAGAAATACCGCGTGGTTGCCAACGCCGTCAACGTGCCCCCCGTCACCACCTGGCTGGACGTGCCCGCGTTCACATCAATGCGAAACACCGCCGCCGTGGGCGTAGGCGTTGGAGCCATTGGGTTGCCGTCCGAGTCGGTAAACTCGAACAGGAAGATGATCTTGTCGCCAGCGCGTACAAACATGGCCTACTCCTGCGGCTCGACTAGCCCCGCGACAAACTCCTCAAGGTTGGTGTTGGCGGTAGCAAGTTGCGTCTGGCGATTGGCGACCACGTTGTTCTGGTTGCCGATCACGGTATCACGGTTATCCTGCGCCGCCGATAGCCGCGCCTCTGCCTTTTGAACAGCCTGCGCCTTTTTGAGCAGGTTCATCGCGTCTCGTACCGCCGACAAGTCCTCGCCAAAAAGCTGATTAAAAGCGGTTGCCAATTGATCTACTGTAAATGCCATTGATACCTCCTAGGCGGTCATTGTCATTGTCA